>Ga0209854_1000006_pt1 | contig 66009 bp, 70 predicted proteins | sample GWRWS3_30_40_FD_187234 | JGI IMG/M metagenome (GOLD analysis project Ga0209854, IMG submission 187234) | Riverbed sediment microbial communities from areas with vegetation nearby in Columbia River, Washington, USA - GW-RW S3_30_40 (SPAdes)... | ecosystem: Environmental > Aquatic > Freshwater >... | reverse complement strand
CGTCGAATTGGCGAAACCTGCTCAGGCTTCAAATTATTGATAGAAAAAAGCAGTAACTGTATATTGGGTGCTCACATAATTGGACCCCACGCTGAAGAGGTTATCAATATTTTTGCTCTAGCAATTAGATTAGGTCTTAATGTAGATAAAATTAGAGAGGGAGTTTTCACATATCCTACAAATTCTTACGACATTCGCTATATGCTATAGTTACATTCGTAGACGTACCTCTCATGGGTTTTCATTTTTAGTCTCTCAGAAAGGAACTTAACCTACCGGTATGCGACTTGCCGCTTTCCAGAAAGTAACTACAAGTTGTGGATGGAATTTGAGTTGAATATGCCAATATCTATTTCTTTATAGATCGCAAAAGAGAAATAATAGAACATGTGCTATTGTAATTGAAAGGATGTCTGAACGGATTAATAAATTGACTTTACCAATAAAAATGGACTATGATCACATCCAAGGTCCTATCAATGCGCCAATAAGCATAGTAGAATATGGTGATTATGAATGTCCCTATACTGGTATGGCATATCCAATAGTAAAGGAATTAAGAAGAAGGCTGGGTGACAGTATATGCTTCGTATTCCGTAATTTCCCTCTTAATGAAATCCATCCTCATGCACAGCATGCAGCCGAAGCGGCTGAAGCAGCCGGGGCTCAAGACAAATTTTGGCAAATGCACGATCATCTATTTGAACACCAAAATGAATTAGAAGATGGGCATTTATTAGAATATGCAAAGATAGTAGGAGTGAATATAGAGAGATTCAAAAAAGAAATATCTGAGCATATTTATGTTCCCATTATAAACAAATCACTAAAGAATGGAATTAAAAGTGGTGTTGAAGGCACTCCAACTTTCTTTTTAAATGGTGTACGTTACGAAGATTCATGGGAACTAGAAACTCTCTTTGAAACAATCAGATCTGCCATCAAAAAAGAAAATAAGAATTAAACTTCTGGGATAGAATCTGGTGATTAAGATTCTTGTGCCGTGTGAATCATCCTTTTGGTCATAGATAGATTTTGTTTGAATCAATTGATTAATAATAACAATAACCGAAACTTAATGATTGAATCACTTAAAGAATAGTGTCTCCTAGTTTTTGAATTTGCCTAAATAGTGCTAATATCCAAAGGCTTACGAAACGAAACGAAATGGGCTTAAAATTTCAAACCTAGATTTTTGCAAAGGATGGAACATTCTTTTGTTTAGAATAAATAACATGTAATATCCCGGACTTGCGTATGTTCTGTCCTGAGGACTAGATAATTTTAATTTAGTGATAAATGCTATATTCTTTTAAGAATAGTGTTTTTTTTCAGTTCATTTATGAATTCCTCGAGCTTCTTCATAGTTTCAGGATGCAAGTGATGTTCTATACCTTCTGCATCATTATTTGCGGTTTCCTCGTCTACCCCGATTATCTTGAAGAACTCAGCTAAAAGACCGTGTCTGTTACGAATATTTCGAGCAATTCGGATTCCTTCATTGGTTAGCCTAATGCCTCTGTATTTTTCATATTTTAGATAGCCCGTTTCATCGAGTTTCTGCATCATTTTGGTCACGCTAGGAGAACTCACATTAAGATAACTTGAAATGTCTACAGTTGTAGCATATCCCTTCTGTTGAACCAATTCATAAATTACTTCTAGATAATCCTCCATTCTATCTGTCCGATGGTCTTTCTTTACACTATTTGCATCGCGAATAGCCACTAGTCTATTATCCTTCTCCAATTCTGTCATTTCACTGAGTTTATTTATCAGAAGGACCACCTCTTTACTTTCCATTTTACTCTTATTAAATATTTAATAATCATCTTTAAACCAACAGCCCTGTAAGATACATTATTAACATCCCAAATGCAAAGCCTATGATAATCGAATGATTATTCAGCAATCCTCTACTCCCATTGGTGTGATACATCCAAGAGCCAATCGAGTAAACTACCTGGAATATTGCGCCTGCACCTATTGAAAGAAAAATTATAGTTGCTATAGGAGAGTACAAAAATCCGCCTATCCATGCTCCCATAATTGTAGGACCTCCTGCTATCAAACCCATAATCATTAACTTTGTTACACGAATTCTTCGACTTTTAGCCATAGGCGCTACAATGGCTAATCCCTCCGTGGTATTGTGCAATGTGAATCCTAAAATTAAAAATGAGCTTAAAGCTACTTCTCCTAACAAGACTGCTGCTCCAATAGCCAGGCCTTCTCCGAAATTATGTAATCCGATACCAATTGCAATCATCATAGATATGGCAATAGGCCTTATCACTAGCTGTTGTTGGATTGACGTAGAAGTAGTCCTGGTATCACTTAGCTCCAAATCAGGCTCAGGTTCTGAATGGCTTGAATATCCTGTCTTATATTCAATGTCAGGTTTGGAACGCTTTGAGGCACGTTGAATCAATCTCTGTGAAACATATAGGAGGCTTATAAAAGAAACAATTGCAACCATAATAATCAGAATCTGTGCATTAAAGGCAGGAGCAAGGGCATTCACTGCTATCTCGTTACTCTCGAGTAGGGCATCTATACCAAGAAAAACTAATAATCCTGCAGTAAGGCTAAGGAAAAAGTTGTACTTGTTGGGACTTAACCTTCTAATGAATGGATACCATACAAGACCCATCATCACAGGAATTATGCCTACGTAAGTACCAATGAGAGCAAATGTTGAAGCCTGTCCAACGGTTGGACGCGGTGCCGGAGCTGCTGAATTAATTGTTTTCTCAAACCTAGTTCCATCGTCTGTAGTTATTCCTATGCTATATGGCTCTCCAATGTTCCATACGAATGGGATTATTACTCTAGCATCCGTCAGTCTAGTTAATGTTTGCCCAGGCTCTATTGCTGCAGGATATATCCTGTCATTCACATCTGCTTGTGCAATGGTAATCTCTGAAGGTCCAGTGTTTCTTACAAAGGCTACAATAGTGTCATCTGAAAACTCTACCTTCTCAATAGAAATTTCAGGTAGTGGTTTGATGGAGCTTTGGAATAAGATTCCAGGAGAATTCAATAGCAATACTATCATCGCCCCAATAACAATAAAGGGAACAACTCCAAATAGTATAGTCCTCTTCGATATTCTGTGAGTATTACGAATATTCCCTTCCTCTCTTTCCATTATTTCACGCCTCCTGTTGGCACATGGTTAGTTGACCTATTGAAGTCAGATGTAGAGTAATCCGTGATATTCCTTATTGAGGTGACATTTAAATTCTCATTAACAGACTGAGTTGTCCCATCTTTTACGAGAAATAGCCCTGTCCATCCTTTCTCTGCAAACTCAGTCTTGTGAGCATGGAACATATACTTTCCTGGATATTTATAACTGAATTCCAATATTCCCCGTTCTGCCTGGTTCATAGTAACGATATCAGTATATTCATCTGGTATCAATTTCGTTCCGGTTTTATAGAAATCAAACATATTGGCGTGTAAATGAAAGTTGTTGAGAGGATCAAATTCAAGCATATTTAATAGATAAATTCGAATTAATCTATTTTTTTCAATTTCAATAGGATGATGCATGTAATAGTATGGGATACCGTTAACCGTATAGAAGTTATTTTCAGTATCAAAATCAGTGTCGTAACCGTTCATTAACATTACCATTTCGTCAGCTTGGGGTCTTCCTTGTTTGGGATCGATAATGAATACCCCATAAAGACCATGGGTTATGTGTTCCTCGAGAGGCTGCATATGACAATGGTACGGGAATACTCCAAACGGTTCTGCGGTAAATTCGTAGGTGAACTTGCCCCCAGGTGCGATTCCTTCAAAGACTCCATCCATTTCTGAAGGGTGTATACCATGAAAGTGGATCGAGTGGAATTTAGTACCGTTATTTATTAAAGTGATTCTGATTACATCGCCTTCGGCAGCTCGTATAGTTGGCCCTGGTATTGTACCGTTAAACGTCCATACATTATAGAAGACGCCTGGAGAAACTTCTTTACTCTGTTGGTCCGATGCAATCAATGTGAAATCTCTTATCACCGTTCCATTAGAAGACGTTGATATTCTTCCATAATTAAATTCCCTGAGGTATTTCATTGGTTCTACAACTGCAGTCTTCGGGTTTATGACGATTGAAGTCGGATCTAAAACATCACCTGTTGTTTGAAGTATAGGATAACCTGGCGTATGACCACCAACAGTGTCGAGCTTGGATGAATTCTGATCGCTAAGAGAACTTCTGCTATATAACATTGTGGAAATAGCAAAAATCATAATGGATATCGCAACACCAACAAGTACGACTACCCTTGGGTATCTCATCAAGTTTATTAACTATCTTTAAGATAGTTAGGAATGCTAATAAATGTTTCCCTAGTCTAACAATCATAATTCATGCTTATTAAAGTATAGTGTGCATTTTACAGTAATCAAGACAAATACGACCGCAAGATTGGTTCAGCCTTATTAAGCATAATCGGATTAAACCGTCTGAATACGGAAAATGCAGACTAAGAATCACATACCTGAATCCCCTTGCAGAGACAAATATGCTGCCTATGTTATTTTGTACTTTTAATAGAAATAAAATAAGAAAATAAATAATAATATTGCTTAGAGCATAGGCAACATAGGCAATTGTACCCCTTCCCTTAAACTATCATCCAAATGATAATTGATAACTGAAATGAAACTTCAGACAAGAAAACTGTTATGTTGCGCCTATGTGTTAGTAGTAGTAAGTCTATGACCTTAAAAACTGTGAAAAAGACTGTTCGGCAGATTCCTTTACGTTTGCATATGCGCCTTCAAAAGTCTGTGCTTGTAGAGATGGTACACGCCTGTTTTCATTTAAGCATGGCGCGCGCCTTCTTTTCATTTAAGTGTGTGCCATGTGTTTATGCTATGTTTGATAGCGCAAAATTGCACCCGTTTGGGCGTTTTAAGTCGAAATTGAGCGGCTTTCAAGCCTCGTATTTTCAGCATAATGACGAAGACGCTGCGAAACTATACCAGACCTGCACACTATCCAAAATACCTGTGTAATAGAAGTCTGAAACGTGCTAAAAGCGTGTGTTTTTTTATAGAAGCGTGTGTTTTGTCATCATTTTGACATATGTCATATAGATTTAGGATATGTCTAACGCCGAATAAAGCGTGCGCCTGTGATTTCAAGCTAAATATAGGATAGTTTATCAAATGCTGGATTTTTGTAACAAAAAGTCAAAAACGCTTGAAACTTTAGTCCAGAAAGCCCCAGACGTGTTCGAATACCTCATATATCCCCGTGTTAGAACTTCAGATTTGTAATACTATGGAGATATGAAAGGGAAGAGCACTTTGCATTGATGCGACTTTTAAAGACAATTGCATATGCGTTGCCTATTAATGATGAGTATAAGGGAATCAAAGAAGCGTTAAAAAAAGAGAGCGCAACACTGGACCAAACATTATCTCAATTCAAGGTTTTGTGAAGAGTAATTCAGGTGGTTCCCTGGAATGCCAAGACTGCCGCAGTCTTGGCTCAAAGAAACTAAAATTGGCCTTATCAGATGTGTCGGATTCGTTAACATCATGGACTCACGCGGACAGACTTTGAATGGATTGCCGACATGTTTGTAAAATGTGCCATACTGGAGAATGGGGAAGGCTTACAGGATGGTTCGTGAATATTCTCTAGTCAAGGGAGACGGAGACATACAATTGTCTCAGGGCGACACTGACGCTGCGATTGATATCGACGAGAATATGCAAAAAATCGAGGAAATCGCACAGTACCTTGCACAATCTGAAATGGAAAAGATAAATGGCAAAGTTGAGGAACTAAGGTGAGATAAGGAAATTGCAACTAAGACTGTACAAGTTCAAGAAAAAACATGTTCGAAATGACGGCACGGTGACAATTGGTCCTAATCGCCAATGGAAATGGGTAAAGGGCGAAACGAAACAAAGGAAATACAGACCACGTGGACAGGCAAAGACTCTGTGGTCAAAGAGGTTTGGTTATCTTGATACATATACGTACAATGAACGAAAGCTGCTAATCTGTCCGTCCGGATATACATTTGGACAGGGGATGCACGCCCTACACAGACTTTGGTTTGCTTATAAAAATAGTAAATCAGAGGCAAATATCGACAAGATGGAACACTATGCAAGAGCGATACAGGAGGTCCAGGAAGACATGGGACTGAAAACTACATCATTTCCACATCTGGGTATTTTTGGTGATGTACTTGTATTTCGTGACCATAAGACCGGCCAGTTGGGAGAAGAGATTGACCATTCTGAACTAAAAGAGAAACAAGAACTCGAGGAAGAAATAGAAAAGTTTGAAGAAATTGCGCCTTTAATTGAGTCAGAATTAGAAAAAGCCGAACAGGAAGACGAAGAGAAAGACGAACAAGAAGAAGAAGAGATTGTTACGATAGCTGATGAAATTCATCAACCAAAATATAGAATCAAACATGAAAACAGGATGCATTTTGGTAAGAAGAGAGACCAAGAGTGGATATGTGAAGAATGTGATGAAACTGTACCCGCAAATAAGAATCACATATGCGAGATTAAGAGTGACGTTGTCACTTTGCCTGATAATATTCCTTTTCGGGAAAGCTCATGAAAACTCACAGGGTTTAGCATTGACCATTCTAGGATAAAATGTTCGTAATTTCTCCTAGAATCCTGAAGATTTTTGATGAAAAATTCAGAAGCCATTGAATTCACAAATCCCCTGCAATACTGAAGGGCCATGGGAGATGTAATTGAGGTATACAAAAAATATCAATAGAAATGAAAATTGCAAAAACGATGACTAACTCTAATGGCGCAACTTCACTTTAGTTCACCAGTAACTCACTGCCAGACAACAAACATATTATGAGCATTCTATTTTTAATTCAAAATTGTGGAAATAATCGTACGACCGTTCTTGGCAGAGCTTGACTATAGAACTCTCAACAATTTAGGCAATGATATATCAAGAGAATTTGAAAATATCAAAGTGGCGGCAGCAGCCGGTGCCGACAATTCTAATTTGGTTCAGCTAAACAAAGACGTTGCCTTTCAATCCTCGTTTGATAACCAAAGAAATCAATGGTATTCCCCTAAGTTATTAGATTGGTTCTTTGAGAAATTCAGGCCGAAGAAAGATACAAAAATACTTTTCATCTTGGATGTAGATGCGTATTCAAATGGTTTGAATTTTGTCCTGGGAGAAGCGTCTCATAAAGGAGGATTAGGAGCTATATATCTGCCTAGGATTAAGCAGGAGTTCTATGGATTAAAACCAGATAATGAGCTTTTTTACCAAAGGATGGTAAAGGAATCCGTACACGAATTAGGACACGTATTTGGTTTTTTCCATTGCCAAAATCCTAGATGCGTCATGTATTTCAGTAATACATTGAGCGACACAGATAACAAAGAGAGGAGCTTTTGTCAAAGTTGTAGAATGAAATATTTTCATCCATTTAAACAACATGAGTACTAGACCTATCACATTTACTGAAAGAATTGCACCAAGTCTAATTATAGTCCACTTTTGAAAGTCATAACAAAGGCTCAACTCTTATTCGTACCGCCAAACCTATATTGTTTATTCAGCATTCTGACAACAAAAGGTATCTCCTCGATAGAGCTAGCAAGTCGGGCCACCTTAATGACATCTCTAATGTCTCTTGAACCAAGTTCGTACCAAATTTTTTCAGCAATGACTCTAGCATTGCATTCTTCAATATTCTCCTTTGAAAGCCTACTAATGGCAATATCGGTAAATTCATCAAAAGTGTATTCTGGAACCTCCAATATTGCGAATCTTGATAATAGAGGTTGAATTATTTTCTCGCAAGAATTAGCAGTCGCAAAGACCCATGAGGTTAGTTCCATCTGCCTTGTCTTGTTGATTTTAGTTTCAGAAATTATCCCTGTTTCCATCAAGTGTAACAGACATGTCTGGTCTGTAACACTCATTTTTTCTAATTCATCTATTAATAGAAACTTTGGCCTTCTTTCAAACAGTTGATTTACCAAACCTGCCTTGGTCGTATTGCTTCCGACCACAAAGCACGACTCCTTACACTGCTTCAATATTTCTGTCAGGAACATAGTCTTTGCCGAACCAGGTGAACCCACTAGTAATAGGTGAACTGGTCTCTTAGAAAGAATAGCCTTTGCAAAAATTTGTTTGATATCATCATGGCCTACTATTTCTTCAAATGTACTGGTGCTGTTGATGTCATGCAGTGCTTTCTTCCATAAGCCCATCAAACTTTGTTTTAAAAAACTATTCATATTATTCTTATCTCTATAGTTATCCTTTGGTGATACCTATTGCAAACCCAGCTGAAAGACCACCTACTAGCGGGACTCCTAAGGAGTTTACATCACTAATGTGAGTTATCTTATCCAATGAAGATGCAAAGCTTGTAATAATAAATGTCGATAAAGCTTCCAATTTTTCAATGTTAACTGAAATTATTTGTTGATGTTGAAGATATAATAGAAAACCAACTATTCCACCCGTAACAAACATTATTATTTTAATTATCTTCTTAACAAAGTAGCCTAGTAATACTCCAATAAAGAAACTGCCACCCATTGATGTTACGACAGGGATTAAACTTTCTACATTCATAGTTCAAAACCGATTTAATTAATAACCCTGCAACTGTATTCGATAATTGCACTTACATATTTCCTCGATAAAAGTAACATTATATTCTCCTTCCCCGCACTGTGATTTTACTTTGTAATATCTATCATTTACATGGTTAACACTGTTTTCTTCTCTTGCCAGCAGTTTTGCTCTTAACTGTCCTAAATCATAATTTTCAGGTGTATTGTATACCATTAGATATCTATAGGAATATAGGCCAGCGTTTATAAAGTTATCTATCGCTATATATTGGTATACAATTATGGCAATGAAGAAAGTGATGTTAGCATTACCTGAAGAAATGATTAACGCTTTAGAAAAGGAACGCAAACAGAGATATCTTGAAACAATACCTGAAACTGTAAGAGTTATTTTGAGCGATTATTTGAGAGGAAAGGTGAAGAAATGATGCAAAGAGAGTGTCCAAAATGTCAACCAAATCATTGAGTTATGATTGGTGAATACATAAATGCCACGTCCTGTTAAATTAACTAAGGTCACTATTCTAGAATACAGAAATTTAATTCATCGCCCATTTTTTCTTTATGCTGCTAAAATATTCCATTCTTTAAATGTACGGCTAACAAGAAACATACAGCCTACTAATACTAAATCCTCCGGACCTAATTTCCTAACTTCAGTAACAATTCTAGATTCAATTTTAAACTCATGAAACAATTTAGACAACGACGTTAAAAGAGAGTGAATGTTCTGGTCACGTTGGAATTTTTCATATAAATCTTTGAATTCTTTTTCCCATGCAGAATAATTTCCCTTTGTCAGTACTTTGTATACAGATGAAACTTCATCCAATGGAACTTTTCCACCCTTATACGCACTATAGATTATGTTATACAATTCTTTTTGATATTTTGGCTTTATGTCTTGAGTCCTCTTGGATTCAAATGGTGTATTAATGGCTGTAAGTACCTCATTTCTGGCTTGCTCATCTATCATATGGATATGTCTGAATACTTCTAGCCCTTCCAATGGCATGATAAGCGGTGTTTCTTCAGTACATCTTATCGACCTAAATATCCAAGATACATCATTAACATGGTTAAACAGTTTATGTTTATAATCATAGTAAAGTAAATGTAAAGAGTCTTTCTTTCCCTTCTCCCTATAGCATAAGACAAGACCACTGTCATCAGCTTCTTTACCACTTCTTCTACCATAAGATATTCCTTTAAGCTCCACCTGACCTACCTGTTTTAAATAACTTAGTATTTGCTGAAATGGAGTCATCGATGGTAACAGTTCAGCGCTTCTTTCCATATCTTCAAGAAGCGAAGCATCTTCTTTTTTTATCCTATCAAACGCATTAAAGGTTCTTGGGGTTTCCTTCTCACCCAAAATAGTAGATTCTATTCCAACTGTAACTGCTGCTTTCTGGATTTTTCTTGTAAGTTTAACTAATAACCCTAATTCATCTTCAAGCTCCTTTTCTGGAAAGAATACAGCTGACGTTACTGTACGATGTTTACTTGTTAGTCTATCAATTCGTCCCACGCGTTGTACAATCTTCATAGGATTCCAGGGAAGGTCATAATTTATTGCATAATTACAATCCTGAAGATTCTGTCCTTCACTCAATACATCAGAGGTAACGAGTATGTCTGCCTGCCGCTCAATCGATTTTTGCTCAGGGTTGTTGGCTCCGGGAGCAAATTCCATTAATGTTTTTTTCCTTGTCTCAGGCTTTGTTTTACCAGTTAGAAGTAAGATTTTCTTGTCTTTTATATTGTTTCTTAGGTCATCAAAGATATACTTTGCGGTATCAACAAATTGTGTAAAGATAACAGCCTTTTTACCTCCGGTTTCAAAGACCTTGTCTTTAGCAAACATTGTCTTCAATTCATTAAGTTTGGCATCAGTCCAAGGTTGTATTCCTTCAAGATTTCTTTTTAATGGGGTTAATAATTTAATATCTTCTCTTAGTTCAGTTCGCATACGTTTTACGTCAAATTCCTTTGTAGATTGTAGTTCCGTTTCAGAAAGTCTTTTTATCAAGTCAAGGAACTCGTCATCATCTACTTCGTCATCATTTTGCAGGTACTCTGAAAGATAATCCTGAAATATTTTGCTATCGATTATTTTTTCATGGTCAAGCGACCTTTCAAATGTTTCATAAAATAGCAACAGCCTTCTGACACTTTTTCTAACCGCTTCAACACTGCTCTCAAACCGCTTTAAAAGGCCATATTTCTGTAGAGAGGCCCTGTGTTCGACTTCCTCTTTTTCTTTCTCCTCTATGGCATATTTGTAAGATGGGGTTCTATATGGGACTAGATGTAGATTATCTATAGTTTCAATTATCTGTCTATAGAGAGCTGTACCAAAAACGTTTGTAAGGCTATATTCCACTTTTCTTAGTAACCTTTCCGGAAACCTTATTTTTATATTATTTAAGAATTCGAAGAGTTCATTTGCTTCAATTATAGTAGTGACATCAATTCAACACAATGTGAATATTTTTCACAAGAATTATTAAAAGTTCAATACAGTAATGAGATGTGGAAGCAAAGCTAGACAAAATAGATATATCAATTATCAATTCTTTGATGAAGGATGGCAGAAAATCATTTAGACAGATCTCAAAAGAAATAGGCGTAAGTACACCCACCGTTGAATCGCATTTCAGTAAGCTGACGGGAACCGGAGTAATTAAGAGCATAGCGCCCATCTTAGATACGAAGAAAATGCAGAGCGAAGAAATATCTGCCTTAATATTTCTTAGAATCCGAAATCTATCGGAGACTACCAATGCTGCGAGAATACTCGACTTAATCCCAGAAGTAAAAAATATCTACTTTATGACAGGTGATTTTAATATCGTAGTTAAATTAAATACTGACACTCCTGATCGATTAGAAGAAATAATTAGAAAAAAGATTGCAACAATTAAAGAAATTCAATCTCTCACGTACCATCTAATAACAAGAACTATGAAGGAAAGTCAATTAAATCCACTGAAGGAAGGAATCGCTATAAAGATGCAATGTGATTTTTGCGAGAATGAGATAACCAAAAATTCAAAAGTACTTAAAATAGGTCCCTATGAGAGACACTTCTGTTGTCCTTCGTGTCTGACCCTATACAAACAGAAATACAAAGGTGGAATAGAAGCTCTGGTAAAATAGTGGTTTCACTCTTAGTAAATAAGACAGGTATTTTTAAGATTTAATTTCTAGGTTGATTTTTGCACCATCATTTAAGATAACGTTTCTAAAATCAGATACTGGATTACCATTTACAGTAGCTTGAATTATTTTATCTGAATCCAATCCACGCCATATATCTAAAAATTCACCCAACGTGTAGTCTCGTACAGTATTTGATTCAACGTGAATTGTTCCTTTATCATCGTGGGTATGCAGTGGAGACATGCCTTGCATTCCATATTTGTCTAGAGAATGATCCGCAAATAAGAGTGGGTCTTCAGCTTTTCCTACTTGAACCATACCTATGTGGGCTGGGACTGTCATGACCACTCCGTTGTTGGAAATGACTTTGAGAGTAGCATGATTATGCAATACCATTTTACTACTAGGTAAAGCAGGACCAGACATAAAGGCCAAGACAACTAATGTAATAGCCACTGCCACTACGATGGGAATAATTATCATGACATATCTTTTTCTTTGTCTACGTTTAACAGCAAAGTAACTACGATCTTCACCTTTTTTACCAGGCAATTTTGTACCTTTTTAGATATTAAAAAGATGTATTAATGTATAGCAGTTTACAAACGTAAACTATGACCGTGGTCTCTGATAGCTGAAACCAAATTACCATGTGAAGGGAGGCTCAATTTCAGTTGACATTTGTAAAGGATAATTCTTAAATTTAAGAATGCATAAGATTCAAAGGGAAAATGGCAAAAGACCCAGTTTGTGGAATGGAGGTTGATGAAAAGACGTCTATTGCGAAGTCGAAGGTAAACGAGACAGTATTTTATTTCTGTTGCCCAAATTGTAAAACCAGATTTGACAAGGATCCATCAAAGTTTAATGCCTAATCAAAAATGGCAATAAAAACGATTAGTGGATGTAGATAGATACAGACCGTGAACTACTAAATTATTTTACTAAATTCAGTTCAAACTTCTAAATTACTCTGCATTTACACTCCTAAAGAGAATCTGTGTTGATTAATTATTGGCAGGCAACGTTGGTGCAGGACGAGTGATTTCTTTACAAATGTAAAGTACTCTAGTTAAATATATTGATTTTGCTTATTTACTGAATGCAAAAGATATACCTAGCGCTTGCTATTTTAGCAATAGCTATTGCAATAAATAATAGTAATAATAACAGTCCTATTCTCTATGCAAAAGGTCAAGAAATGAAGAAAGAATCTACTTCCTCACAAGGACAAGACTCAATTACAGTTCTCTTGGATGGTAAAAGACTCCCTTCAAAGAGCTTCATTCACTTGTACGACTCAACACCATCGATTATATCCGTTGGTCATGTGGCGGCACACTTACCTTGTGACGCTGGAGGAAATACAACTGTGAAGGTGGTTGGAGGGATAGCACCAGATGTATCGCCACTTAACTTGACACGTGTTGACGAGCTGTCAGTTCTAGGCACCGTATGTATGTATCATGCTGACATACCACAACAGAACGGCACAGCTATAACTGATGTTGCTTTGCTTAACCCAACTGAACAGAGTATCACATTACCTGACACAACAACCATTGTAATTCATGTCTCTGAATTTGGAGCAGGAGCAGGAGCAGAACATATGGCAAAGGATGGTAAAAGTTAACGTTATGGATAATAGTAGGTGATTGCGTAAATTGTGTATGAGTTGTTGCAACAACGGCAAAATTAACAGAAAGAAGATGGTGATTTTTTCATTAGTCGCGGGTGGAATTGCAGTCTCATCATACTTTCTGATTTTTACAACAAATATTGCAGCTGCTGCGACCCTACCTGTGCTGGCTGGATTTGCTGCATGTCCTCTAATGTGCGCTGCAATGGGAGGAGGAATGTGGCTTAGTAGCAGACTTTCAAGAAATAAACACAAAGCTAGCTTACAGGCAAATAGTGGTACATGTTGTCAACATGACCATGACCATGACCATGATCGCCTTTATAACGAAAATAAAGATACTGGGAGTAATGGTAAGGTATCAGGTGTAGAACCTGCTAGTGCTGAGCTGAAAACCAATAATGATTATACTCCTAATCTTAATCCGCCACAGGGGACATCCAACAGCAAGTTCAAAAATTCATCCTAACTAATATTCATGTATAGTAAAGTTGTATGCTAGTAAAACTATAGAAGGTATTTGTGAACTTGAATCCATATGAAATAGACATCAGCTTGCTGCAAGAAATATCACTTTATACTGGACGGTGGGATCTAGTCCTGTCAAGCGTCATACTTTTCGCAGCGTTTCTTCTATTTATTCCCTTTAAAAAGAACGTTAATTGGCAAACCCATGGTGCATATGCAGCATTCATAATAGCGTTATTTACAGAGATGTTTGGATTTCCACTTACTATATATTTTATAGCATCTTATTTTAGTAAAGTTTTATTTCAGAATACTTTTCTTGATTACATGACTTCTATCGGCATGCCAATAGGATATATTATAACTGGAATAGGTTTATTGTTTGTCATAGCTGGTTGGAGACCGATCTATCGGTCGAAGGATATAGTAACCAGAGGACCATACCGTCTATCGAGACATCCACAATATCTTGGATTTCTTCTAATAACAGGAGGATGGTTGATTCATTGGCCTACGATTCCTACAATGGTAATGTGGCCTATCTTGGTTTTCCTGTACTATAATCTTGCTAAAAGAGAGGAAAAAGAGATGGAGAAAAGGTTTGGCGAAAAATACAAAGAATATAAACAAAGTGTTCCCATGTTTATTCCAAAATTACGTCTATCTCGCATTAGTAGTGTCACTGGATAGCTGGAAATGGACCTTGGCTAGTCCCATCTATCTGTCATTTTTCTTTTACTTTCAGTTGCCAACCTCCAAAGCAAATGAACTCATCGTAAAGGAAAGATCGAATTTTCAATATAGTAAACATCTCTGGGAGGAGCAATCTTTTCTCTGAAATGCGTTATATTCGTTCTCGTCTTTCTTAACATAAAAAAAATCGTTGTTAAGAGTGACACTTCGAAAAAAGCGCTAATATAATATTTCGAGGTACGTGATAGTCAATAGAGCGCAGAATAAGTAGTATTATATCTGACTTTTAGGAGGGATATCTATAACTTATTCTTATACTCTTGGCCGTGACATAAGACGAGATTAATAACATCGGTATGCTAATAATAATGAATAATGTTTGGTATGGTGTCAATACAGTCAATGTAACTGCAGACAAACTGGATAAGCCCATGATTATTCCCAGCACGATTGAAAATAGTGTTCCTGCACATATAGGGCATGCGGTGAATAGACCTGATAAGGCGCCTCCAACTGCACCAAGACATGACGTGCTTTTATTTCTGTTATTCCTCATGGAATTGTGCTGAAACACATATAATGTCACTGTAAGATTTACTCCTACAAGAAAAGATATGATTACTACCAGTAGAACGTTTATGGGAATTATAAGGACAATTAAATTATCCAAAAGATATGCTGACAAGATTGGAACAAAACCTGGGAAATTGCAGCAGGTGGTAATTTTCACTGACGGAATAGACACCTGATATAATTGTGAAAATGATGTATAGGGACTAAAAATTATTATCTGTGATACGAAGCTGAAGAATAACGCATAAGAAATGGACGTGATGAGGAAAACCCGTCGGTATTTCTTGTGTGACATTATGTCTACAATTATAAAGAATACACTTGAAAGATTCGGACTGGTGATTGGGAGCGAATCAACTCTAATCTTTTCTGCCAAGCCTATACGGTATACCCCATAGACCATTCCTGATATTGACGTAAAGAGGATTAAGAATACGCCTGTAGCAAGCTGTGTTGTTGATTTACCAACGCCAGAAGAACTAGGATAGTTTACTGGTGATACAGTGTATCCATAGACTATGAAAACTGCGACAAGTGCTAATAACGAAAAAAGAGAAATTCTAATTCCACTTTGACTAGCAGAAAAAGTCTTGCCGCTATAAGTATTTTTCATACCTTTACAATATCAAATAATAATATTCTTCTAAATAGTTTGACATTAAGTTATTAATGTCAATACGACTTACTTTCGATATCAGCATCCTCCAAATAGACTTGGATTCTTTTCTTTTCCCATAATTGCATAGGAAGTTACTGATTCTATCTGTTTGGCTATTTCATCATATTTATCTTGACCGGTGTTGGTTACTAAGATCCTGTCCTTGTCATGCATAATGTAATCTAATCCTTCAGCATGTACCTCACGATTTACTTACACCTTCAAGTATTTGTCGTTTTGCAAGGTCATCAAGGTGTAATTATCAAGATCCAGAGTATTCAAAAAATCTCTTACTGTTAGATTATCTTTGTGAATGTGGACCATGTCTCCAAAAGGAATTCCTGGTAAGTCATTTGGATTTACCTTGACAGTTGGATGAAAACGCACCTCAGATGATTGATCCATGTATTTTCTCTCTGACAGGTTGAGCAGATTCCCATTCAAATAAATCTTAAGATCTGCGTGTCTATGAATTGGAGTAAGACACATCGAATGATCAACCATAGTTGTATTCTTTTAAGGCTTTTAAACCTGGTGCGAATTGTCTGAACACGACCTAATTTGAATTTATTAAACAGCTTGTTTAATCTGGCCCAATCATGGAGTTCTTTTGGCCAGTAAACTTTTACATTTGTATACTCCCATACTTAAATATGCAAAGTTTATTAATTGTGATATGAATTATTCACATCCTGAAGTTCTGGTAGACACAAACTGGGTTCAGGAGCACATTAACGATTTAAAAGTTCGAGTGGCGGAAGTCGATTATGATCCGACTGCTAATTACGTATTGGGCCACATACTAGGTTCAGTCCTAATAGATTGGAAGCTTGATATCAACCATCCCCTCGCAAGGAACGTACTGACCAAAGATCAATGTACAGAACTCATGCAGAGATTGGGTATAAATGATGACACAATTTTTGTTTTGTACGGCGATTTCAATAACTGGTTTGCTGCCTTTGCATTCTGGGTTTTCAAATACTATGGCTTTAAAGATATCAGACTCATGAATGGCGGACGCAAGAAGTGGTTGGAGGAAGATAGGTCACTAGTGAAAGATTTACCTTCATATACAAAAGGTAATTTTAAAGCATCTGAGCCTGATACCAATATTCGTGTTTTCCTAAATTATGTTAAGGAAACTTTAGGAAGCAAGGTCCTAGTAGATGTCAGAAGTCCCAAGGAATTTACGGGTGAAATACTCGCACCACCAGAATACCCGACAGAACATGCTCAGCGAGGTGGTCACATTCCAGGTGCCGTTAATATTCCATGGGCACAGGCTGTAAATGAGGATGGAACATTCAAGTCGGCTGAAGAACTGAAGAAGCTCTACGAATCAAACGGCGTGACTTCAGATAAAGAAGTCATTGCATACTGTAGAATTGGTGAGAGATCTTCTCATAGCTGGTTCGTCCTAAAATATTTGCTGGGATACCCTGATGTAAAGAATTACGATGGCTCCTGGACTGAGTGGGGTAATATGATAAATAATCCAATAGAAAAATAAGTCCATCATATTTGGCATTACATTCAATATGCATTTCTTCCCTATTTGTCTAAAAGACAAATTGATTTTCTCTCTGTTCGTTCTGCGATATTTACGTTACCACAAGTTGGTACGGTGGGATTAACTGAATCACAAATGATAGAAAAATATGGATTTTGTTCATGTAAAACTCTAGAAATGAATCAGGTTCCAAAGCCATTGACTCTCTATGAAATCAAAGGTTTGATCAAGATGGTTGTTAATCCGAGACTGAACAATACTATTGTGGGTGTTGCATATTGCATATTCTTGCTAACTTGGCAGCAGATATGATTAACGAGGGGTTGTGCCCGTGAAGTACAAAGCTTACTGTTGATGATATCATAGACACTGTACATGTTTTTCCAACTATGACAGAGGCAACAAAGCTAGTAGCTACATCATTTAGGCAGGACATAAAAAAGGTGACATGTTATGTTGAGTAAATTTCTGATAGAAAGTTACTTCAATTATTTAATTCTGAATGAACTTGGTAACAATTTCCTTTTATAGCTATACATTCAAATATATTTTTTTTCTGTTGGTACTTTGAATTTTGAACGTGATTTTACAAGATAAATTAGCAAAGCTATTACTAATATTTCAATTATTACAGTTATTATACCATTAGCTTCCAGTTCGGTTATAGGAGTTGGTTCAGGAGAAAAGGGTGGTACAAATAATCTTCCGAGCACGAATATAGCTACCAACAAAGTATTTCCAACAATTCCAATGTAATATAATAATATAGCGGTTTTGTTGCTTAGGGATAACTTTACGAGTATCAATACGATAACACCAAAAGTCAGCTGAGAAATTCCAATACCCAAGAAGAATATTCCCCAGATAACTGCTTCTTCCATATGTTCCTGGACTAAGAGTACATGAATAATACCAGCTGAAATGGACAATAGTCCCGTGGAATTGAAGAGATATTTCCTTACATTTGTAATGTTAATAGAATCACGTTTTAGCAAAGGCAAAATAGTTGCTGAAATTACACCTAGTGTAAAGATTCCTATCCACTCTGTAATGGAGGAGATAGAAGACAAGTCAGCTTCTATCTATTTCTTATCACTGCATTCCACCCATTGTGGTCATGCTGCCAGTCATATTGCTACCATTCATCGCGCCACTATGTGCCATCATCCTCATCATATTCATCATCATATTGTGCATCATGTCCATCATATCCAACATTTGATTCATCGTCATATTGGCTTTCATCGAACCGGTATTCATTCCAGACTGTTGCTGCTTTTTATCCTGTGCATATATCTGATGGCTTGTAGGCATTAATAATGATAGCACTGACAATACCATGCCGACAGAAATTATTGACGATACTACTACCAATAATATGTGCTGTTTTCTATATACCATGGTTAACAAACAGAAGATGAGAAATTAATATATGTATGTTTACAGGTGTAAACTATTTTTTGATATAGTAATAAAATGCTACGCTGTTATAGTAACCTTAGGCCAATAAATGAGTATGGTTTCATTAGAGATGGTGATGAAATTTAATTTTACATATGTAAGCATACTACTTTATAAGCCAGTTTTCCCCCGACATTTAAGATGGGACTTATTCTATAAATAGAATAAAATCTTACTTTATCAGCCTTGAGACACAGACTGAATAACAGGTGGAAACATTTGTGGACTATATAGAGTCAGCCAACTCGTTATTCATAATAAATACTCAAGGTAGGGAAGTACGTTATTCACTTAATTTGACTACTATAGCCTAATTTTTTCTATTCTCTTGCTTTTGGGTACCCATCTCTTCAGAGCAAGAGAGCTCATAGTAACTGAGACAGAACTTGCTGCCATAGCCAAGCCTGCAAAAGCAGGATAGAGGAAACCACTTGCAGCAACAGGAATTAGTATGACATTGTACACAAATGCATAGATTAAATTTTGTTTAATCTTGGATACTGTCTTTCTTGCAATTTCGACCGCGGCTACAACGTCTCTGATATCATCCCTAACCAAAACAACCTTTCCTGCTTCAATTGCCACATCCGTTCCAGAGCCAATAGCTATTCCAACATCAGCGGCAGTAAGGGCGGGAGCATCATTTATGCCATCACCAATCATTGCAACATTCTTACCTTCATTTTGTATTTGCTTTACCACGTCGACTTTCCCTGATGGCAGAACATTTGCAAAGACGCGTTCAATTCCTATTGAACTAGCAATCTGGTTAGCAGTTCTTTCATTGTCTCCAGTAAGCATAACAGGCTCTATACCAAGGGCCCCTAAAGTAGAAACAGCTTCCCGAGCGTGAGGCTTTGGTGAATCTAACAAAGCTATTATTCCAGCAACGGCGTTTTCGACAGTAAGCAAAACAGTCGTTTTACCTTCTCCTTGTAACTTGTCAACTATTTGGGCAGAGTTGGACAAATCTATACCTTGAGATTGAATAAAGCCTGGACTGCCAACTTTAATTGTAGTACCATTGTATTCAGCAATCACCCCCTTGCCAGGAGTGGCCTTGAAATCGTTCACCTCAATTTCATTAATGTTGACGCCTTCACTTTTTGCATAGTCAACAATCGCTTTTGCAAGTGGATGTTCAGAGCCCTTCTCTGCTATTGCAGCAAGGGTCAGAAGTAGAGGTTTTTTACTTGTTTCACTTTTGGTTATCACTTCTCGACCAATCCGGTTCTCTTTTTTAAAAAGAAGATTGTCAATTATCTCTGTTGTGAGTAAAGATGATGACGGTAATCCAACCCAAATTACGTCCGTAATTGAAGGTTTTCCTTGTGTCAAAGTACCTGTCTTGTCAAATATTGCAACTGAGATCTTATTCAACAATTCCATGGCATCGCCACCCTTAAACAGAACACCATTTGATGCGCCTTTCCCCATACCGACCATAATTGCTGTGGGTGTGGCCAGACCAAGAGCGCAAGGACACGCAATTACTAAAATTGCCACCGCTGGGATTATAGCCATTGCAGTTGAGGCTTGGGCTATAACGAAATACCAGATGAGAAAAGTGGAAAAGGCAGCAGCCATTACAGCATATGCAAAATATCCCGCAACTTTGTCTACTAATCTCTGCATTGCTGGTTTTCTACCCATAGCTTCTTCGACCAGCTTGACCACTTGAGATAAGAAAGAATCTGATCCTATCTTAGCCGCCTTTACCAGAATCATACCTTCGCGATTTACTGTTCCCCCTATGACCGTGTCACCAACTTTCTTCGAAACGGGCATAGATTCGCCTGTCACCATGGATTCGTCTACTGCAGAGGAGCCTAGAATGACATTGGAATCAACTGGTATTTTCTCACCTGGGCGTACCACGAGTATGTCTCCAGCCTGGATAAGTTCAATTGGAACTTCCGCTTCTTCCCCGCTTTCCTTTTTGATCTTAGCGGTCTTTGGCTGAAGTTCTAACATTTTTCTTATTACAGAGCTTGTTTTGCCCTTGGTTTTCAATTCCATGTATTTTCCTAATATTATGAATGTTATTACCACCGCAGCAGCATCGTAGTATATACTATCCCAATTAGGAACGGGAAATGTGTTGTATGCACTAAAGATATAGGCAGTAGTTGTACCAAGGACAACAAGGGTGTCCATGTTGGCTGACTTCATTCGTGCTATTCTAAAAGCCCCTATGTAAAATCTGCTCCCTGTTACAAACTGGACCACTGATGCAAATGAGAATATCATATAAGCTGCTAAATTTGTTCCTGCAAGTGGTATTATCCTAAACACTTCAGGATAACTAAATAAAACAACTGGAATCGTGAATATAATCCCAATCAAAAAGAGATGCCTCAGCTTTTTGGCCTCAATGTCCTGAGCGGATTCACTTGCTGTCTCACTCAGTACTTCATACCCAAAATCAGTAACCTTCTTTCTTATGTCAGCAAGAGATAATAGAGCCGAATTATATTCTATGTTAAGCTGCGAGTTTGCATAGTTTACGGAAGCAGACTTTATCCCTTCAATATGGATTAAACTCTGCTCTATTTTTTCAGCATCAGCCGAATCTGAGATACCTCCGATTTGCAGTGAAATTCTCTCATAGATTACGTTATAACCAATCTCTTTTATCGCATTTTCTATGAAGTCAAGTTTTACATGGGACGGATCAAATTCGATCGAAGCCTTTTCTGTTGCAAGGTTTACCTCCACCTTCTTAACTCCTGATATTTCAGAAACGAGTCCTTGGATAGAGTTAACGCAGCCAGCACAATGCATTCCTCCTATCTTTATTACAGTCCTTTTTGAATGGTTTAGAACAGAACTCATCGTAATACGCACCTATGACTATTATTCAAAATTCTTATACTTAAGTTATTGAGCTTACATTTGTAAAGAGTGAATCGAAATTACTTTTAAAAACCAGACGATACCTAGTCCTTAACTAAGGACTGACATTGCCGAAGGGTTTTGGGGTATAAAAAGGAGTTTCACGGGTACGCTTATTGTCATTGATGAAATGTGGACGTGATTTGGAAAAAACTATTAATACGAATTTTGATAAGCAGATTAGTAATGGTAGAAGCTAGTATTCTCGTTTCTGCGGCAGCCGGAGCAGGTTCATTTCTGTCTCCATGTATTCTTCCAATTCTGCCAGCATTCATATCATACCTTTCTGGGACTACCATCAATGAACTTCAGAGCACAGGAGGAAAATCACTCGTCATTAAAAGATCCACCAGAATCAATATTTTTTTAAATACTGTGTACTTTGTCCTCGGTTTTTCTCTTGTTTTTGCAGTTTTGGGCGTAATATTAAATACCGTTCTTGTCTCAGCTGGGACGGTTTTTCAACATGGTCTTACTACCGTAGGAGGTATTGTCATAATTTCGTTCGGCGTATACTTGATACTATCTACAAAGATAAGGCAATTGAACTTTGAAAAACGAATGACAAAGTTACCAAAATTTAAGACGAGTTATTTTACTTCATTCGTGTTTGGCGCTGCCTTCGCAGGATGTTGGACGCCATGCGTCGGTCCAATACTGGGAAGTATTTTTACATTAGCCGCGACGGCGCCTGGTGCAGCGTATAATTCATTGTTGGCTTACTCGTTAGGTTTGGGAGTGCCATTTTTAATAACAGGCGCCTTCTTCTCACAGGCTACTGGTGTAATAAGAAAGATAGTAAAACATCTAAAGTATTTCAATCCTGCAATGGGAGCAATGTTGATTATAGTAGGAATACTTGTTTTTACTAACCAACTTGTGTTACTAGGTAACTTTCCACTTGCCAACCAAATTATTACTCTTGAGGGAGGGCTATGATGAGCGAATGGATTTAGATAACAATTTCACTGCTCTAATTATTGCGATATTTGTAATATCGTTACTAGTGGGACTTGTAGTATATTACAATTTTTCCCAATTTAAGAACGTGCAGACTGGTGTTCATCTCCAAACTCTCCAGAAAATTTTGATAATAGATTCAGTTTATCACAACACTTTACAAATGTAAAGGCACGTAGTTAAATATCTCCAAGATTTTAATATACTTCGAAACTTATGCGAAGAACATTCTGTAACTTGATTCTTGCAGTAAGTATACTGCTAATTATAGTTTCTCTACATGGTAAAAATAATGAAAATTTAACAGGGACCAGTGCGTATGGTGATATTAGTCCTAATAAGACAGGGTCCATAATCATACCAATTTCAGAATCGTCTGATGAAAAACCAACCTACCAACTGGATTCTTCTCTCAGTTCCTTTGTTGATACAAATAAAAAAATAGTAACGCATATACATCCTAGTCTTAATGTTACACTTGACGGAAAATCCCTAATTATACCAGCTGGAATAGGAATAAATATAACATTGTGGAACGACCATTCTTTGGATCAATATGGAATGCAGCCAATGAAAATGACAATGAAAGACACGAGCATGATAATGCAGGGAATGTCTCCGCTGCATACCCATGATTCGAGTGGTATTATTCATGTAGAATCAAATGAATTTAGAAATTATACACTAGGACAATTCCTTCAAATCTGGGGAGTAGATCTTCATGGTAAAGTAGTCAAGCTTTCTGTAAATGGGAATAACTTAAAGGATTATATGAATCACATTTTGACTGATAAGGAACAAATGATTCTGAACATTGAAGATGTTCAGAAAAATCCAACTTCCGGTTAAAGACTGGAAAAAACTAAAAAATATTAATTATGCAAACTCTATCATTCGTCGATGGTCATTGGTAAAATCAGGGTGCTCACATATTATAAGTAAATACTTTCTACGCTTAATGTCTATGTCTTAGGTTTTTTGAATTTTATTCTCCGTCCAATATTATGGTATATCAAGTATCCTACTAGGATAATTACTGCAGCAATAGCACCAATCCTAAGAAAGTCTCTAAACATTGCCGACGAGTTAGAAGATTCAACATTTTTTGATGAAAATTGTTGAAAATTTTGTATTTTATTTATCTCTGACGGCTTAGTGGGAACATCTAACTTTACCAGTTGTGGATATAGCAATGATAAGACAAGTCCGTCTTTTTCTAATAAGGATGCACGTATCATAAGGGTGTAGTTTCCTGCTATAGCCTTCTCTGTCTCTACTTTAAGGTCTATCCCTACATTTCTCTCCGGAACATCCATCAAATTAACTCTCTGGGGTTGTGATGTGTATCCAATTCCTTGAAGTCCAGAATCACTCATCCCAACTACAGAAAGTTGAGTATCATTTGCCAATACTAGAGAAGATATGTTCATGTCCAAAGTTAATGCTACATTAAAAGGAAAAGATTCAGCTGCCTTCAGAGTTATAGGTGTGATATCAGTATTGGTAGAAGCTGATTCATTCTTTGTGACCAGCATATTGAGCGGCACCTGCAAAGTATTATCAAGATATCCGATTTTGTTTGATGCCCATTCTGTAAACCAGATTCTCTTCTCATCTTCATCCACTGTCAAGAATAATGAAGTCGCAAGGGGTCCTGTAGGAATTTCAAATTCAGTCATGATTCCATTATCAGAGGATATCTTTACTATCTTGTTACCACCGTGTTCAGCGAAAAAAATATTTCCAGCTTTATCCGACACAACTTGACTTGGAAGAGACATTGGAAGAGCCTGCGAAGGTGAGGTCCAATATGAAGTATAATTCATTAAATCAGAAGCTAAATTTGAAACGATAACTCTGCTAGAACCATGGTCTGATACAAACATCTTCTCAATTCCTTTTACTTGGACAGTTGCTATGCCAAACGGGGAGAAAAAATCTGGTTTTGCTAAAGAAATTGGATACATCCCGCTACTTTTTATTCCAGGAATTAGTAACCAGGGTTCTACTCTTAAAATGCTGTTTGCATACGAAAGGGTAATCGCCAAAATACCTTTACTATCGAAAGTGAGGAGTGTGGGTCCACTATTGTCTCCTGTGGGATATTCAGTAATCTTTTTGGATTCAATATCCAGACTTCCTATCTTATTTCCTATTATCTCTGTGAACCATACAACCTTTTTGTCTGGTGAAAATGCAAGTCCCATTATTCCAGAATCGTTGGTTGGAATAGAGAATAAGTCTATTTTGTTACTTTTTATGTCTAACCTTCCAAGGGAATTTGTTCTAGCATCGGTAAACCAAATTACATTACTGGTATTATCAAATAGTAACTGACCTCCTGCAAGGTTTATTATGGTAGTGTCAACTATTGTGTTACCAGGAATACTATACTTGGTAAAATTGTGACCTTTTGACATTTTCATTATCACGCTGCCATTAGAGGTCGCATGGTAAAACCAAACATTCTCTTCACTGTCTGTAGCTATTCCCTTTAGACCTCTTTCGTTTATCGGAATTTTGAATTCTTTTATGAAGTTGCTATGTTTTTCATATGTGACATAATTTTGGTTTGATGACTGTTGCGCCTTAAGCTGTATCGATGGAGATGCGAAAAAAGTGTAAGCGATACTCAAAATGAGTGTTAGGACAAACAAACTTCCACTGAGTTGCAATAACAATGATAAATTGGCACTCGTTTTGCAGTAACTTTAGTCTTTTGATTTGAATTTGCTATAGTATAAAATAATACTTAGGAGAGATAAAGGTATGCGAAATATTACTTATATTTCATTGATTATCTCCCTAGTTTTATTAATATCCATTACAACTCTCCAGAACTCGTTCTCCCTGGTAAATACTAAAAGCCCATTTTCAGAAAGCAATGCAAAAATTAAGAATATCTCAAGTAGCACTTCTGACGGAAAGTATTTTGTTAATTTGCAATATGGTCCAGAAATAGTAAAAAGCGGAGAACCTACCTTTTTTATGGTTAACATGTTTGATAATAATAATGACAAACAAACTAGAATGCGTCATGTAGACTGCGATTTTATTATCCAAAGAGATGGAATTGAACTATTCAAGATGTCTTCGAAGTATGGGGAGCCTTTTTTTCACTCAATTAACGGAGTTATGCTACCTTCCTTCCGATTTAGTGAAGCCGGCAAATATATAATATCTGTTGAAATTGCAGCACAACTTTTTATTCCCATAGGACCCGTATTTGCTAACTTTAGTGCTGTGGTTACTCCTACTGCAGACGGAAACTTGGAAGTTAAATTATCAACTTAGTTACATTAAGCTTTAAACCTCGGTCAATTCATATTTTAGAGCATGTCTTTTGTTATGGTAATTAGCTTTTTGTTCTTACAGATTTCAATTTCATCTTTCGTTTATCGTTAAGTCACGACATTAGAAATTCACAAAAATAAGAAACAATAGAAAATTAATGATAGACAAGTGTAATTCTTGTTTCTGTTTGGCATATCATATTGTTTATTACCGGGTACTAGTTATAGAATAGAAGGAATTGGATACTACTGACATTGAAAAATTTAAGAGAAGAGGTGATAACTCGGTCAGACTTATTGCTATCCATTTAGCAAAAGATGGCTTAGGGAATCAACTACAGAATATTCTTGTTAATCTAATAGAACCCACACGGAAGGAGGAAGGTAACATAGCATATGTTCTACATCGTTCAATCGATAATCCAGACGAACTAATGTTTGATGAGATATGGGTTGATAATGAATCACTTGATGCGCATCTTAAACAACCATATATCACCTCAGCGGTAGAGCAGATGACATCTATCTTATCCAAACCAGTGGAACTACGAAGGTATTCAGAAATAAGATGATAAGAAGTAGACCTTAACTTTTTGAATCTCGATTAGAGTTATGTAGAATTTCATTTTGTTCTAGATGATTGCATCAATGTGTTAATATAGTAAACTTATAACATCCTAAATATGAAATACAGAAGTAGGACAGAAATAGTTTCAAGGATTCTTGAAGCAGCAAATGGTGGTGCTACAAAAACGAGAATTATGTACAAAGCTTTTCTTAGCTATGCTCAGTTGAAAGAGTATCTTTCTGTACTTATTGAAAATAATTTAATAGAATATTTAGAAGGAGTACAAACCTACAAAACTACTGAAAAAGGATTCAATTTCTTAAAGATGCATAACGAAATAGGAGAGCTCCTACAAACTTCAATAAGAGAGTCGAAAATACAATAACGTAAAAAATCTCGGCACGTATTAGTATTAACTTAATCATTCCTCTATGTTAGTATCTTGTTTATATTCAAGGTTCAGAACCAAGTAGAAAACATTAAAGCTGGGTTGTCTCACTATTAATATGAGTTCATTCATCGAACTACTACCGTTACTAGAACCACCACACTCGGACCTATCAATTCAATCTAACCGTTAGTATCGATTTTCATTGATCAATATTGATTCAAGCTAATTGAAATGCTAAATTTTATGTATATTCATCTATCCCAAAGCGAAAAATCCATTTGGTCTTAGGGTTATTTATACAAGAATTTCGGTATTTGGATATATCTGAATCCCCTTCGAGATAATTTTGTCCCTAATCCCATTCCCACCAGAAATGATGAATAAACAAATCGATATATTAGAAAAAGTTATTGCACTTTAGTAAACAGAATTTGATTAAACCAGCAATTTAGGATTTCTAATGATGTTCCGATTGAATAATCAGTCGTATGCCTCCGGGCACGAAAATTATGTCAAATATGGTTCACAAACGGCCAGCTCCAATAAAATTTAAAATTTACTATGTTTTAATGACTCTTATTTTTAGTAAAAAGATATAGCTATGAATTTATTTTTTTTGGTATCTTTTTACATATCATAAATCAAGAGATAAGCGCTTAGCCTATATATTTATAAAACTTTTAATCAAAATCTTAATGAGGTACTCGGTATTGATACCTACTTATTTCAAGCCTTTAAAGGTCAGAAATCTAAATCCTCTACCAAGATTAATTCTCAATATTGAACTCAAAATTGAACCACAACTATTCAAATTTGATGGTAAATTTTAATAATTTCAATAGGAATACATATTTGATGGATGCAGAAAAAGAAGAAAAACCTAATGTCGTAGGAGTAAATGTACTTGAACAAAATGGCATAAATGTAGAAGAATTAATAAAAATGCTCGTCTACAATGCCTCGGTAGAATTTACAGCCTACTATTATTTTGCAAATCTTAGAGCGCATTGTACTGGTCCTGATGGAGAAAGCATGAAGGGGGTTATTGAAGATGCTAGATTGGAAGACCTAAGTCATTTTGAATCTTGCCTCTCTAGAATTTATGAACTTGGAGGAAGCTTACCAATCGATGCACAGGATTTTATAAGGATGTCTGGAGTTGAATTCCTGCAATTACCAACAAATAGAACTGATATTAAAGAAATACTAAAGAAATGCCTTGTAGGAGAGCAAGGAGCCATTGTAAATTGGAACAAAGTATGCAGTATGACAATTGGGAAAGATCCTGCCACATATGACCTAGCAAAAGACATTCTTAGAGAAGAGACGGAGCATGAGGCTTGGTTTCTAGAGCTTTTGTACGGAAGGCCATCAGGTCATTTAAGGAGAAGATTTCCAGGAGAATCTCCTCACACATCAAAACATTCAAAAGCATTGAATCGATAGAGGATATTTAAACGGCAGAGATATTTATTAAAAACGATATCTCCGCTGAAAGAAGTTTAAATTTTCGAATTAAAGGGATTAAAGTCAATCCTAAATAGTTGTTACCTATGTGCAAATCAATCTCAGATAGTGATAACAACAAAGTGAAGGTAATAGAAAACTTCCTAGATGTATGCAAAAGATATAAACATGCTGTAAATAATGACCTATCCAAATTAGCTTAGTGTAACTTCCATCTAGAAAAAGAATTTGGTATGATTTGATGGGTGTTTCATAGATATTGTTAGTTTCATAAAGGATGGAAAACATCGCTGTATTGGGATGGAAAGTTAAATGTGAATTGATATAGGAAAAAAAGTTCTACTCGTGAGCCCATTAAAATACTGGACCTGTAAGTGACCAGGGTGTAAGATTCCATGATGGAGCATACCTAGGCGGATGTGAAATCCTATCTCGCCTAGAGAAAGTAAAACATATCCTTAGAAAGAAATAGGAATTGATAAAATATTGGGTCCTAAAACTGTGTCAAATTTGATTCACAAACCACTGGGCCCATAATTTGTGTCAATAACAATTCACAAACCTTTCGGCACAATTCTTCTGTCAGTATGATTTACTAACCACTGCGCTTGTGGTAATAATTCTCTAATTGGCGTTAATGGACATAAGCAGTGAATCGGATTGTTAGTTATATGATGCTGTCTTATGTTCAACCAATGGGTCCGTCAGCTGCAAGTTTTAATGTAGGCCCAAAGTTCTTGCCATTATCATTGCTTATTCTGATTACAGGCTCGTTTTCTGTTTGATTTCTTTCCCACCAAGAAACTGCGACTCTCCCTTCATCTGCCGATATTCTTACGTCGACTGAATTAGAATTAGGAGTATTACTGAGATTAATTTTGTCGGTGAAGGTTTTGCCTGCATCAGATGACAATCTATACATTACTTCATCGTTCCCTGTTTTGTTGGTCGACCATGCAACATAAACATCATTTTCGAATATCGATATTTCCGTACCTCCCTGGAAATCTCTTTTACTAGTAACTGCATCTACTTGTTGTGGTAATGTTGTAGTTGTTGCTATAATTGCAGTTCCAAGAGTTATCATTACGATGACACCCAAAACTAACTGTATATTCATAACCGAATCTAATAGATGGGTATTATATGAATCTGTATCAAGTGCTAGTTCACACCTTGATTATAAAGCGATAAGCACAGCGGGGCGGGTGTGAATATAACAGTTTACAAATCTATCTTTAAAACTTTAAATCCTGTATAAGTCGTCTTTCTATGTTTGCCAATACACTGATGCAATGAATCGAAGATAATGGACTAAGTAAGAATAGTCCGAAAAGTCCGACCAGTTGTGTTAATAGTTAAAGCAAAAGTTGCATTTAAAATGAACGAAAAAGGTAAAAAAATCCCAAATTTGATCCTAGTTTGAAATTCCTGCAAGCATCTTGATTTCCTCTTTACCACTGCTATCGATTCACCATAACAAATTTTTATCATGCGATATAGTAAGTCACCAACTTTCAAGTTTCTTTGACTAGCGACATAGATAAGCTTGTCATTAGTGGTGATTTCAATATAGTTTACTCGCTCCACAAACTTTTATTCATCTTTGATAAACATAACAGCAAATTGGCTAGTGAGCCGAATGAGCAAAAAAGACCGCTTGGAATGCGAAATGTTACCATATTAGGACTAGTGAGCCTCTTTACTGATTTCTCAACTGAAATGATATCAGGTATGCTGCCATTATTCATTATTACAGAATTAGGTGCGTCTAGAGCAATATTGGGAGCAATAGAAGGATCTGCGGAACTTGTAGGATATGGATTCCGACTAGTTTCAGGATCACTTTCTGATAAAGTACGTCGCAGGAAGATTTTCATATTGGTTGGATATGGTCTATCTACAATTAGTAAACCCTTTTTTTCAATATCATTCAATTGGCTTGATGTTCTAATAGTGAGGATTAGCGACAGAATTGGGAAGGGAATAAGGACGGCTCCTCGCGATGCTCTTATTTCAGATTCAGTGGTAGAAACAAGGTCCGGAAAAGCATTTGGAATACACAGAACGCTAGATCAGACTGGTGCAATTACCGGCCCGATCGCAGCCTATTTTCTCTTGCAAATCTTCGAAATAAGAGATATATTTATTCTTTCTCTAATCCCAGGGGCTATTGCAATCATAATCCTAGTTTTTTTTGTAAAGGAAGTGATAACAAAAGTAGTTAGTAACGAGATCAGAAAAAATTTCTTACATCTGTTGAAGGAAAACGCCCCTTTCACTACTCTCCTTCTCATAACTGGAATATTTGGTATTGGAGCATACAACTTTTCTTTTGTTTTACTCAAGTCTTCCGATCTAGGTGTTATCGAAAGTTCCATACCGCTGGTATACGCCACGATAAATATTGCACACACCGCTGTTGGTGTGCCATCGGGAGTAATTGCAGACAGAATAGGAAAGGAAAAGATGTTGATCCTAGGATATGGTATCCTATTGGTCTCATCATTTCTAATGATTCTATTTTCAAGTAATTTCATTTATGCATTTGTCTTAGCTTCCGTATATGGTATATACGTAGGAATAACAGAAACGATGCAAAGGGCAATAATACCCAAATACGTGGCTTCTAATTTAAGGGGAACAGCATACGGACTCTATAGTCTCATAATAGGTTCAACCTTCTTTATCGGCAATGTTGTATTTGGTCACCTTTGGGATATTTATGGGCTGAATGTAGCGATTTCGTTTAGCTCTATCTTTGTTATAAGTGCGTTATTAGGGATGACATTCTTTATCAAAAGATATGCATAACATTAGTAGGAATACTATTTTATTTCAGATTAATTCTTGAATATGCATACACTAGTTGGAGACTAAGCAAAATAGGAATATAAATAGGGATTTAACGGAAAATCAATTGTTTTCATCAGGATATTACCACGGTTTGCATAGATCGCTCAATAATAGTTTTATATTTCGTCATGAATAATGACTATTAGTGGAACCTAAATCAGACAGAATTTGGATCTAAAAATTGTGTCAAATTTGAATCATAAACGACCAGCCTCAATTGGACTGGTGTGAAATTCCACATGGTTCCCGCCGAACTAAATATAGAATTCATATTCAGTTATTTATGATCGGTTCTGATATGGGTATCTAATTCCATTTCATCTTTGAATACGCGTCCACATGATCTACATTTTATTTTGTATTTTCTACCACGAAAATAATCGACTAAATGCATTAAATATATGGTAATACCCCACATGAAATAATATTCGGTAATTCAAACTTAAAATCTTTTTAAAAAAATCCCTGTATTCACTAAGGGTTTTTATTCGTTCGTCATGAGGTAAAATTCAAACATTTCATCTAAGTACGTAGAAGAGACATAGCGCCTATCATTACAGGGTTAATGAAATTTGCAGTTAAACCTAAGTAAATTCCAAATAGCATTGTTTCGTAATCTGTTTGTATTTTGCATAAATCTGGATATAATTTGGATAAATCTTTTTAAAAGAAACTCGCGTTGATTCAAATGAAAATAATATGAAAAGAATTACAACAATACTCGGTATTATGATAATTGCAAGCTTAGTCTCTTCAGGGATGTTAGTAACAAGCAAATCACAAGTATCATTTGCTTCCTCATCCAATGTTCAGAACTTTATGAACATGACTGAGGAACAAAGAACGGAAGCAGCTAAAAACATGACTCAGAAAGAAAAAGAGATGGTTATGAATGAGTTTTCAAAACAAAATTCTACTGTAAATGAAAATATGTCTGAGACTGCCATGCCAAAAGATACAAAGCCTTTAACGGGTAATTTTGTAGACGCTGGTGACGGATTCCATAAAGCTGCAGGCGTTGCTAAAGTAATCAATCTTGCAGATGGCAGAACTTTCCTAAGATTGGAAAATCTAAAAGCTACTAACGGACCAGATCTATATGTTTATCTTTCTACAGGAAAGGATGCTTCAGACATTTTCAATCTTGGAAAATTGAAAGGCAACATTGGAAACCAGAATTATGAAATTCCCTCTGGAACCGATCTCGCGAAATATAATACCGTGCTCATTTGGTGCAAGGCCTTCTCAACTCTATTTGGGAGCGCAAAATTATCTAGTCAATAACTTGTAAGGAGTTTAAAATGTATGAATAAAAAAAGGATTATTATAATAATCATAATAGCTGTTGTTGCAATATCAATTGGATTGTATACAATTCTTCCTCTTTTTACTAACACAGTGGTGGAAGAACCATTGCCGACAACCTCGGGATTTAGTCTAAGCGCCCCTGTCATTCATAATTTTTTCGAACAAAAAGTTTAATGACAAAGGATTCATTTTTCAAGGTAAATTAGTCCCATAGAATTTTGATCAACAATAATAAATCAGTTATATTCATAGCAGAACCCAAAAAGTATCAAGAATATAATTTTGTTGTAGGATGGAAAGCAACCCACTCGAACCAATAGCCCTCGTCAAAAGGCAAGCGCATCAGATGTTTTCCTTTCAGTGGACCTTCAACCGATTTTCCTTCAAAATCCCACTGACTCCCAGTTTGCTTATCTGTGAATTTATTATTGGTAGGACTGTATTGGAATATTAAAGTCTGTCCGTTAACTGAAGAATCAAATACTCTTGCCATTATCGGATGCAATGAAAAAAGTGCTACTGAATTATTGTTAAATTGGTCATTGATTACTTTCAGTTTCTCAATATCCTGTAACTTGTAAGCTTTGTATAGTCGCTCATCTTCAAGTCCAATTACAACCTCCTTTAATCCCAATCTGTTATCCCTGTTAGAAATTGGGAATAAAATATCCGGACTAGTATAGTAATCTCCATAAGGATCTACACCATATGGTCTAGCTGATCCGGTATCTTTTGAGAGAACCTTAGACTGGGGATATAAATCCTTCCAATCTTTCCAGTATGCGACATCGAACGGTAGTCTTTGAAGTTTGATGCCTGCATATTTTCCTACTATTCCTTCTCCAAGAGCTTGACTCCACAGTGATTTGCTTAATCTATCAGACATGACAAGGTTGCTATTATAGAGCTTTCCTGATGTTCCAAATTCTAGTATAGTGTTATTGACCGTTCTACCGAAGACTTTATTGGTGAAACAAAGTGGACAATAAGTGATAGCCACAGGAATCCCACCAACATTATCATTAACTATTTCATGCCACACCAAGATTTGAAGAGGATATGCCCTGATATCGCCATTAATGTTTATACCGACGACTTTATCGGAGTCTGCAAGAAACTTATCTCCATCATTTGCTGAAATGAATTTGGGTGAATCTATTGAAGGAATACCATCAGGCGGTGGTCCCCCACTAACTATCTGCTCAAGAGGAATGATGTGTTTCTCTTCTGCCATTAATATTGCATTTGAACCTAGTGGTAATAGCGTTCCAGCCAATATGATAATAAATAATAGAATTTCAATTCTCAAAATCCCTTTCCTAATACAAAATATAGAAAGGAGGCTCAAACTAATTCACATAAATGATATTTTTTTCTGGGCTTCAGGAATCTCCATGATTTTTAATTTTCTTTTCAATTCGATAGCACTAAAGGAGGTGTAACCTATTACTATAAACAATCCTATGTATGAAAGTGCCTTTGAGTATTGTATTAGAATTACTGATAATGAACTTCCAAAGACAGAAGGTAGCAAGGAAAGTATTAGAAGCCAACTTCCACAACAACCTAGCGGCACTAATGAGAAAAATGAGAAAAATGAACTTAGTGCTGTGCTGCTAGAAATTCCTACGAAACCTTTTCTTTTATTGACTGTGTTACATTCCATACTTTTTCCGCAATATGACAGGTAAATTTGTGCTCCGATTGCGATAGCTAAACCAAATATTATTATTCCGTTTACTTTAATTGCTGCACTTAAAGCTGTAAAAGCTGGAAGATTAGGTGTTGTAATTATTACAATAAATAAGTATGTAATCAAACAAATAGACCCAGCAACCAACCTCTTTTCAATGCGTTCCTTTTAATAGAAGAATTTGATTTGTTCTTCATTCTTAACCAATACTTATGATGTTCTAGTAAGAGTATTGCTACTTACTAGTAACTTTCCTAGAGTTGTCAGTCTGGCAGATATTTTTCCTCTATCACCTTTCTCCACTTCAACTAAACCCAGGTCAGCAAGACCCTTTGAATCCTTTGCTCCCTGAACGTGATAGCTTAAGAGAGGTTTACCATAACCGGAGATCTGTTCCAATTTATCTAAGCTTTCTATGACTCCTCCTGCAGTGTTTATTGACTTTAAAATTTTTATCTTAGCCTCCGAGATTATTTCATTATAACTTAGCTTTAAGACTGGCATCAAAAGTGGCACTGTATGTGTATCGTCCATACCAAAAGCCTGTATTCCATTTATGAATGCAGCAGAAAGAGCAGCACAACCAATCAGTTTGTCACCAGAGCTAACATTTAACAGCACTTGTTCAAATTCTTTAGCGTGAAGATTTAGAATTTCGTTAACACTTTCCATCGTATCTCTGACAACATTTTCTTTTGTGACAATTGTGATTGTGATGGGAATGCCAAGAACAGATTTTATTTTTTTTGCAAAATCCTCGGCTCTGTTCTTATCAGAATTAAAACAAATCAAAGCAAGTTTATGAACAGAAAAACTCCTTATACCCAAGGCTATTCCATCCTGTCCATCAGAACCAAAAGTGGCAATCTGAAGTGTTTTCATATTTGCCCCGATTATAATACAGATTTCATCCTAATAAGAAATGCCTCCAACGGTTAAAGATAAACTTTAATCGGTCAATAAAAAAGAGAAATTTAGAAATCAGAGGACAGCATTTTAGGTCTTGCTCATATTGCTCATATGTTCCATTATTGTTGATTGATCGAAGAATGGACAGTTGACCACATGTTTCCCTCCCATTGCCGGAGTAATTGTAATCATGCCACTTTTTTGCATGGCTACCACATCCTCAAGAGTTTCAAGAATTCTTGCTTTTATTGGATCTTTCCATTCATTAAAGGATATTTTCCACATTGGACTATAGTTTTTGTCGGTCGGATTTGATGCACCTATTCCAGCCTGAAATCCCATAGGACCTGTTCCGTTTATGCCGTTTTTAAATTGAAATAAATCTACTGCCACGGGTGTTCCAGCTAATTTTTCATCAAATGGGACTGAAGTTACACCCATCATAGATGCTGGCATTTCAGGTGTTGCATCAGCAACTATGTAGTATATTGTCTTGCCATCAGGACCAAATCCGCGATGGGCAACCATAGTAACTACCATCTTATCGGTATCTATTTTCAGAACTTGTGCAGGACCATATGTAGAATCATCTGTAATATTTTTGTCATCTCTAATTTTCATTTCTCCACCCTGCCATTTAATGACTGGATGATTTACTACGATTCCCGTTTTGTTAATAGTCAAACTGTCATTCTTTTCTGCAGCGATTATTTCTTGGACAGATTTTAATTCCTTTGCAGAAGAACTGTCTTTCCATGTTACTGTATTTACCTGAAGAAGAGGACTGTAACCTGCATCACCTGGTTTTGCATTTAATACAGGGATTTGAAATCCAAATGGTCCTTTGCCGGAAACTCCATTTGTGAACGCATAAGCATGACTAAGAGCTGACTCAGGTGTTTGTGATAGCAGTGGAGAAAAGTTGACTTTAAACCCTAGTAGTTTCGTTGCTTGTTGGGCTATTTTCTGATCAGAAGCGTCTGTTGCAATGAAGAATATTTCATTTCCATTTTCATACCCTTTAGCCAGCGGAATATCTATTGGGATACTGGCACTAGCCAGCCTAAAGACAGAACTTGGTGCTGCTTGTTCACCTTGTGCCTCTCCTTGACTCATAGTTAGCAAAAGTGATGCAGCCAAAATTACAGCTAGGGACGACACTATCGCCGGTTTAAAATTCTTCCCTTGGAAATAAGATTTTGTCATTATAGAGAAGACAAAGAAAGATGTATAAATCTAAATCCTTTAATGGTTATAAATTTAATTTAATCGTTAAAGAGATTGACTAGTATATTGTGCCCCTTTGGATAAACATATGTCATAATGTTTTTTGAGAGTCAGAAATTTCTCTTAAAATCCTATTCACTCTTATGTTTTGCCTGACGTTCTTTATCGCTTTCATCATTATTGGACAGACAGCCATTCCCACGATCATGCCTGCAGTCATATTTATCATAGCATCACCTAACATACAGTTAAACTAGTAATAATGTAAAGTAAAGGTTTTGATTCAAGCTAAGTTTTTTAATATATTTGAACATTCATTACGATAGGTATATGAAATGCTCCAATTGCAACTGCAATCCGGATGAATGTCAATCATGTATTTCTCCATATCAGTGCCCCAACTGCATACAATCGGAATGTTGCTGTTGGTCTGGCCTAAACTCGCACCAATAGTTTTAAGTAATTTAAGGGATCGGATAAAGTTCATATCATTTAGGCTTATCTGCTATGTCTGCTCCCCAAGGATTATCTATGACGATACGCCAAGTGCCATCTGACTGTTCCCGTAGAACGTCTGTAGCTTTTCCTCTAAGAGAAACGGCATTACCATCAGGTCCTGTCCCACCGAATGACCACTCTGAAATTACTAGAGCGATATCGCGTGTGTTAAATACGTTTTTAACACTTGTTTCTAATTTGCCTTTCATATCAATGAATTTTTGTAGAATTTGACGTATGTTTTCATGGCCCTTGACAATTTCTCCTGACTGAGAAACAAAACAAGCATCTGTTTCATAAAGGGAGAGTAGGTAACTTAGGTTCCCTTTATTGAGTTCATCTGCGAACGAATTCAGAAAGTTTTCAGGAGTCAGATTTTTTGACATGGACCAATTTGTAATAATCGGTATTATTTTAAACTTGTTGACTCAAGTAGTGAAAAATATAAAGATTCTAAAAAATTAATTGAACCCCTCTACCAGCAAGGTTCAAATCCCACTGAACCCACCTCGGATCGTTTCGATTCTGTGATGAATAATTTATTCGAACTGTAACCTGAAAAGTATTATACAAGTTCCTTGAACCCCTATACATGCAAGATTCAAATCCCCTTGGGCCCAGACCAAAGTTGTCCCTTTATTTAGTTCTGATTTCAATTTGATAGAGTAGAACGTTTATGAAATAAAAAAGGATTGAATAAATGCAGCAAATAATTCAGTAGTTAATTTAATTAATCTCTATCGATAGTTTAATTTTTCTTGAATAATCTCTTTTGATTTTCTATCTCCTTGGCCCACTTCCCAGTGTTAAATACACTGAATTTATATTTTGAATCACTTATCTCTACCACAACTTTGGTAAGTATGAAGCCTTCAGAATTAACCTTGCCTATTTTATCTAACGAAGAATTCAATAATATATTTCCGATCTTTTTATTCAATGTGGTAAGATTTCCCTCCGTTTTTTCAAAAATAATCCTCTGATTAGTTAAACTTAGAATCCCATTACCAAGTTTTCCCTCAGAGCAATCTTCTTCAAGGATTAACTTTTCACCCGGGTTTGGATCTATTTGCGGTGCCACATTTTTATTTCCAAACTTTGGTTATATTATCATTGCAGTACTACATTAAACTGTTGTTCAAAGGAGCTGAATCAAATATTTATTTGACTAAATGGTATGACAAAAAGGCAATTTCAAAAATTAGAATTCCAAAAATATATCGACAGAGGATGCTTGATGAGGACTTGAGAAAGAAGAGAACTATAAGTGAATCTAAAATGATTGCACTAGCAAAGGAATTTGGTTTAAGGACACCATACATTTATTTTGTAGATCCCATCCGTGCCGAGATAGTGATGGAATTTATTCCTGGAAGCAGAGCAAGTAAAGTTTTGAGTTCATCAATTTGTTTTGATATTGGAAAGTTCGCTTCCACCCTTCATTCATTTAACATAATCCATGGGGATTTGACCCCATCAAATTTTATTGTAAATAGAAAAATCACCATGATAGATATGGGCCTCTCTTTCTATTCAACCCGGAGAGAAGACAAAGCAATGGACATTAGATTATTTAAGGAAATTCTAAAGAGTACTCATCACCACACTTATTCTGAGTTTTTTTACGATTTTTTAGATGGATACAAATCAGTTAATTCAAAGGAATTGGAAAAAATTTTACAGAGGATGGATGAAATAGAAACAAGGAAAAGATATGCCGTTGCATGAATATTTGATATTTTGCAAAATTTTTTTCTTTGCCTTGCAAGATCATTAACCTATTTGTGGAGTTCAATAATTATCTTTACCTTTTGACAATTTAGTTATTTTGTTATTGGATTAAGGAACAATTAGTCTAACGAGTAATTAGCAAATTTTTTAATTAACCATAATTAGTTTGTGTCAAACAATTTCTTCTTTACTATATGCTTTCCTCAACCACACTGGAGTAATCAGCGTAGTTACTGCAACCATAATGATTACCGTCGTGTAAATGTTTGACGACAAAACACCAGATGTTACTCCAATACCCGCCACTATAAGGCCAACTTCTCCTCTTGATATCATTCCTATCCCTACTATCATGGCCTTTGATTTATTTCTCAAAAATAATAGTGAAGGTAATCCACATCCTACTAATTTACTGACAATAGCAACGACAATAACTATTGCTGATAAGATCAGGACATCGATATTTATTCCAGTAAGGTTCACCTGTGCGCCAATGATTGCAAAAAATAAAGGAGCAAAAATTATCTCTAATTTATCGACATACTCTTCAACTCGTTTGATTATTTTTGTGCTAGCAACAGCCATACCTACGGAAAATGCTCCCACTATTGGGGATAGTCCTACCCCTGCGGCTATTGCGGAAGCACCAAAAAATGATGCAGTAACAATACCTTCAATACTACCCCTAGCCTTCCATAATTTTTCTGTGTTTACTATTCTTGGTATTATGATTATGGCACCAATAAGTAACCCCGCAAATATTCCTAATATTTTTAGAATGAGAAATATAATATCGATAACGTTTGGTGCCATGTTGCCAGTTTGAACCATAGTTACTACAACGGATAGAACTGCTATAGCAAGAATATCATCTACTATAGCTGCTCCTAGAATAAGTTTGGCTTCTTTCGTTTGCATCTTTCCAAATTCAGTTAACACGCTCACTGATATTGCAACGCTGGTCGCAGTAAGTGCTGTTGCAATGAGTACGGATTCCAATGCCTCTAACCCAAATAAAGTAAACACATAATATCCTAAAAAGAACGGAACAATAACTCCGCATGCTCCTATTGTAAACGACGCTGCTCCTCCTCTCAAGAATTCTTTTGGAGTGATATGAAGTCCTGCTATGAATAATATGACAATTCCAGCGATTTGACCTATTTGCAGAACTGTCTCATTTAAGATAACAAGAGGCTTTCCATCAAATATGGGTATTGAACCCAGTGCGAAAGGACCTACTATAATACCTGCAACTAACTCGCCTAAAACAGCCGGAAGTCTTAATTTGTTGAAAATTTCGGCAAATATTTTTGCAGCAAAAAGCAGGACGGCAAGGGAAATTAAAACATGTATTATTGCTTCTTGCTCTGTTGCCAACTTTCAACATTACGTTTATTATATTGATTTAATAAAATATATGCCCGAATGGATTTTTTAATTATAATTTTAGTTAGTATTAATATACCAAGCTTGTCATAAACAACAACTAGAGCTCAGACATTTCTTAATTTTTGTCATTTAATTGGTTAGCTACCATTACAAAATGACTCAAATTTTGCATTAGCTCATGCCAAGAGTTTTCACCCATTTCTTGTTTCACCTTGCATTGAACATCGTTCCAGAGAGGAATTGCTTTAGCCACGGCACTACGTCCTTTGTGAGTAGCCGTTACAATTCTGGTTCGATGATCGTTTCCTGATGAGATCTTGATATATCCCTGTCTCCCTAAAACGGATAGATTTCTTGTAAGAGTAGTTCTATCCATTCCCTGTTTCTCAGCAAGATCTGAAATTCTTATTGATTCAGTATTGCAAATGACGTCAAGTACACCAAGTTGGGTTGACAGTAATCCACTTGACTTGAATGCATTGTCATATAGTAGAGTTATTGCTCTTGCAGCCTTCCGCAATTCACCACACGTGCAAGCCTCCCAAGACATACCTTCTTTCAGTATCATGTTGATATTTCCTTCCTTCAATTCCAGACTAGGTTGATATACACGTATTATAAATAAAAATGTTTGTGGTATTGTTAATTCAGATTAAAGCTTAATTTAATTACGTGTAGATACACTTATATGAGTGCATATACACCTATCTATGATATGACCGAGAAAATAGAAATGATTAAGAAAAAGGTGGCAGTAGTGACAGGTAGCTCCTCTGGGATAGGTTACGAAACAGCGTTGCTGCTTGCAAGAAATGGATTTGATACATTTGCAACTATGCGGAATATGAACAAATCGAAAGAAATAACAGACCTTGCTAAAAAAGAAAACCTTTCGCTAAGGGTATTGCAGCTAGATGTCACTGACGATAGATCAGTTGTTGATGCGATCTACAACATCTCCAAGGAAAAGAATTCAATTGACGTGGTGGTTAATAATGCAGGATATGGATTAATGGGAAGTGTTGAGGACAGTTCAATAGATGAGATAAAAGCACAATTTGAGACTAATTTTTTCGGAGCTATCAGAGTCATGCAGGAGGTAATACCTATAATGAGAAAACAGAAGACTGGAACAATAGTTAACGTAAGCTCAATTGCTGGACGCATTGGTTTTCCAATGGGGTCAGCCTATGTCAGCAGTAAATTCGCACTTGAAGGTCTGAGTGAATCGATGTCATATGAGTTGAAGCAATTCGGAATCAAGATCGTATTGATTGAACCGGGCGTAATTAATACAAACTTTGCTTTTGTAACGCCAAAGAAGGTATTGGATACAAATTCATCCTACTCACAATTAATGAACAAGTTGGAAGAAAATCTATTTTCGACAATTGCAAATGGGACATCCCCAAAAGAAGTTGCAAATGTAATACTACGGGCAATAACCGAAGCAAGTCCAGAGCATAGGTACTTAGTTGGTAATGATGCTGTAGATTTGATTAATGCAAGGAAGAACAGTACTGATGAAGAATTTGAAAAGATAATTGTGGGGAATCTTTTAAAATAAGAAGCGGGACAAGTATAAATCTTTATGTAATACAAAGCTCTGAACAATTCTAGTGGCCGGAGGATTTATTGATAATTTTTCTACTGAATCAAAAGAATATTCATCCTCAAGACCAACTTATCCTAATTCCCTTTTTAAATTCTTATCTAGAGTAACATTCCAAAAAAAATGTTGCCTGGGATTGTGCAACGGGAAACGGACAAGCGGCTATAATCAATTATTGAATTTGAGATTTGACTGACATGATCTATTGATGTGGCATCGTAATCATGATCATTTCTATTCCAATCCAATTCCTTCTTTCACAATTATTTAAATCAAATGGCTTCAAGGTTCCAGCATTGCTTTTGCGTACACCATGTTAAATGGTTTAGAGGCGATTACTACGGTATCATATTGATCAGCAATATTACCTAAGAAGTAGTTTTGCGGACCTATATTTCCTTTAAGTATTCCGAGATCCTTACTATTTACTAAATCTCCTTTGTTAGTAAAGTATACATGAAGCTCTGGCCCATTCGTTATGTTAAAGTATTCAAATCGTAGGAACTCATTATCATTTACGGATAGAATTCTTGAAATCCCACTGACTTTTGAGATGTTTCCTGAATTTGTAAAATTACCAGTTCTTAATTCATAGATTGATGCCATCTCTGTATTAGGCGGGGCCATTGCCTGTATAGTTTCATTTACCTCGTTGTTTATTTGCGCAGCTCCCATCATAACCATGTTCATATCTGTATTACTCATGTTCTTTATCGCTAAGTTCCTTTGGTCCTCTGTCATAGCATTAAATTGATTAAAGGCCTCCATAGATTGCTGTTTTAGTTCATCAGAATCTTCCGCAGCATTCGAAACAAAAGATAATGTTATTCCCAAAACAGCCAATAATAAAATCAAGACACAAACCGACAATCTATCATAATGGATATTGTCAAACATTAAGTAAAGTTCTCCGACATAAATAGATAAAGTTTATTTTTGGTCAAACCGTATCCAAATCAACAAAATCCCTTTGGCTTCTTATTTTTGATTTAACTTTGTGATAATGAAAGATTCAGTTACACTCACCTTTACCTGATAACGCTATAGAAAAGTCAAGAATATTGGATAGTTGACAGTTAAAACGGTAATTCATTCCTATGCTGTTATTGTATGGTATCCAGTAGCACCATTGGGAAAAGGTGGTCTCATTTCAATAGTTTGAGTGTTTCCTGTTTTGTCAGTTGCTCGAACTACAATTTTATAATTTTCTTTATTTGGTGGTACATATCCAGCTGTCCATAGTACCCACGTGTACTGCGAGAGAGGATCCTTGATTTGGGCTGTTTTCCAGGTAGTCCCTCCATCAGTGCTAACTTCAACCTTAGCTATTCCCCTATTTCCTGCAAATGCGACTCCAGCAATTGGAACTTTATTGCCGTACGATGCATCACTAGTTTCATCTAGCTTTCTGAATCTCTGTCTTATAGGCGCCTGTCCCGGAATTAATATGAACGAGCCAGTATTGTCCTCTGCGCTATTGGACCATCCAAGTCGCTGCCAGTAGCCCTTGTAAACGCTATCTACCAGCTCAATTTCTGTTAACCACTTTGGATTCATCATTCCATAAAGACCAGGTACAATTGCCCTAACAGGGAAACCATGCTTTGGGGTAAGAGGACCAGAATTCATGTCATATGCCAGTATAGTGCCTTCCATTAGTGATCTCTCTATAGGTATTCCAACATCGTACCCGTCAGCACATCTAAACACCAAGTATTTTACATCTGGCTTGATTACGGCCTTTTCAAGTAGATCTCTTAGACGTACACCTTTCCAAAGAGCAGTACTTATTAGGTCACCTCCGATCTTGTTACTAATGCATTCTAATGTCACATACTCCTCTGTAGAAGGCATTGATTTTATCTGCTCATAATTAATTGTGATTGGTTTTTCCACCAGTCCCTTAATTGAAAGATTCCAAGAATTTGCATCGATTTGTGGAACTATGGGGTTTATATCTATCCTGTAAAACAGATAGGTTGGAGTAACTTCAGAAGCAAGAAGTGGCGCAAGATTTGGATCCCTGAACCCGGTAGGTATAGGACCGGCCGGTGGTAACAAATTAGATGAAGCCGAAGATGGTTCTTGTACCTCATTTTGTCTAGAAAACAGCCTATCTAACCCAAGGAAAATTATGGGTAATGCTACAGCTGAGGCGGCTACTAAACGAAGGAATGCTCTCCTACTGTAATTAATGTCGATAGTATCAATTGATTTATCAGAACTACCCTCAAGTACATCCAGCGCTTCTCTCGTTGTCCTCCCCTGAAAGAATGAAGAAAACACAAATCCAAATGCAAGTTGGGATGGAATAAGCGATACAACTACAACAGGTAGTTGCACGATTTGTATACCACTTCTTGATTGAATTAGTGTAACTAGCATTAACGCTATGAATATGAAAATTGTATACGATATAGCAGAGGATAATAGAGCCTTCAGTAAATATCCTTTCCTTTTCAATTTAGCATATACTCTATCAATAAAAATTGCTATAATTCCGAAAACTACTATATTAGCAACAACTGATCCAACAAGGGCTGAATATTTTGCAAGAGGCCCGAAATTTTCAACTGCCTGTGATTCAAATTCTCCAGGAGTTATTGAAAATAATGCCTGAGAAGCAATCTCTGGAAGAAACATTCCGTTGCTGGTCTCTTTTAATATAAGTGACACTGCAACAGCTATTGCTCCAGCCGCTAAACCTGCAACAAACGAAACCAAGGTTTTTCTGCGTGGGTTTCTTGTCACGTACTTACGTTGAATTTTAACGATTTAAGGTTTTTTCAAGCCAGCCTAGCTTAAACTAAAATCGGTGTACTGGCAAATTGCTTTGCTTGGTTGGAAGCAAGCTAACTGGAATGGTTGAATTAATTATCTAATTTTATTTTTCCCATAATTATGATGTTTTATTTTGACCATCAGGCATAGTCCCCGAGATGTTCGGCTTCATAATTTTCATCATTTCCATCATCTCTTTTTCATGCATCTTGATTCCTTGATCTGACATATTTATCTGCATAATTGCTCCCTTGATATCTCCTTCATTCAGATTCATGATAGCTTCCATTAAATGCATCCTAGCATTATCCAGTGAGGATCCAAAAGTCATATTCCCACCAGGCATCATCATGCTCTGATTATTGACATTAGTTTTGTCCGGGCTATCCTTCTCTGATAAGTCTTGACTGAAGATGACTTTTGATGATACAGACATAAGAATAGCTACACCAAATCCGATCACCAATATGATAATATTCATTTGTATTGACAATTGGAAAAGTAGTACCTATGACCAAATCATATTATATAAAGAGTATCTAAAAGTGTGATGAAGGACTTGATTGCAAGAAATGATTCAGCTAAATATTGTCGGCTTAGTTACTATCATCTTCACCTATCCCAATAATCTAATGTCGATAAGAAATTTTACAATCTGCAGTCTTCAGACTTTTGAACCCTAAGGCATAAGATCAATGTCCTGAAAAGTAACATCTAACTTTCGATTGAAACGAGCCATTCTCTGGGTCGTATTGTCTTAAATATTAATTGAACTATACAATAGAAATGCACTGGACACCTTCATCCTATACGTCAGTAAGGGCTAGCTATATCAGACTTCTAAATGCGTTAAATATCAGGCCAAGGGCAGAAACAATTTTTATTGAGGAGTCAGTTGGACGCGTCCTATGGACTGATATAATATCAAATATTGATATACCTTCAAGGAACTGTTCGCACATGGACGGATTTGCCATAAAATATAGCGATATTAAGAGGATTTCTCAACAACGGCCAGTTAGGCTGAAGGTAGATCCTTGGAGAAGACCCGGAAAGAGAGAAAAGCAAATCCTGCTTACAGGACAAGCAGTTAGAATCCCAACTGGTGAAGTCCTTCCCCACTCGGCAGATACTGTTATTCCTATTGAATATACCAAGTTTGATTCTAAAAATAATACAATTATCATTCAAACGTGGCTGCCCAAAGGATCATTTGTATCTTATAAGGGGGGTGAAATCAAACGTAACGATTTGTTACTAAAGAAAAGACATGTTCTTAGAACTCAGGACATAGCATTATTATCAATGCTAGGAATTCGAAAATTAAAAATTTTTAAAAAACCAAGAGTTGCAATTATTCCTACAGGCAATGAACTTACAGATGAATTTACAGACATAAAACGCGGAAAAATACTGAATACTAATAGCAAAGTCTTATCTAATTTGATTGAGGCAGCAGGTGGCATTCCTTTAGACCTTGGGATCACCCCTGACAACATTTACAAGATACAAAACAAAATTAGGTCTGCATTATCTGTAAGTGAAATCATCTTAACAACGGGCGGATCTTCTGTCGGAGTGCGGGATCTTGTCGCTGAATCAGTTAATGATATTGGAAAACCAGGAATTCTAGTGCATGGAATAAAACTTGATCGTGGAAGAGTAACGGGACTTGCTGCGCTTCAAGGGAAGCCAGTTATTATTCTTCCTGGCCCGATACAAGGAGCTGTGAATGCCTTTATTGTATTTGTCCAGCCTCTCATAAGATCTATGTTAGGTCTACAAACTTTTCTCCAACCCTTTATCACAGCTAAACTTACTGAAAATTGGAATGCGCGAAAAAAATATCAAGACTTTACCAAAATAGTATATATGAAGATGTGGCGATCAATTTCGGGTGAATTTCACGCGATACCTATAACTGGGGAAACCACCAATATAACAGTTCTAACAAGAACAAATGGTTTTATTTTGGTACCCGGACCCATAAGAATGTTAAAGAGAGGACAGCAAGTAAAAATAAACATACTGCCTGGCTTGTCTTTTTCATCAGGTAACCCAATAGAAAGTCCAAACGATTTAGAAAAAACACTTCCTCCATTTTAGAAATACTTCATTTAAACAACCTAGTTGCCAAATTTATCCCTGCGACTGCTACTATAATTCCTACAATAAAAATCAATTTTTCGTGACTCAGTTTAAAGGCTCCCAACCTGGAACCTAGAAATCCTCCAAGAAGGACGACAAAGGCCAATGGTAAAATCAGTGCAAAATCAACTTCCTTAGTAATTGAATGGGCACCAAGCCCACTAACCGAATTTGTGAGTATAAATAAGCTTGCTGAGGCCGCAGCTGTCTTTGGATTTGCTAGACCAGTTAATATCAAGATTGGCGATAACCAGATACCTCCACCAATTCCAACAAGACCAGAAACAGTCCCTAGAATAGCACCTAATGGTAATGTAATTAATGAAAGCCTAGGTAGACTTAGATTTAATTTTCGTATTTTCTCCTGCCTTACTTTTATTTGGTTGCCACTTAATAGTAGCATGGCCGAAGCTGAGAAAAGAGCAATTACGAAGATTGATATAAGAAGTTTTTCTGGCAGTACAGCAGAACCACCAATAAAAGCAAATGGTACTGAGATTAGTAACGGGATAGAAATACGAAGTGATAAGTGACCTGCTCTCAAATAATTGAAGAGCGCTGTTGAAGCAACAACTATGTTGAGAGCCAGTGACACCGGAGGGATGGTGTATAGATTTACCCCAACAAGGACTAGAATGGCAATATAGCTACTTCCTCCTGCAAATCCAACGCTAGAATAAATAAAACTTATTGCAAAGAAAAGAGGAACAAGTATTATCAGTAGAAGTTCATTAATGGCCGTGTCCCTCCATCATCTTGAACGCATGCTCTAGCCCCGGAAATAAGAAATCCAAGGACTCAGATACTGCCCTTAAACTTCCAGGAACATTGATTATTAGACTTGTTCCTCTTACGCCCGCAACCCCTCTTGAGAGCATAGATAAGGGTGTTCTTCTCTGCCCATATGCTCTGCTCCCCTCGGCAATTCCCGTTATTTCCTTATCTATGACCTTTCTTGTAGCTTCAGGTGTTACGTCCCTCAGGCCAAGTCCTGTTCCTCCAGTAGTCAATATCAAGTTTAAATGGAGATCATCTGAATATTTCAGTAAGAGTTTCTCAATAAGAGAACTATCATCAGGCACTACTTTGTATTTGACCACGTCAATACTTCTATCTTTTAAAGTTTTAACGATGAATTTTCCAGATTTATCTGCCCGCTTTCCAGCCGCAACTGAATCGCTGACGACAATCACACCTGCTCTGATCTTATTCGCCTCCTTAATTGCAAATTCGCCTATTCCTCCTGACTTTTCAACAAGCTTGACAGATGAGATAAATAGTGAATCGTCTATCGGTTTTAGCATATCATATATGGTCAATGCACCAATACAAGCTCCACTGAGAGCTTCCATTTCTACCCCTGTTTTCCATATACTTTTAACTTCTACGTCGACTTCAATTGATTGGGATTTTATTGATACTTGAACCTCAATGTGATCTAGAGGGATTGGATGACAGTATGGTATAAGGTCAGAGGTTTTCTTAGCCCCCGAAGTAGCCGCTATCTTCGCTGCCTCCACAATATCCCCCTTGGGTGACTTTCCTTGTCCAATCAATACTGCCGTATTAGCATCGATGTTCAATACTGCCTGTGCTCGTGCGGTTCTGTAGGAATCTGGCTTAGCACCAACATCAAACATGCCCCTGCTCTTTTTATCATTCATCTTTTCTCTACTCTAGTAAGATCCCATCAATCCACTTCTGACTTTCTTCAGATATTTCCTTTTTCCAAATGGGTACCCGAGTTTTCACATTATTTATGATATATTTGCATGCCTCAAAAGCTTCGTACCTATGCTCCGAAGAGACCCCAATTATAATACTGGTCTCACCGACTTTTAAATTGCCGATCCTATGAATTGCAACTAATTTTTTTATTCCCCACTTTGTTTGTGCTTCATTTTCAATTTCTCTCATTTTTTCTTCTGCCATCTCACTGTAAGCCTCGTAATAAATTCCTGAAACGTTACCAAACATCCCTCGCTTACGGACATTCCCCATGAAGATGGATAATGCACCTGCAGAATTGTCCTCGAGTTCATGCATTACCTCTTGCAAGCTTAGATGATTAGTGGTAATACGGATCAAGAATTCATCCCCCACTGACTGGCGGCAAAAGAGCAATTTCATCACTGGAAGTAATAATGGTATCTCCTGTAGTAACCTTACAATTTACAGAAGTTACAAATTTGTTACTAAACGATTTGAGTTGCGGACACTTCTTTAATATTTCATTATTTAAGTAGCATACTGTGACGCCACTAGGTACAGTTATTATTATTTCCTTTTCACCCACCAATTCTCTCAAATTTGCAAATAATCTGACTTTTATTTTGTCCTTATCAGGGGTATCCGATCTCAATTCGAGCTTATCCACCAATCGTATGCATGAGGTTTAGTTTTGGCTTAAGACCATTGATTCTTATCAAGCTCACTATCCCTTCTTGTTTCATAGTCATACAGTGGATCAAGCATTGGCTAAGCTCCTCATCTGATGCTCCTCTACGGAGGTAACTCTTGATATCGTAGCCGGGGCTTTCAAATAAACATGTAAGAAATCTCCCATCAGAAGTCAATCTTATCCTATCGCACTGATTGCAGAAGGGCTCTGTTACAGAGGGAATAAATCCTACAGTGCCGATTCTATCTGAAAAAGAATATAGTTTAGCAGGTGCTGATATCTCTTGTTCTAAGACAGGAAATACTTTCCCAATATTAGACTCTAATTTTTCGATCATTTCCTTTTTACTAAAAACAAGATCGCTTCTCCATATCCCCGTCCCGTCTAAAGGCATAAATTCTATAAATCGGACAGTGATGCCTGTGCGTCTTGCAAAATTGGCAAATTCAACAACTTCATCATCATTCCAACCCCTGACGACAACTGTGTTTATCTTTACATCAAATCCAGCATCTTTGGCCTTTTGAATAGAACTTATAACTTTGCCTAGTCCGTTGATCCCAGTCATCATCTTAAATCTATCCTCTTTAAATGAATCTAGACTAATATTCACGTTGTTAAGGCCACTAGATTTTAATGCTTCGACTCTCTCTAAAAGTAGTAACCCATTGGTTGTTAGCCCGATGCTCTTAATGTGGCGTATCTTCGCAATTGATTTAATGAGGTTTTCTATTGAAGGTCTAACGAGTGGTTCACCTCCTGTTATTCTTATTTTTTCAACCCCTAAATTAGCGAAAATAGATGAAAGCCTAATTATCTCCTCAAAAGAGAGAACTTCAGTAGTATCAAACCACTTTGTATTGTTTTTTGGCATGCAATACCCGCATCTCATATTGCATCTGTCTGTGACAGAGACCCTTAGCTTTTTTGCAATTCTACCATAATTATCTATTAATTTGCTTTTCATGAATCCTGTCATCTGCTTGTATACCAGCTTATGATGGCTATCATTTTTTTCTTGCCTGCTTTAACTGTTCGATGAAATGAAACTTCCAGCCATTTGGTAAATCTTTAACCTTTATGGCACGTTCCATTGTTTGAACATCGTCCTTATTTACAGTGTATAACCTGACAATATCCTTTATCGTAACATTATTTTCATCTTTTTTGATAAGTTTAATTTCGTCACCTTGTTCTAACTCTCCTTCCTTCATTACCTTGAAATAGACACCTGTAAGACCACTTGCTAAAAATCTTTTAATTATGTCCATTCTTCCAAATTTTACTCCAAGTTTATAACAAGGCATTCTAGGCTGGGTTGCTACGACTTTTGCTGTTCCAACCTGGAATTGATCTCCAATGTTAACTATTTCTTCAAACATTCCTTGTGTAGTAAAGTTTTCACCAAACATACCCCAAGGCAAAGACATGCCATGGAGTTCCTTTCGCCAGTAGCTATAATGTTCTCCTGCATAAGCATAGATGGCCTTGTCGACACCGCCATGTACTGTCAAGTCAGCCTGCTTATCTCCGTCGAGATTGAGTTTCCGTAGTCTTACACGACCACGCACTGGTTCCTTAAAGATTCCAGTAGTTACAAGTTCATTCTGGAATTTCACTTGACGTGGAAGCCCGACGTTTAGTGATAATAGCTTCAAAACACATAAGCTATCCAAACATCTTAAATAAACCTTCAAAGACCAATCTGGGACTCAGATTTTAGAGTTTCCAGGATATTTGAATAAGAAAACTTAATACTTTATGTGGCGTAGTATATGCCGACTGTATTGTTAAGCCTTATTTGCCGCGAAACAGGACTGGATTGCGATTACCTGATTGAGGGTGAAACAGAAGAGGAAATCTTGAGTAAAGGGGCAGATCATGCGATCAAGGTTCATGGTTTGAAAGCTGAAGATATATTTCTTGAATACACTCCATGCAATTTCTTATGTCAGACTTTGAGCAAATTAAGCAATCGATAGATGGCAGATAGCAAAAAAATAGCAAAATCTAAACAAGTAGTTTTTCTAGTCCTTAAGTTTACTTCATTAGCCAAAATTAAAGAATAGAATTGAGTTAACTAGAATTTCAAATTAGATTTGTAGTGTATATACATGCTAAATTTTTTATTTTGGTATCTGGTTTTTTCTAGAATTGGTAAAAATAGTATTTGCAAGTACTAATGAAAGCAAATTTAATGAAATTTTTCTCTATCTGAAATCTTTCAACATCGAAATAGAATTCGTAAGGTTTGGCACCTTGGAAATTCAATCAAATAAATTGGAAGAGATAGCGTTACAAAAATCGAAAGAAGCCTTTGAAAAGATAGGTAGACCGTTAATAGTAGAAGATACCGGACTTTTTATCGATTCACTAAACGGATTTCCTGGTCCTTATTCTTCGTATGTCCTTAAAACCATTGGAAATCAAGGAATTTTAGATCTACTTTTAAACAGCGCAGACAGATCTGCACTTTTTAAATCAGTCATAGTATACAAAGATAACAATAACAATATGATCTTCTCCGGTGATACAAGAGGGACGATAAGTGATCATATTACGGAAGGTGGTTGGGGTTACGACCCAATATTCATTCCAGAGGGTTCATCAATTAGTTACGGACAACTCGGTATAGCAAACAAAATGGGAATATCACACAGGACACACGCATTGAACAATTTTGCAAAGTGGTACTGTGGGAATTATTCTATACAGTAAGAAGCTTTATCACTGAGTAATTGGCTTCTCGTATCCTTTTATCCACCTTTCAGTATGCCTCTTAAGATTCTGAAGAACCACTATTCTTGATATTTCACTTTCATCCATAATAGAAAAGGTAGCTAATGACTTGCAAAGTAAATGTGAATAACTCCTAACTTCATCCATTTCCAACATGTCTGAATTTTCTAATCTATGGGTAGACATTCCTATATGCATATATGATTTTATTTCTATAAAGTTTGGATTTCCCCTTTTCATGAGATCAGTAAATTCATCCATGTAATTAGTTGAATCGTTAAAATTCCTAATCATAGTCATTCTCAATACTGTTCTCGTGTTTATTTCTGATAATAAATCAAGACTTTTTTGCCATCTTTCCCATGCATCTCTGTATCTTGGCCTGTTAATCATTGTAAACATTTTCTTATTCGAGGCGTTAGTTGAAAGATATAGCTGTGTTGGTAGGGCATCTTCATCTATCAACCTCTGAAGCATTTCTGGTTCCTGTCCATTTGTGACTAAAAAAATTGATTTTGTATTCTTCAAGGTTTTAAGATATTTAATTAGGTTTGGTAGTTTTGGATACATTGTAGGTTCTCCAGAAAGTGAGATTGCATAGTGCTCGGGGAAAAGTGATTCATCAAGTTTTTTCTTGTCAGTTTTTGCGTTACCATAATGCCCTACTATGAGCTTTTTTCGCTCCTCCAATAAATTATTAATTATCATATCTGGTTCATCAACTAAATTTTCAGGCATTTCTAGAGTATCATAAAATTCCGTGGGACGCCAACAGTAGATGCATCTATTTTCACAATTCATGGCAGTTGGTGTCATTTCCATACATCTATGAGTTGAAATACCATAGAATTTGTGCTTGTAACAGGTTCCTTCGTTGGAGAAAGACTTTTTTGTCCAATGACACAGTTCAACTGCAGAATGATTGTAAACACCATATTTTGCTTTCTTTAGCTTTGCTTTCGTAAGAGGTGAGATTTGAATAAGATTTTGTGTATCTGTATGGGATATATATTCATCAGAACAACTCATAATACAAAAACAAATTGAGCAATGACATTTAAATGTTAAAAAATTATCTTCCTGTACCATCATCTTTCATGGATATGCTAGAATATAAAAGTAAAATGACATGATTCTTTAATCAATTCTATTGTTGTTATTCGTGTGGAGTTTTCTTGTATTCTTCCCAATCTAGCTATCCATCCAAAACTTCTTTATATTGTTTTGATTGTAAAAAGAAACAAATTCAAGATGTTAGATACAGATGAGATTTTAAATATTGCACTTGATATGGTTGACTGGAACTCAATACCTGCGGATACTGCAGTTCATGTTCATGGTAAAAATATAAAGAAGGTAATGTTAATGATAGATGTAACAACTGCCGATCTAATGCTGGCAAAGAATTTGGGATGTGATGCAGTGATAACTCATCATCCCATTGGTATATCTGCCGTTAATTTTTACAAGGTTATTGATAGACATATTGACTACATGAAAGAAAATGGCATTTCAGAAAAAGCTGCTAGATCGTCTGTTATTGATCTAAAGAAGAGATTAGAAATTAGGAATCATACTCAAATATATTCTTCGGTTATTGATTCTGCAAAAATATTAGATATGCCATTAGTAAACATACATCAACCATGTGACGAATATGCAAGAAGACTAATTTCTCAAACGATTCTAGAGAGAAAACCAAATTTGGTATCAGAGATCATTACGGTGTTGGAAGAAATACCAGAATTCAAAAAAGCAGAGACAAAAATTCAAGTTGCCTATGGACAACCTGATTCATATATAGGAAAGTGGGTTGCAGTAATAGCTGCAGGAACTAACGGTGGATATCTTGTAGCCAGAAATTATTTTGAAAATGGGATTTATACGGTTCTTTATTTTCATATTGATTATAATGATTTAGTGAAATTACGAGAAAGTAATATTGAAGGCAACTTAGTAATATTAGGACACTTGGCTGGAGATTCAATTGGTATGAATGCATTAGGAAACAGATTAGAAAATAAAGGTATCCAGGTTGTTCGAAAAGATATCATTACAGTATAAAAATCATTTATCTAACAATTATATACTGTAAACATAACAAACCATTGTTGATCGGCCTTCGTAGTATAGCCTGGTCAGTATAGGCGGCTGTGGACAACAATATTAAAATTTTGTTGGAAGAAACCGCTCGAGGAGGGTTCAAATCCCTCCGAAGGCCTCATATCACAAAATTACGATCAGCAATATTCAAACTTGCTATAATAATAGTGAGGGTAAGCCATCAATATTGTTCTTTATTATTATAACATTTCCATGATAATTTTGGCAGCGTTCTTGGCACCATTCTTTACATTGGTCCTATTCGTTCTACCAGTTTCAAGTTTTTCTTCTATTAAACTTCCCAGTCTTGATATATCATCATATGTGTAACCCAATTTCTTTGCGTTTTGTTCTTGTTCGAAATGATCCTTGATAGGTATGAAAATACCGGGAGTTCCGTAAACAACTGATTCATCTATAGTCGATCTTCCGGCTAAAGATACTACAAGATCTGATGCGCATACATATTCATGTAAATTATCTACAAATCCAATGTTTCTAAAATTAGTATAACTATTTTCAAATTTAGATAATGAAGGTCCAAAAGCAACTATTAAATCTACATCCATTTTTGTTTTCAAATTCCGATATGCCCTTATTGCCATTTCAATCAAGTATCTTCCAGCGCTAGTTCCACCAATACTTACCAATATTGTCGGCTTATCTATACCTAATCTTTTACGTAACACTGTTCGATCCGTGGTACTTAAATTTCTTACAACTGGCCCGATATAAGAGATATTATCAATGTCGTCACCAATATCAGGAATAAGAACATGATTACATTTTTTTAGCATTTCTTGCATGGATTTGTTCATTCTAGATTCAATAACTGAAAACAATCCCTTAATAAAATGCGTTTCCATTAGATCAGTAATTAGTACTCGTTTTCGATTCTTTTTTTCTGCAACGGCAATTGAGGCAAAATCTTCATCACTAACTATCAAACTTTCTTCATTTTTATCCACAAATTCATTCGCAATTATTTTGCATTTTCTATAATACATGAAATATTTAAAGAGCCACCTTAACGGCGAGCGTAACTGCATTAAATTATCTATATCAAATTTTTCGGGCCTATAAACATCATCAACGGTATATCCATTCCTGGAAAAAATGTCATACGCTGGGCGACCAGTAATAATTAAGATCTTTTCTTTCGTGAAGGACTTTAACTCTTCGCAAATGGCGATGTCTCTCGTAGCATGTCCTAATCCTATTGGGCTTGTAAAGAATATTATCATTTACTCTTGCCTACTAACACAAATGATGAAAATAAATTTTAGTATGTGTTCATAAAGGACAAGATCAATTGTGCTCATTCATTGTTAGCTATTATCCTATAAAGAAAAATATCTGTCTTTGCCAGTTAAATTTTGTCAACTACCACACTCAAATTATTATAGATAGTGCATAGAGTAACTGAAAATAATAATTAATTGACAACCAAAGCTTTCGTCGTTGGAAATCGATTCATTCCTTAAATAACAATTCCCTAAATCCTATCGGTTCATCAAATAATAGACAATATTTGAAACGGTATGAAATTTCTAACGGTTTTGTGATGGTTGAACGCTACTGCAATTGATGTCTTGAACATATCAAAGACGATTTTCAAACTAATGGAATGAATGAAAAGATTCAAGTGAAAAAGAACTGGTGAAGAAGAAAAAAGTCATTAAAGGAGTTACTTTAGCATGGCTCCACTGGAGGTAATTTTGGTCTTTGCCTATTTCGATATTTTTCAATTTGATAAAAAAAGTCCTCAAAGTTATCCATATAAAATTCAGTCCCCCTTTTATCGCGCTCTATGTAAATATTTTGTGCAAGACAGATCCAACATACTCGACCTGTTCCCCATAATGTTTTCAGTAAAGGATCTTTCGGGATAAGATTACTTTCAAACAACGCACCAATATGATCAAAGGTAGCCCTGACTCTTTCAACATCCTGTTGCAGTTCAAATTCTTTTATTTTCATCTCTTCTAGGACAAGAGGGTCTCGGAAAATGTCAAGAAATGCCTCACCTTTAAATCTTCTCAGGTTCTTGGAAAAATGCATTTTACCACCAATTTTCATACCTTTCTTGTAATGGTGTTCCATGTAGATTCTAAACGCCTCATAGACATTCTTTCTGGCTTCTCTTTCGTCGAAGGTATTAACCAACTTATACACTTCGATAAGCCTTTGGAATTTACTGTCTCTGCCATGATTGTGGTAAGTATAAAATGAAACAATCAGAGCACCTATAACTCCAATTGCTGTAATTGTCTGTGCAAAGAACCAAAAATTCGGCACTATTTCGGATATATTACCTTGTAAGAGACTTGTAGACATATATGCTATCGAAAGCATCTTTAAGTCTGAAAGGTTATACTATTAATTAAATTGTGTTGACTTTAAATCATTTTATAATTTGTTGGATATACTATGACAACGCAATCGAGAATGAAAACTCCAGCCTCCTTAGAACTGGTGGGATCATTAGTTGGTTGGTCTTGTTCATTATAACCTCAAATCCCACCAGTTCTGTAATTGATTGATCCAAGTCTGAAAGGCTACAATATAAAATAACATTAAAACTGTTTTCCGCAGTCCGTACAATATTTCGCTTCTTTTGGATTTTCTTTTTTACACTTTGAACATATCTTATTATCCTTATTCAAGTCCTTAATTACTGCATCATATGTGGCTTTACACGAGAGTGTAACGAACATTAGGAAGAAAGGATTAACCATTGTTTCAATTTTTGTTTCTCCAGTTGACTCGTCCATAATTTCCTTAACTAGAATAAAATTTGGATTGTCTTTATAGTCAAGATAATAATCCTCTGGCAATTTCTGAAAAATCTCAGTGATTTTGTCTAGGATTTTTTCTTTTAAAAGGGGTTCGTCTGGAAAAGTTTCATTAAACCAGTTGGAAATTTCTTTATATCTATCTAATTCCATATTTCTAAATCTCTAAACAAATTAATGGTTAATTAGAGTTTTTGAAAAATTATTTGGTCGCATGTTTATTCTGTTATGATTTGAAAGGATTCTACCATTTTATTGGCTAGGGGTAACGATTCTGGAACTTTTAGGGGATCTTCACTGTATTCAAGATTATAGAATTTTCCGTTAGCAATAGTCCCAATATGGAATTGATAATTAAGAGGCATACTAAGTTCGGTCTTGATTCCAATATTTCCTCCAACAGTAACTTCATTTTGCCTAAGTAGATTATGAGTTGATAGGGCAGTATTTAGTGACCGTTGGACACGTTGTTGTAAGGAAGTATTTTTTAATGTCATTGTGTCAGTATTAGGATAGGATTCAGGTTCTTCAACGCTAACTAAGAAAAAACTACCGAGAACACTTTCATCTCTATCCGGTATCTGAAACAAGACACCTTCTGGGTCGTCCTCAACCTGCCAATTTGATGGATATTGGATGGTAAACCCCCTATCATTGTCCGTATAAGTAAGAAACTTGTCTAATGATTGAGCATGAGATGAATTTATTAAGGAACTCAGAAAAACTGCGCATATCGAAATAAATATGGTATAAATCTTAATTTTATTCAACATGCCTTAGAATTTATCGTAACTAATAAGGTTTTCCAGCGAATTCCTGATTTTCGTGCTCAATTTTCGCTATTCTGGTTGATATTCAAAATAATTAATCAATGTGTTACCACTTGCCAATTCTCTTTTTAGCTCATCGTTTATAGCATCTAATACAATGATTAGGAACTCTTAAAGACGTCGATTAAGAGAAATAATCATATTTAGCAAAACAATTTAGAGATTGGATAGAAAAGAACGTTATCTATTCCTAAATTCTTATCACTTTCTACTATTCAAAATTTTCATGACTTTCTACCAAAGGAATTATATAATTTGGTCAACACGACTAGTATAACGTCTAAACACAAGCAACTGGTGGGAAATTGGTTGTGTCTTGTTCATTCAATCAAATTAACTCCTCCCATCAGTTGTTAATTAATAAGTTCCTTATAGATTTGGTTACTAAAAAATATTTGTATTCTTAGGAGGTTACTGTAACAATATTTGTATCCTTAGGAGGTAACATTAAGAAAATCTTAATTTATTCGTTGAGATATAAGTAGTGGTATCACTCTTCATACATTCACTCGGTGTAATGTTCAGTCTATGATATCAATTGAGTTTGACCACTTGCTAATTCTCTTTTAAGGTCAGGATCTTTTATGTCGTCTAATTGTCTTTGTCTTTCTCTTCTTTCTTGCATTCTTACCACCAATTGATCTTGAAGGTTAGCACAACATTAAACCCTGAAACGGGCGATCATATTCCTAAAAAAGAGTATGATGGTGAAGTTGAAGAATATTATATTGAATTAACAGATAAAACTCGAAAACAGCTGATTGAAGAAGACATTATAAACAAATCAAATGGAAGCACAATAGATAGTATAAGATTTTATGGGCATTTTCCGAATTCACCTAAATGTCCATCGTTCCACTGCGATTTGTATTCATATGATCAATTTATCAATTCATCTATAGACAAGTTGGAGAGATTAGGACGCAAGGAGAAAGGTCCACAAGGTAACGCTCCCTATCAGAGTAAAGATAAGAAAGCATACATGGAATAGATTGATATGAATAAAAATATGATTTTTGAAACATTGAAAGAGTTAGCAGAAGAACAGAGCAAAAAAGAATCTGAAATAAAGACTAATCAAAACCAAAACAAAAGTAAGAAAGGTTCAGATTCAGCCGCAGCAAGTTATATCAATACGGTAATGAAACAAACGAAACTTAGAAATCCAGCAAAGTTAATTCACAATTCTATATTTCGTTACTAATTAATTAGTCTCTCCTTACTCGAATTATGCAATCGTTCTTCCTTTTATGGTTCCTTGCCCGTCTAAATAATTTACTTTAATTTTATCTTGCCACTAGGTTATGTATGTGTCCTGTGTGTACTGTCTCCCTATGCTCACATTCTGTTCCTTCAGGTGGATTTAACTCGTTGGCAGAGACACAAGCAAAAAACAAATCTCCTTTATGGATGGGGCCAATTTCAGGATTCTTGTCGAAAAGGAATGGAACGATTATTGTATTGTCGTCTGATTCTTTGAGCAACTTTTCTGCATGAATTGTCTTGGAGTTGAACTCCCCGTCAATCATGGTAACTACTTTGAGATCCTTAATGTCTTTTCTATCAGAAAGTGGTATAGACACCCTAATAGTTGGATTCTTTATTGTCGCGTTTTCTCCATCATTGACAGTTTGGAACGACCCAGTCGACAAGGTACTCGCACGCCCCGAACCTAGGCTTACTGTGTTTTTTCCATTTGGTTGCTCAATATTACCCTCGACGCAAGAATAAGATTTTATTTTATTTGTTACCCCATTAACGTCATAGACACATGCAAAATACTCATCGCGACTGCCAACAGTAACGATGTCATTCTTCTGATTAAATGAAAATGAAACAGTAGTGCTTTTTGATTTTAGGTCTTTACCTGTTACATTTTTAACTTGGATATCACCGTTAGCAGAGGCTACAACCTTGAGTCTATCAGAGCCATTTATTTTTTTCAGATTTATTTTAGCCTCAACGGTAAATTTTCCTGCCGCCGTGGCTTGATTGGAATGCATATTTGTTAAAAAAGAGGAAGTCAGAAGAGTTAAAGAAAGGACAATTAACGTAAATAATATTTTCTGATTAATTTGAAATATGTACATTAACTTGGTTCAAAAGTGAGGCCTATTTAATTCTATTTATATTAGAATGATTAATTACTATTTTTGCCAAAATTTAGAATTTTCCAATTCTATATTATCATTTGATATTATTTGAACGATATTTCCCTTCCTTAATTCTCGTTTAATATCTTCATCTTTCTCTTGTTCGATTCTTTCTCAGTTTCTGCATTTGCTATTGAAAAGGAGATTTTTTTACTTTATTACCAATACCAGTAATTGGTTTTCCCTGATCAAATGGGTTACGAGAAGATTCACGAAAGTCGTGCAATTTACCTTCTTTCTTTGCTTCATAGATAGGCACTACTTGACCACAATCATGGCATTATTTCCATAGTTCAAGATCACTAGGAATTGATTGACCAAGTAAGTATACCCTTTCTTGTAAGATGTGTTGAAATCCAAACGTTGAACCTAGGACTAGAACGTATAAATAATTGATTAGCAAATCTATTACAACGAGATTTTTCTCTATTTTCTATTACAAAATCAGTAACGATATGTTAAGATATCTTTAAACGAATTTCTATTTCCGATATGAACCCATGAAACTTCAAACCATACCCTGTATTAGAATTGATTATGATATTGGTCTAATATGTCTGGCTGAGTACATTCATGTAGATATCGACAATTAGATGTGAATTGCAACTATGGAATCAATACTATTACTATAATTACTAAAATATGTTAATTGGTTATATAATACTTGTAATGGTATATAAGTAGTGGCAAAAATAACGTTACGCTTTATCCTTGGAACTCTGGTGTCTGGAATCACAGATACGTTCGTAGGCTAGTCCTGGCTTGGGTGGGGCTTCGATGGTTTCTGCTTTCGGTTTTTCAGTATTTTTGATGATGATAGCATACTTCATATCTATAATTCGCAAGAAGATCAAACGAAAAAAGACGTAGCCGCAAGGTATTCATTTAGGAATATAGACATAGTATAATTCTCATTCTAATCTAACATCATCCTGCGAGATACTGCCTCATTTATAATGGTAATGTTTTCCACTTTGTGGAGTAAACAGTTTTTAAATATGAAACATACTTGGAGAAACTTATTTTGAAAATCTTGTCACGCATAATATTGTAGATAATTGTGCTGAATAAAACCCCAACGTAGGGCCCGAGATCCAAAAAGTCCTTTGCTAGTTAATTGTTAGAAATTGGCATTACTGACCAAGCCGATAAGAATATTTGAGTGGTACGGAATCATGATATGACAGGTGAGGGCGATACCTGAAAGTATTATTGATTGCGGGTGGCAGTGGCAGCAGAGCGAAGCCTTTTTCTCAATACACACCAAAACCGATGATCTCTCTAGACGGACGACCGATCGTAGATCATATAGTAAGGTACCTTGCTAGGTTTCCGGAGGTAGAAGATTTCGTTATTGTATGTGAATTCGATGACCATGGAAAACAGATAATTAATTATTTTGAAGGTAAGGAAAGGATCGTAGGTAAGCAAATTGTGTTTGTAGAAGACAAAAAAAATGGGACTGGAGGTGCAATATTGAATGCCGAAACAGAGATTGGAAGGGACGAGTCCTTTATTGTATGGTTTGCTGATAATATGTGTGCACTGGATATGGGTAGTTTTGTCAAACAATACAAATTTTTAAATGAAAGTCAAAAAAATCGTGGAAAAAACATGATCGGAATGGTTGTGACAAGGGATTACCGGAGAGAAGAAACGGGTAGGATTGTATGCGATCCAAATGAAGCCAACAGAATTATGGAATTTACTGAAAAACCATTTACAAAATTAGATCTGCCCGAGACTCTTGGAATATATATTTTTAGTAATACTTTATTCTCATTCATACACAAGCAAAGAGATAGTCTAATAATTGGTAACAACATAGATCTATCTTTTGATATCCTTGCCAAATTACCATCACTTGGGTTTGGGTTGTATTCTTATCCTATTCCCAAACACATTGATTGGATTGACGTTGAATCTCCAGTATATGCAGAAAGAAACAAAGAACTAGTAGAGAGGATACTTGCGCAAATGGAAGTAATGAAATAACAGCATAATTTCAATGGTTTTATGGTGATTTAAAATGAACGAGCCAAACGTCCTTTATTTTATTATCACTTACAGATGAAGATTGCGCCTACCTGTTTTCGACGCTTGAGAAACAAAATTGATTTTTAACAATATGATAGTTAAAATAATACGAAGTAATAATCATGAGTTGTGAGCAAATTTGGTCTTTATCCAGAAAAATCAGATATTTCATTTGAAAGCCACCTGGCAGGATTAGAAGAACAAAAGAGAACATTATTGCTTGACTTACGTACTTTCATAAGATCTCTTGGTGATAATGTCATTGAAGAAATACGTCCACACAGGATAGCTTATGCTAAATCTATAAACTTTAGAACCTTTGTGGATATACAACCAAAAAATGATTCCATGATAGTTTCTATTAGAAAAGGTAGAACCGAACCTCTCATTACATCTACAATTAACAATGCATCCGAATTAGAATCTATCAAAGAGCAAATTGCTGAGGCGTACAAAACAATTAGATAATGCACGTTTCCGCATGATAACTAATCATGGGTAACAATATTAGTTATTAACTTCTAGATCCTATCAGTATCAGATGTTGTATCCTGAAGTTTTATTATTATCAATTGAGTGATTATCAAACATACTTTGTTATTGTGTTTTATAAAGGTCTAGTTATTGTTGTTAATGTTTCATCCATTGCTTGGAAACCAACACATATTAAAGATCTCGAACCTTTTGGCCTATTGTCATTTTAGACTTGGTTTTCCTAAATTTTTTGAAATAAAAACTTATTCGTTAGCAAATATTAAAAATACTAAATTTTTAGATTTTTACAACAATAAATGTTCTAGAATTAGAGATTTTTAGTTGTAGGTAACGGGTCATCGAATTTCATAACCTGGGTGAAAGCTATCCATAATTTTCTTAAAATGAAGTGAGAAAAAAGATATAAAAGCAAATTAAGTTCAATCATTCTGCAAATATTCATGATACTAGGCCGAAATTTCCTTGCATTTTTCGTAACTATTTTTTTCTTGTCATATAGCCTAATAATAATCCAAATTTCTTTTGCCCAAGATGCTCAAAGCGCAAAGGCACAGCCTCCCTCGGTTGAGGCCCCTCCCTTTATTATCGCTCGAGCTACAGGCCCTTCTTGGACCCAAGTAAATTTCCAAGTTAACGCAACAGGCTCATCTGCAGATAAGATTTCTGTCTATTGTAATCCGGGGAGTGGAAGTGCATTTCCGATGGGAAGTACTATAGTACTCTGTGCTGCGAAAGATCCTGTTACCAATCTTGTTGGTTATGCCATGTTTAATGTGACAGTAAAGGATACTTCACCTCCTACTTTCAAGGTACCTCGTAGCATACTCAAACAAGCTGATGACATCCAGGGCACTAAGATCACATATAATGCAAATGCTTCAGATAGTGTCGATGGCAATACCATCACAAAATGTAATCCTTCTTCAGGAAGCGTATTTCCATTAGGTCTCAATCAAGTAACGTGTACGTCAACAGATAAATCAGGAAATAATGCCAAGGTTTCATTTAGTGTAATAATAGGACAGACAACGACCAATATATCCAGTACAGAGACTGGTATCTCAACACTTTCACAAAACGTAACCAATCAATTGCCATCACCAGAAGTTACAGTTTCTGAAAATGCTACAGATAAAACTCCATCACCAGAAGTTACAGTTTCTGAAAATGCTACAGATAAAACTCCATCACCAGAAGTTACAGTTTCTGAAAATGCTACAGATAAAACTCCATCACCAGAAGTTACAGTTTCTGAAAATGCTACAGATAAAACTCCATCACCAGAAGTTACAGTTTCTGAAAATGCTACAGATAAAACTCCATCACCAGAAGTTACAGTTTCTGAAAATGCTACAGATGCATCTTCTCCCATTCTAGATAATATAATAGAAAATGATACTGATAGCTCTCAGATTCAGGAATTAGAGAACAATCCTGCTCGCAATAATGGTGTGATAAAGCTGTCTCTTGATTCAGGACAGGATCAAAGAGCGAAAGAAGGATCGTTAGTAATGATTAATGGTACTTCGATACATGATTCGGATAACGAGAAACTATCTTTTACATGGAAGCAGACGGGAGGTAAACGTATAAATCCTGAAGATGCTCATTTATCTTCACAGACAATCGCTTCAGGAATAGCACCACAAATAGGCGGAAATACCACGAATTTAACCTTCGAAGTCACAGTTCCACAAGTAACCACAAACGATGACAAATTAAGCTTTGAAATTATCGCCAATGATGATAAAGGTAACTCAGCAAGTGATTCTGTTGATATCTTTATTGATGAGAATACCAAAATAGTGGATACAGCTGATTTGCAAAACAGACCAAATATACTTGAGAGTACAAAAGATGAAGAACAGAACAAAAGCAATTTGCCGTTAGGGACACAACGAGACGTTAAAAAATCTACTGAAATATCTACCTCCCTAGACAAAGGATTTACTTTTGTTAATATGTGGGGTTCATTTGGTAAGGGCAACGGAAGATTTGATGGACAAAACGATGTTGATGCATTTAACGGCCGTGTATACGTTGCCGATTATGCGAATCATCGGATCCAAGTTTTTGATACTAATGGGAATTACATAACTAAGTGGGGAACTTATGGTGCGGAAAATGGTCAAATACATAAGGCTTCAGCTTTGACTGTTATACCATCAGGCAAGATATACTTGAGTGATCAATTTAACTATCGTATCCAAGAATTTACAACCAACGGTAGTTTTGTTACCACATGGGGAACTAAAGGAGAAGGTGACGGACAATTCCTTCATCCACATGTACCCGGGGTAGATTCTGAAGGAAATGTGTATGTTAGTGATAGGGATTTAGCAAACGTCCAGAAATTTACAAGTAACGGTGATTTCATAATGAAGTGGTCAGAAGAAGGTTCGGATGACGGCCAACTATCAAAGCCAGAAAGTGTTATCATTGATTCAAACGATAATGTTTATGTGGCTGACTTTGGAAACCATCGCATTCAAAAGTTCACTAAAGACGGCAACTTCATTTTAAAATGGGGATCAAAGGGGATCGCCGATGGTGAGTTTAACGGACCTTCCGGGTTGTCGATTGATAGAAATGACAATATATATGTCACCGACAAAAACAATAACAGGATACAAGTATTTTCATCAAATGGAACATTTCTCACAAAATTTGGTTCACAGGGTAATGGAGCTGGTCAATTTATGCTACCAGAAGGAATTGGAGTTGATATGAAAACAGGTTTTGCATATGTAGCAGATACTGGCAACTTTCGTATTCAAGTATTCAAGCCAGTAGCTTCATCAATTACTATCGCATGAGACAAGTAATTTTACTTGTGATGATATCTAAAAAACTTTAAAATTTAAATAATCGTTTATTATCTTTAATTCAATTTGTGGACTAGAAAATCCAATTCGATAATGATTAGACATTGAAAAAGTAAAGGAATTATTTCAAGTTTAGAACTATTCTGTATACTGCTCCTTCATCAGTCCCTCGGGAGCCCGAAACTACATACAAATAGCCATCAGGACCAACTTTTAAATCAGTAACGACTCCAAAATTTTCACCAAATACTATTTTACTAGAATCTTCTTTCTTGCTGTACACTAAATCGGCAAGGTCACCTGATAAATCCAATGAGTCTCTATCATCGTTTAGATCAAAATGAAAAATCGTTCCTTTTTTTGCCGAACCCACAAAAATATCATTTTCATACTGTTTACCGAGTTTATCAGAATTTAAAAATATCAAAGCAGTCGGTGCTACAGGTTTGTCCCAAACAAACTCTGGATTGCTGTAGCTTCCTTTACCACTGAAATCAACAAACTCTACTTCTTTGTTAGAATCCTTAAATACGCCCTCTTTCTCTCTTGTCTGGTTTAATTTCCAAATTCCTTGTACTTTTTCCCACCCACTATTGAATCCTCGTTTGACCAGGTTAATTTCATCTCCAAATTGAGGACCATTTTCTGTATCCCATAAATTATTCGTTACCGGATCAAATCCTATCCCAAAGCTGTTCTTTATTCCATATGCATAGTATAGGTTAAGAGGATAACCATCACCTAGTATACCCTTACCAACAGGCTTGCCGTCTTGAGTTACTCTTAGAATTCCTGCACGACCGTCAGGAGCAGTGCCATTTACGATGTTCTGTGCTTTAGTATCAAAACCTGTCTTGTTCTGGTTAAATTTAGTTGATTGCAAATCACCAACGGTGACATAAAGGTTTTCTCTCTTATCCATCTGAAGCGCACCACCGTTGTGACTTGGTCCAGGAGAAGCCGTTAGGTTCAGAATCAATTGAGGTTCTACAAGTTTATTATTCTTAGTATCAAGTTTATATTTGTAAACATAATTTGCACAACTTTGAGAACTCTTAGGTTGACCTTTTACTTTTGTACACTCTGTATGGTAAAGAAAAACTAGAGATC
>Ga0209854_1000005_pt1 | contig 66899 bp, 76 predicted proteins | sample GWRWS3_30_40_FD_187234 | JGI IMG/M metagenome (GOLD analysis project Ga0209854, IMG submission 187234) | Riverbed sediment microbial communities from areas with vegetation nearby in Columbia River, Washington, USA - GW-RW S3_30_40 (SPAdes)... | ecosystem: Environmental > Aquatic > Freshwater >... | reverse complement strand
ATAATACACAGAACTTGGCTAATGCATGGAATCAAGTCGTAGAAGTTTTTATTGAGAACCAGTTAATTAAAACAAATGAAGCCTAGATATCGTGTGAAAGGTTCCTTCTATCTAAATTAGCTAGTTTTTTACCGATTGCGAATATGAATATATTTTTGACTTTTATTAATTGTTAACAATATTTTTAGAGACAAAGATCTGTATCATATATTTACAGTCTCTCAGTATTTCATGAGAATATTGACTCATTTTTGGTAATTAACTTTCTATTAACTAACCAAATTTTATTCAGCAGATGGAGTACCCATAAGAAACATTTTTTATTTAGGACTAGTAGATTACTATTGGCTAAATGATATCAATGTCTAATTTATCAAAATATATGATTCTGTTAATCTTGATTTTGTCAATATTTCTTTTATACCCACTAAAGGTTACAGAGTTATCTTTTGCACAAAATAACCAAAGATTAACTATTACGGTAGCTAATTCAACCTTTGTGCCTCTCACAAATACTGATGCAAACCAAGTTAGAGTAAATGTAGAGTATACGGTTGAAGACAAATCAATAGAAAATGAAAGAATAAATGCTGTAATGAAGGTATATGCGCCAAACGGAACATTGGTCCGAACTACTTCATTACCAGGTGGATTCGTTGCTGAGAATAATGGTGGTGCAGAAGGACTTAAAACTACGTTTCAAGACAAGTCAATTCAAAGTGTAAAGGCAAATATAACATTCACTGACTTGACAAAGAAAATACCAATATCAAATGCAGTTACAGTCAATCTTGATCTCGAGGAGGCGCCGACAACTGGAACTTCATTGTCACAAAATACGTCACAAAATATATCATCTATAGAAAATTAAAAATCTAAACCATTTTTAGGTATGATGGTGGTCATACCTTAATTTGGACTTGATGGAATAGAGCTAATTTAAAAGGTAAAGGAAGTAAATCCTTACGTAAGAACGATACTAATGACTACTTCTGAAATTAATGATGATTTATTTAACAATATGTGAAAAAGAAATAATAAAAGGATATCTTCAATAACCCGTCATGTTACCAGATTTAGGTTTTGAAGTTGATAAACAGATTCATGCATATTAAAACATTAAAAAACAAGTGGCCCTGCCTCAATAGTTTTATTGTAAATACTTGCGTATTTTCAACTCCCTATTTTTGGCTAGGGTTAGCTAGATTATCGACAATAAAGAATAAAATAGTTATATATCATAAGTCTTGCCAAAATAGTTTTTTCTCCTACAAGTCCTATAGTAAGACTATATTTCCATACTTGAACTTTTTTGGTAAAGGCCCAATACCACCTAGATAGAAAAATTCACAAATTATTTTTTAACACTCTCAAGTTAAGATTATTGGTCGAGTATTTTTCATTCGAAAAAAAAACCATTCCAGAATTATAAGAAGCTACCTTCTTGATACCCAGTTGTCACTATAAAGATTAGAATAATTTAAATACCAATTGTGTAAATCGGGAATTGAATTATTCAATCGATAATGTTACATACTTAAATACTATTTCTCTATATAATGTGCAATGTTATCAGTTTCTTGTAGAGAAGTTGGAGTCGACTGTGATTTTGTAGGAAAAGGTGAAACAGAGAAAGAATTAATGGACCAGTTAGTAGATCATGCAATAAAAGATCACGGTTACACGCGTGAGGATGTGCTCAAACCTGAGATGCAGGAAAAAATTAAAGCCCATATCCACAAATCATAAAATATTATAGTTCGTCACCACACGAACGTCCCTTACTCTCCACTTTTTTGGACTTTATGATTGTTATTACTTCTGTAAAGGGGAATCGTTCTGTACTCTGTTCCATTTTTTAGTAACTTGTTCGAAATTCTTATCAATAAATGAACTGCTAAGTTAGAGGTTTTGATGATTCACTACTCTTCAATCTTAATATGCTTATTTTCTTAATTTTGGATCTTTGGCTAAGATAATTATGCACAGGACAATAAAAGCTACTTGAAATACTTCTACTGCAACTGCTGTTTCGCCTATGGAACCTCCTCGGCCATTGATTGGGTTTCCTGGAAATCTTGTAATCACCCAAATTAACATGAACGTCAAGGTCCCTCCAATACCAACATAATACCAAACTTTATTCCAACCTCTGATAGTAGGAACAACCCAAAATACTTGAGTTAACCCTCCTATCAAGAATAATATGCCTGTATTAAAATTTCTGTCAATTGCGTTTGCGACCAATGAGAGATGCAATATTCCTGCTATAAGAGTACTTCCAGCTGCGCCATAGCGTAATAGACTAAAAATTTCTCTCATTTCAATTTCGTATTGTCATTTATTGGACGCGTTATAAAAAAGAATCGGTTGTCATAATTTGAATTATTTGACCCTGTATTGATTATCCTTGAATATGATCGATAGCTTGATTCCTTTTATTGTTTCCTAGGAAGGTAACTAAAATTTTTGATATGATATCATTTAAGAAAATGTAGAAAAGTTTTTGCGTTGATAATATTATATTAAACTTTTATATGTAAACTGATATGATACTCCAATTGACGTTCTATATATTTTATTCATGGTCTTAAGAATTGTTAATTTTAATATTTTTTACTTTTTCTTCTTGAAAAAGTTTTTAGTAATTCGTAAACAGAAGGTCTGTTTTTACTTTTGCTTCAACATAATATTTGTTTCCTCATAAATATTCATATAATATATTTTAGCGTTTATTTCTTTCATTTTGATCAATATTTTACCGATATTACGAGTTATTACAACAATGTTAGTTTATTACAAAATAGAAATAGCCTTTATTTGTATACAATATGTGTTGAGCTTGCATAAAAAATATAAATAATATCTAGCATATTTATGTGTGAATAAATTCTACCCTAGTCTTTTTTTAATGATTATTCTCGTTGGTTCAGGAGTAATATCGGGCAGTTTTATGAATTTAGTGGAGGGTCAATCAAATAGTATAGTAACAAATGTTACTGATCTTAGTAGATCCGATGTTTCTAATGCTGGTGTTGATTTAGAAAATAGGACTGTAAATTATTTTGATCAAGCCAAAGGATATCTCGTGTATCCTATTATGTCAAACGAGAATAAAACCAAAAATAACAACACATTACCGGCTGTCATAATGATCCATGAAAATAAGGGACTAAATGACAATATCAAAAATATGGCAAATCTCTTAGCTAGAAATGGTTATGTAGTATTGGCTGTTGACTTATTTAATGGCGAGGTTACTACTGACCGGAATCGTTCATCCGAGCTTACCCAGCATGTGAGGGATAATCAGGATATTGCAACCGCTAACCTGAAATCAGCAGTAAAGTACGCCGCTTCACTTCCCAACGTTAATGCCGAGAAAATAGTATCATTAGGTTGGTGTTTTGGAGGAGCACAATCATTACAGCTTGCTTTAAACAGTCAAGACCATCCGCTAGCTGCTACTATCATATACTATGGTCGTCTAATAACAGACAAAACAATCCTCTCAAACATAAAATGGCCTGTACTGGGAATATTTGGAGATCAAGATAGATCTATACCGGTTGACACAGTAAAGGCATTTGAGTTAGCGTTAAATTCTAGCGGAATAACAAATGAGATATACATCTACAAAGGAGTTGGTCATGCATTTGCTAATCCCTCTGGTGAAAATTACGCTCCAAAGGAAACTCAAGATGCTTGGCAGAAGACATTGTCTTTTCTTAAGAAGTATGCGAGTTAATGAGTGAAATCGAAACAAATTATTCCACAATTCATCCTTGAGCCACCCTTCTTGAATTTCAATAGTAAGAGCTCAAGTTGACTTTTAGTTTTTATAATTGAGATTCACATGAAATCATAATGCAAAAGAGGAATATTGTCTCTATAAAGGATGAATCAAGAGAAAAATACAAGGATAAATTCACTGGAGATTTTAGAATTAAGAATATCTTAGATAAAGATGATTCCAGCGAACAAGAGATGTATTACGTGAGGTTCAAGAATGGTTGTAAAACTAGACCTCATATTCATGCCTCAGATCAGATATTAATTGCAACCGAAGGAAAGGGTATTGTAGTTTTTGCTAAAAGGATTATGGTTGATCCTGATATGATTACTAAATCAGAGATAGAAATCGAAAAAAGTGTCATGATGGAAAAAGGTGATGTTATTTGCATTCCGGCTTTTATGTTGCATTGGCATGGATCCGTAGATAATAAACAAGATTTCACTCACATTGCAATACGAAAGAGAACAGAGATAGAAAATATTTGGTTCTAAGAAGCTTTCTTTTGAGTATTGAAAACTTGATGATTAGTAATTCGAATCTAACCGGGATCAAATAATTAGCATTTCTGATAGAAACAATTATTATTTCATAGATCTTATCCATTTGCATGAAAAATTGGTAATATCCAGTTCAATCAATCATTATATTTTTGGCTATGTCAACAACTGTAGGAATGGGATCAGTCATCCCATTGAATGTTTCCGCAGTAAATATATCTAATGGTACATTAACTGAAGAGAGATACGTTGTACAGAAAACTGAAATGTCAAGTCCAGCTTCTCCAACAGTTACACCTCATGGCAAACTTCCACATCAGATCGTATTTGCTCTTCCCTTGAGAAATGATAGCAGGATCTGGACCGGTACGGTAACATTCACTGCAAGCAAGCCTATAGAAATAGAGGTATTGCATAGCTATAAGCCTCAATCCGTTATAGATGCCGAACATGGTGAACCATATCATGCCACTTTACCTAATAACATGACAGTTGCGATCTCTACTATGACCATGTTTACAGATACTCCTGTGAAGATCACAGGTACTCCAATAAGTACAGGCTCTTTACAATTTACAGGAAGTGCATTGGTCTTTCATAAGACTAGTGGGGAACCATATACCGTTACTTACACTGTAGATGCTGTCACTAGGACACCCAATCATTAAGATAGTGGAGTGTCATGATTGGTCGATCTTGTAAAATACTTTACGATCAACTATTGTAGCGTTGCATAAAGTTCATCAAAGTTATTACTTTCTTGCTTCGAAGATATGAGCCACCACTTCATCCAATTCCGTAATGATAAATAGAGCATGCTTGATGCAAAGAAATGAACAAATCCATCGCCTTATGGCCTAATCCTGATGACTACTTAATCTAGATGATGGATAATTTTATTTAATATGTTGTTGCAAAAGCTTACCACATAATGGAAAGTAATATCAAAGATTATTCGTTTATGGCTGATGCTATGCTCGGTAAACTTGCCAGAAAATTAAGGATGTTTGGATTTGATACAATTTATGATCCTAATGTGGACGACTTGGATATTTTAAACTCATCAAAAAATGAGGGTAGAATAGTTTTAACGAGTGATAAGACGTTATTTAATAGATGCAAGAAAAGAAGAATTGATACAATTCTAACTTATAAAAAGACAGAGATTGAAAACCTAGTTACGATTTTCAGCTCCTTAAATATTAAATTTATTGATTCGCAACAGTTACCTTATTTATGTACTCGCTGTAATGGCCAGTTGGCTACAGTTATCGATAAGAATTTAATCAAGCATGATATTCCAACGCATGTTTTACATAATAACAAAATATTCTATAAATGTCGGAAATGTATGAAGGTATATTGGAGAGGTAGTCATATAGAACATATTTCTTGTTTAATTAAAAAAATAAATACAGAATTGTCATGTTTAAATTAATTATATAAATACTGGTTTGAGTAATACGATTATTTAGCAAGACATGATAAATAAAGTATGGATATTAGTATCATTAATTTTACAAAATCATTAGATACTAACTTGATGTATGAATACTAGTCCTACAAGTTGGAATTTATTTAGCCATGACCAAGCGCTTATGGCTGAGTATACCTCCGAATACAAGAAAATGAATATTTCAGAAACTATCATGCGAAGATCTAAATAAGATAACCTTAGTGGCGAATAGAATCCATTTAAGTACGATGACTCATAATATTACTAAACCATGAAGTGTCCATGTTGTGGTGAAAATTTGATAGTTGAAAAGGAAACTGAGAAGATTATATCGTACAAGTGTTTGACTTGTGGATTGAAAAATACTGAACTCAAGAAAAATATCTAAATCGTGATATACTTCTGTAAGAACTTCCTCCATGATGAAATTCTTGACTATATTTGTACTATTTTTCAGTATCCAATCATTAACTAATAACATTACTTTCTCATCCATTCTCTTTCTTCAAGATATCCTATCAGTTTTATCATCTGTTCTACTCTAACTTTACCTCCAACATCGCTGCTACATACTTTATAATGTTTCATTAATAGGGAATGTTCTTCTTCAGAACAGTCTACCTTTCTCTTCTACAAGATCAAAGAATACATCTTCTTCACCTGTATGAGCACTTATGAATACTGAATATGCGTTTAGGAATCTGGCAACTGGTTCCCTTGAATCAAAACCACTATCCCAAGCTTTTAAATTCTGCGTTAACATACTGGCAATCCGTCTACCAAGTTCATGTTCTATCAAGAATTTTCGAATGTCTTCAGAATAGTCATTCTTATCGTTCATATGTGGAAAATATGCTTTTTCTTCCTTACCGTGGTGGAATTTATCAACAAATTCTTGAATGAGCATTGATATTATTTTGATATCTTCGATCGGAATAACTACATTATTATATAAAGCATCAGAACATTTCTTTGCAATCTTAAAGTCGTTTAACCAACAAATGATCTTGCTGTAAGTCCTTCGTGGCGTTCAAAATTATTCAAAACTTACACTGACAAGAAAAATAATGCTAAATCCAAAAATAGATATAAAGGGCAATAAAAAATAGTTCACATATAAACACACACTCATCTTCTTAATATTTATTTAAATTGGCACAGCGGTATCTTCATTCATTTTTCACCACAATTGCTGCAAAATTTAGGAGCTGTATTCATACTACCCGGCATTATTCCATAGAATATTTTGTAGTAATGAATGAAAGTATCTGTTCGCCTCATCAAATTTTAATTGATTACTTGTTTATAAAAATATATAGATTTGATATGGTTATTCTTACTTGATTATTTCAATTGCAAAAAACATTTCTATTTGGACTGATAATTGTTGCGAACATTTTTTTACCTATGGAAATCAACATTGATAAATCACACCCAATTGAACACAGTAACCAAAACTATTCAGATGTACCGGGTCATAAAGAAATAGAAAAAAGAAAGAATAAGAATAAATAAACATGTATGAATTCTCTGCTTTTGTAATAATATTACTTTTAGTTGTTTCAGAAACTCAAAATACTTTATCAAATAAAGTTCGATATCCTTTGTTGGTAATTTTGATAATGTCAGCGTATCTGTAATATCAAAATGGCGCATGAATCTAATCAGAGAATTTCGATATCCTTTTTTGGTAGCGTCTGACTTTAAACTGTTTATAAAATTAAGATACGGATCTCCGCCAAGAACAATTTCTTGCGCAGCTAACATGGCTACTTTATAAAGCTGTAACAATAAATACCTATTTAAGTAGTGATTAGGTTTGTATAATGACATATGAATGGCCAAAAGACGGGAAGTAGTCAAGAAATAGAACCTAATGAATTAAAAAAGAAAATCGATAACCACGAGAATATTTTTATTTTGGATGTTCGAACACCTCAAGAATATGAATCTTGGAAATTATCCTATGATAAACATGATAATCCTAAATTAATCCCCATTGATCGTTTGTTTTTGAATGATTCTAATCTGTTAAAGGAGATTCCGAAAGACAAGGAAATTGTTACTGTTTGTGCACATGGAAATAGGTCATTGATGGCAGCAAGGCTGCTCGATCAATTAGGATATAATGTTAAAAGTGTCAAGGGAGGAATGGCCGGTTGGAATAAAGTCTACGATGTTGCAGAAGTTGCAGTTCCTAAAGAAGCTCCCTTTAGAATATGGCAGATAAGAAGAATATCAAAAGGTTGTATTGGATACATTGTATCTTCAAAAGAAGATAGCACAGCAGTAGTTATAGATCCAAGTCGTGAGATTTATGAGGCTTTTCTGAAAGTTGCCAAGGATAATGAATCGAAAATAGTAAAGATAATCGACACCCATCAACACGCTGATCATGTTTCTGGAGTAGCAAAATTAGCTAAAGCAATAACCGCTGAGACAAACTCTAAAGCTTTGGCGTATTTTAGCTCACTAGAGGAATACAATAGCGAAAATTCAGAAATTAATCTCAATTTTATAAAAGACCAAGATCAAATAGAAATAACCAAGAAAATTTCACTAAGAGCTATTCATACACCTGGACATACAAATGGTAGCATGTCTTTTTTTATAGAGTATTATGATGATACTGATGTAAAGAAAAGTACACAAGACCATCTTCAATATTCCTGTTTATTTACTGGAGATAACTTGTTTGTTGATAGCGTAGGAAGACCTGACTTAAGAGAAGAAGCTGGAAAATATGCTGGACTATTATATCAAACCTATCATCAAAAAATATTCAAATTACCAGAAAATACTGTAGTCCTCCCTGCACATTTTAGAAATTCAATTACCTTAAAACATGGAGTACCAATATCTGACACAATTGGTTCACTAAAGAAAAAAATAAAACTTCTCTCTATGACCGAGGATGAATTTGTTCACTTTGTAACGGACACTTTACCATCTAGACCTATGAACTACAAAACAATCATAGATATCAACAAGAAAATGCTGCCATATGATGGGATGGAAATGCCTGATTTGGAAGCTGGCCCTAACTCCTGCGCGGTATCTTTGGAACCAAAATAAATTTACCTAATCAGTAAATCTTGAGAGTGACAAGGTGTAGAACTATGCAATGGACCTTTACACTTCATCATTTTTTACTAAACTAAGATATCAGTCACTTGAAATATTCGTCCCGTTGAAAGTCTAGCGATACTAATTTTAGGATCACGTATGTATTCTTCTAACCTTCTGTATCTGCGAGGACCCGTGGATGGAGGTTGATGATTGCGTTATAGAGTTAGATGTTATTTGACAGTTTCTCCTCAAAATCCTATTTTTTTATTGTCGTACTTGATTTCTGTGCTGCATTACTTGCAGAAGCGTTATTGGTTGATAGAGTCTGGTTTGCAGAAGTGCTTGTGATACTCTCAAGTCCTTTATCTTTTAATACTTGATTAAGAATGTTCAGCTCAAAAATACCAGTCAAGTCAGGTCTTGTTTTCCCGAGGAATCCTACGTCAAATGCATCATTTGCAGACTTGATTAGTGTTTGTTGTAAAGGATCGTAAGTTAGCTCTAGTCTTGAGAAAGCTTCCTTGAGTTGATCATCTGGAATAGTTTGTCCCGTGAGTCTCTTGAGTTCAATATTGAAAGTCTTCAGTGCATCCTCTTTATGGTTGTTTATCCATTGTGTCTCGTTAACATGTGCTTCCAAGAACTTCTTTATCACGTCTGGATTAGAACGAAGATATTCAGGATTGACAATTATATTTGCAGTGACAAATTTTCCATCTGGCCATAATGTCCGTTCATCCAAAAACAGTTTACCATTACCTTCTTTTATCAGCTTTTCACCCCATGGTTCAGGAACCCAAGCACCATCGATTTCTTTCTTTAAAAATAATGTCAAAATATCCGGATTCTTTACAGGCAAGACCTCAACATTTCCACCTTTGTCCTTTGTTTTGTATCCGTTATCAAGCAAATATTTCCTTAATGCAACGTCCTGAGTGTTTCCGATCTGGGGTGAGGCAAATTTTTTCCCAGCAAAGTCCTTGGGCGATTGAATACCAGAATCATTTCTTACCACGAATACCGCACCACCACTTGATGCGCCAGCAATTACTCTAACATCCTTTCCTTGAGATACAACATAGCCATTCACCGTCGGATTTGGACCTATATATGTAGCATCGACCTGTTTTGCGAAGAGAGCTTCAATAGCTGATGGTCCCGCATTGAATGTGAAAGTCTTTAGCTCTATGTTGTCTCCAAGAACTTTCTGGTAATCTCCATTTCCTACTCCGATTACTGCTTGCCCATGGGTAATGTTTGGAAAATATCCTAGTCTAAATACCTTTTTTTGTGTAACTTGTGCATATCCATGATTTGAAATGGAAGGTTGTACAACTATTCCTGCAATAATTAGTAAACTGACTATTGAAAGAAATACTCTCTTGTTCATAGCATTATTTTTGATTTAGTATATTTGAGTGCTTTCAAATAAGCATTATTTTAACAATATACGCATAATCTCGGCCCTGATGTGCTTTTATTATCTAGGGGGATTGTTTGGAGTTCTAATTTTCTATTTAGCCAGTTTGTATTGTATTAGTGCGATATGAACCATTTAGATCAGACAATAGGTTGATTCTCTTTTGTCTTCTGCCAGATATCAGAGATAATTTCATAGATTGTTTGGCTAACGGAGCCGTTAAATTTTTCGCTCCATATTTTTGCTACATATTCCCCTGGAGAATTTCTATTTTCCAATCTTTTATCTAGGATATCGAGAAATCCAACATTCATACCTAAATCAGACAAGCCTTTGCGCGCAAAATCAAGCTGGCTTCTCATTGTATCTATGATATTAAAATGAGTCTTGGCGTTGTAGCCATATCGAACTGCTGCCATTCTTTCCTCTCTTAATGTAGAGAGTGGTCTTAGCTCCCTTTCTTCGTGTATAGCCCTGCTCAAATAACCAATAAAGAATTCTGCCATTGCCATTAAGCTTTTTGAGGTTGGCTGAACGGACATGATTCTAGTTTCTACACGATAAGAATCAGGTCCTATACGGATTCGGGCATCATCATGTCTTTCTTTCTCAAGCATGAAATAATCTTTAGTATTATTTGGATCACGTGATGTAATGTAGTCTATGTAATTTTCAACACCATCTAGGTATCTTGGAATTGCAGGGAATCCTGAATTTTGTTGTTCTGATTGATCGTACAAGTGGATTCTTGGTTCATGCAATGAGTATACTCGACCGGCAAACAGTCGGCTGTTAGCACCAAGTACAATTGCAGGTGATATTATATTTAGTATTTGATTGAACATTATTGCAGTATTCACTGGATTTTTTCCCTGTAGATGAAGATGAAATCCCTGAATAGCTGTCGCAACATAAGCTGCTCTAAATTTGTCACCGTCGATTTCAACATCTGGAATATTGTTCTGCCATGTTGCTAGTTTATTATATCGTGGCTTATCAGTAATTAGACCTTCTTTCATAATTTCAGGTGAAGGATTAGCACCCAAAAAGACAGGAATTACTTCTTTTTCCATGTATACTTTTTTTATAAATTTATCAAGATTTTCTATAAATTGTTCAAATACAATATTAAGATAGTCAAGATTGTTCATTCCTACCGGAGAGGTTTTATATTCAAATTGACAGTTACCATATTCGTAATCAATTTCATAAGTAGTTCCTTGAAGTTCTTTGATTAATGGTTCAGCATTGACGGGAATTCCTTTTTCGTCTAGTAAACATGCTTCAACCTCTACGCCAACCCTGAAAGTTTCATCTACTCTTTCGGCGTCACGATGAACTCGGTCTTTTAACTCTTGTACTTGTCTCTGGATGGAATGACTCAAGTCAAAGTTATATCATGCTCCTTATGGATTTAAGTTGAATTATGTGTGTGATTAATAGAATTTGCTTCGATTCGTGTGTACGACGTTGGTTAAGGTGTAGAAAGCCCTTATCCTTGAATTTTCTCTAAAGACTCGTCAAAGATTTTTATATCATGTGAATTGATAACACTTATGAGATTTATAGTAAGAGCACAAATACCTACAGATGCCGGTAATAAAATGGTGAAGAACCCTAAGTTTTTACAAGAACTTGATGCCTATATCAAAAAAGTAAATGCTGAAGCAGCATATTTCTTCGAAGCAGGAGGAGATAGGACATTTGTATTTATTGTTAACTTTGAAAGTGCTGACATGATACCGACTATAGCAGAACCATTATTTCAAGACTTGGGAGCCAAGGTTGAATTTCATCCCGTAATGTTATTTGAGGATGTTAAAAAAGCACTTCAATCATAGAGCTAGAATCGGAAAGTGAGTTTTTAACTTCCTAAATATTATTTCTTTATCTGACATTCCGATTAATGCTAATCCTTTTTTAAGTAACCTGTGCCTTATTTCCTGTGTTATCTTGTCCTTCTCTAATATTATTATCATTTTGAAGGTTCCCTCTTACTACCTCTATTAGTAGCCAATAAAACTTATAACACTTAGAGTATCTGATATGTGACACTGTACTTGGCAATTATAAGCTGGCCTCATTACACAAATATGTGATATGGAATCAATTCAATCAGTGGCACTATATACCATATTACTCAAAGAAAATTAAAACTATTTTATAATTTGTTGAACATATTCTTACATAAACCCGTAACAACGATTCATTCCTGGTGGGTCCATTAAGATTTCGGGCCCATCAGTGATCTAATAATCTAATGAATCTTCAATTATCTTAACAATAAATCAGACTCATACAATATTCGAGGCCGATAAATTACATAGCGAATTGAACATCTTAGATTGGATTTTGTATCAAGTTTGCAGTAACGAAATAAAAAGGCTATAACTATTATTGAATTTTGATTAAACTCTTGTAATGTGAAGATTCATAATGGTAAAGTCAAATTGGTAACTTCATTGGCGAGAAAATTCTAGGAACCAAATAGTAGTATCAAAATTCTGAATTATTTTACATATCATTTTTCGCTGAAGACTTAATTATTTTCCCCTCTACAAGATATGTTAATGAACTACAAAGTAGTGCCCGCAATAATCACAACATTATCAATCGCAATGCTTGGGACGACCATCATGATTTCATATGGTGCTCTGCGAGCCGAAGTGACTAAATCAGGCACTTCAACGGATTGGTGTTATATATCGGCGTTTCCGGAAGACCGATCGGTTTGCTTCCCAAACCATGAGGAGTGCAATAAAGGACAGTCGTCAGACCTTTTCCGATCAAGTACGTGCTTCAAGAAGTTCTTTTAATTTTAATGGACGTCCTCCTATTCAGGCCCGGCATTGTTAGGAATCCCTAAAGAACGGCCAGAACCAGAGGATTTTACTTAATTTTCTATTTAGAAAGTCTAATTTTATATAGTCTATTTGAACTTGCTATATTGATAGTTATAGATATGTCTGAAGATAAGCTTTCTCAATTATCCGAAGTCAAGTATATTAATATTGAAACATATAGGAAGAATGGTCTTGGAGTAAGAACACCAATATGGTTCATTATTCATCAGGGATTGATATATTTTAGATCTGATGAGAAATCTGGCAAGATAAAAAGGCTTAGGAATAATCCGCATGTTAAGATTGCACCCTGTGATATTCGTGGAAATGTAAAAGGAGAGTGGTTTGATGGAAAAATATATTTTGCAAATTCGGCAGAGACATCAATTGCATATTCTATGATAAACAAGAAATACGGGATTAAGACAACGCTCATCAGAATATTCAATAAGATTAGAGGTACAAAGCCTCTCGTAATAGCTATAGTACCAAATAAATAAATTTGGAATAAAAAATTTCCCATATATTAACAATAGTCATAAGTGTTCTTCATGCAAAGGCCGCTCTGCAAGGTTTACTAAATAGTATTTCAAAAAATAACTAACAAATGATTCTTCATACGATTTGATACACTCATTTCAAAAATATCTAACTAGTTTAATCTTTTACTTGTATTTTTTTACTTAGTAAATTCTTATTTCCTTCTTTATCTCCATTAGTTTTCCATTTGTTTACCCAATTAGCCAGAGAATGTAGAATAGGTTCAAGGTCTTTTGCTCTAATAGTAAGGCTGTATTCTACTCGCAGGGGAACTTCCGGATATATCCTTTTATATATCAAACCTTCAAGTTCAAGTTCCCGTAATCTCTCAGACAAAACCGTACTACTTATTCCATGTAACAATCTCTTTAATTCATTAAATCTAATTGTATCTTTAGCACTCAAATTTCTTAAAATATTTAGTGACCAACGTTTTCCAAGAACTTCCCAGATATCTAAAACCTCACATTTTTCTTGCATTTGCTGATCCATTAGTTAATATAATCTTACTAGGTATTAAAATGCAACTAGATATAAAATAGAATATCATAAATATATTGTAACTCAAATATAAGATTACTTTCTAACTTGGTATGATATTAATTACTAACTAGGTTAGGAATTACTACCTTACTTAAATATGATAAGACTGTAATATAGATATGGAAAAAATTAAAGAAGATAACAAAATTCTTGATAAAAGTAATGAATCTCGCAACAAGGATCGTTCAGTGGATCTTATAACAAATAGCGTGGAAACTGGGGAAGGCGATGGTTTTATTGTACATCGATCCTTTCCTTCGCATTCCATTCGACATCTAGATCCTTTCTTACTTTTAGATGAAATGGGTCCATTAGAATTGTTACCACAGGAGACGAAGGGATTTCCAGATCATCCTCATAGGGGTTTTGTGACTGTTACATACTTGCTTGAAGGAAAATTCGAACATAGAGACTCTCAAGGTAATTCAGGTAAGCTTGGACCTGGTGATGTTCAGTGGATGACAGCAGGATCTGGTCTAGTTCACTCAGAAATGCCAGAAAAAGAGTTTGCTAAAACTGGAGGAAGGTTGCATGGATTTCAATTATGGATAAATCTTCGCAAAACTGACAAGTGGATCAAACCAAATTATCAAGATGTTCCTTCAAGAAAAATCCCCATAGCAAGAACAGCCGATGGCAAAGTATCAGTTAAAGTTATCGCAGGAAATTCCCTTGACGCTAAGGCAGTAATCAACACTCTAACTCCTATCTTGTATTTGCACTTTACCCTACAGCCAGGTGGAGAAGTTGTCCAACATGTTCCTAAAAATTATAATGCATTTGCATACGTTATAAATGGTAAAGGTATGTTTGGAAAAGATAAAACAATTGTGGAAGAAAAGAAGATGATTGTGTTCAAAAATGACGGCGAATATGTTTCTATTAGAGAACCTGAGAACAGAAGATCCTCTTTGGATGTATTGCTTATTGCAGGAATGCCACTAAATGAGCCAATAGTACAGTACGGGCCATTTGTTATGAATACTCAAGAAGAGATTGATAAAACTATAGAAGATTATCGTGATGGCAGAATAGGAAAGATTGAATTGTAAAAAGGTTGAGGACGATTTCTATCCTGTAATTATCTGTTTTCATAACATAAGATACAGGTATTTGTAACCCTCCCCGCCTCATAGAATCTCTTCTTATTATATAGTTCAGAATTAGTAAGAATGAGATCATGCCTCATCTAATTGTTTATCAGTTTATAAAAAAATCTAGAATGGAGAATAACAACAAGCTAATTTTGTGTCGCAGTACTATAGTTTTTGATAAATTTGTATCTAAACTTATTATAATAAATTGATATCTGGTTGGTTATTTGACGCATATGCTTTAAATGGTAACATGATTTTTTGGATAAAAGAAGATAATTCTACAACGATAAGAGTGGAGGACAAAAGTTGGAATCATAAAATCTATGTTGCTTCTGACAAGTCTTTATTAAAATCTGTCATAGAGACCGATGAAATACTTTCCATGGTAAAAGAATATCATTTTCTTTCTAAATATGAATTGATAACAGATATGAAGAGATCCCAAGTTCTTGAACTGGAATTAAAAGATTCTTCTTACTCATTAAAAATAGCAGAAAAAATTGAGAAGATGGGAAGATTCGGACAATTTCGACTATACAATGTAGACATTTTACCAGAACAATCCTACTTTTATGAGCACAATATTTTTCCGCTCATGAAGTGTAAAGTTCATGTATCTAATTCAAAACTTAATTGGATAAGGAAGGAAGATAATGTGTGGTCTACAGAATATGAGTTACCATTATTTAATAACATACAACTAAAAGTATATCCAAAAATAAAGGAAGGAAAGATACCTAGATTTACAGATTCAATAGCATCGGTAGCTATTCAAAATTATGACAGAATTGAAGACACTATTTATATTCAGGGTTCTGAAATAGATATTTTATATCAACTTGTTAAGGAAATAGAAAAAATTAATCCCGACTTTATCCTCACAGAAGATGGAGATTCATTTACATTTCCTTATCTAACGCACAGATCGGAAAGCAATAAAATAGATTTAATTCTAGATAGAGAAAGTATACCTTTATGCAGACCTAAGAAAGATGGAATATCATATTTCTCTTATGGTAAGATACATTTCAAACCATTAACTGCAAAGCTATTTGGAAGGATACACATTGACACAGACAATTCCTTTGTTCTAAATGAATCTGGTCTTCAAGGATTGTATGAACTTGCAAGGATTTGTAGATTGCCCTTACATACAGCGTCTAGGGCTTCTATTGGAAAGTGTATGAGCAGTCTACAATTCTATAATGCCATGATAAACGATATACTTATTCCATGGAAGCCCACACTGGCAGAACATCCAAAGTCACTTGGAGACCTTTTAATTGCTGATCGTGGTGGTCTGATATTTGAACCAGTTATGGGTGTGTATGAAAAAGTTGCTGAACTTGATTTTGTTTCTCTATACCCTAACATAATGTTTAAAAAAAATATATCCGCTGAGACTGTAATTTGTAACTGTTGTCCTCACTCCAAGTTACGTGTTCCAGAGTTACTAAATTATTATAGATGTGAAAAAAGAAGAGGAATAGTTCCTATATCATTAGAAATATTACTAAAAAAGAGAGCAATCTATAAAGACAAGAGGAACTCAACCACAGATCCCAAATTAAAAAAGATTTATGATGCAAGACAAACTGCTCTAAAATGGGTTTTAGTTACAAGTTTTGGCTATCTAGGTTTTAATAATGCGAAATTTGGTAGAATAGACGCACATATTGCAGTATGCGCTTTTGATAGACAGATTTTATTACAAACAGCAAGGATAGCAGAATCACATGGATTTAAGATCCTCCACGCCATAGTTGATTCCATCTGGATACAAAAGAAAGATCTGATCAACAATGATTATAGTGATTTAAAAACGGAAATAGAAAACAAAACTGGATTTCCAATTTCATTTGAAGGTGTATATAAGTGGATTGTATTTGTTTCTTCAAAGAATAATGCTAAGAATAATGCTATGCTACCAGTTTCTAATCGTTACTTTGGCGTTTTTGAAGATGGAACTGTAAAAATGAGGGGAATAGAAGCAAGAAGACACGACACTGCAGAGTTCTTTTCAAATGTTCAGCAAGGTATCTTAGACATAATGTCAGAAGCTAACTCAATCAAAGAAGTTAAAGATTTGATGCCAAAAATCAGAAATATTTTTCAAATGCATCTAGAACTTTTGAAATATAAGAAGGTCCCCATAAATGATTTGGTTCTAACAAAGAGAATATCAAAAAATGTAGATGAGTATGAAAATAGGAACACGGTTGAACTGGATGCACTACTGCAATTAAAGAATGCAGGTAAATCGCTTAAAGCAGGACAGATTTTGAAATATGTAATAACTGATTATTATCGAAAAAATTCAAGAAAAAGAAGTATTCCGTTTGAATTAGTAAATTCAAAGACTGTGTACGATGCAAAAAGATATTCTGAATTATTAGCGGAAACATGTAATTCTGTTATGGAACCATTTGGACTAAAGTTGAAAGTAAAGGAGTAAAATTCACACTAGATATTAAATTCGTTATTTTTTATATGCATATTGTCCAAAACCAACTGCTTTGATCTATAAAAATCATTAATTTTTTCCTTTACCTCTTTTTCTCTGTCCGATAAACCTTCACCAAGCATTTCTTTAAATTCAATGGCATTTGCAATAGCCTTAGCACCGTAATGATTATTAAAATAGCCTCTCACAACCGCGGTTTCCCTCGATATTTTCTTAACTTTGTTAACCCATGGATTCAATTCCTCTTTAGAGTAAAGATAATTGTATCTATGTTTCGCATTTCTTCCATGCCACCTAATAAAACTATGATTAGCAGTTACTATTACTTCTGAAAGGAATTGTAGTTTATCTCTTGGTGGAGAATCGGTCATGACTGCTGCTATATCATAATGCTTTAACAACTCCCACGGGCCTTCAGTATCCCATGAAGGATGTCTAAATTCAACTGCAAAATCGTACCCACCCGGAAGTCTATCTAAGAACTCTTCAATGTTCCTAAATTCTTTAACTGTAAAACTAGGTGGCAATTGAATAATCACAGCACCCAATTTATTCGTAATTCTTAATGGAGATATCTTTTCAAGGAATTCTTCCAGAGTATTTATGGCTCCCTTATTCACGTCCAAACTTTTATGATGAGTTATTGATTCTGGTACCTTGACGGAAAATTCAAAGTTAGGCGGTGTTGCGTTTGACATTGAAGCAAATGTTTCCTTTGTCATATACTTGTAGAATTTTTCATAAAACGTAGCATCCATTTCAACTGTGTTAAAGAACTGAGAATAGAATTGGAGTTTTTTTGTCTTAGTATTTGGATAGAATATTCTCATCCATCCCCCTTTTCAACAGAGTCGGAGTAACTCCAACCAGAACAGCCTATATGAATAGACAAAATTTCCTTCTAATATTGACATACACTGACAATTAAAAATATGCTAAATAAAATCGCAATAAGCTATTACTACCAAAAACTGCTGCTGTTATTATTTTTTATTTTCTTCTTTTCTTGGCCCACTTGAGCTTCATCTCATTTAAAAGCTCGAAATTTTCATAAATAAATGGTCTTGTATCTCTCATTCCTTTTATTATGGGTTTTGCCTTCTGCCAGAAAGGATTAGGATTAAAAACATCAAAGTACAGATCGGTATCGATCAGTTGCCTTTTTACTAAAGTACCTGAAAGCTCAAAAAAACCACAAACCCGAATAAAATGAGATCTATCTCTAGATGTACCATGGTATTTTTGTTTATATTCTTCATAGCTTTTGGCACTGAATTCTTCAAGAAACCAAAGAATAGAATCTCTGTTTCGGTCGTATATCTCATAGAGTGAAAATAGAACATCTACGTCTTTATTTACCAATAGATGTTAATATCATCTAAAGCATTAAAATATTTTTGATATAATGCTGGTACGAGTTACAAAATCTAAATTAAGAGAATTAGGAATCAAAATATTACTGGAAGAAAAACGTCAAAAGATAATCTTTATTTTCCAATCTCGTAGTCATAAGACAAAAGAGTGGATCAAACTAAATGGAGTCGATTTTTTAATTCTTTTGCTCGATTTCTGATTGTCACTTCCGTAACTCCTGCAGCATTTGCCATGTCTAACTGTTTTATTGTTATTCCATCAATTTGTAGTGATATGTATAGTACAGTCCCAGCAAATCCCATCGGATCTTTTCCTGCAGAAAATTCTAGTTCAAGAACTTTCTTCATAAGATCTCTTGCGTGTCTAATTGTCCTTTCGCTCAATTCTAATTTACTTGCAATTTTTTCTATGCACTGGAAACAATTTATTTGTGGTATCTTTCGTTCTAAGTGGAAAACAATATCTCTATAGATTTTTGTGATGGCCTTCCTTCTTATATTACTGGCTTCAGCAAGTTCATCAATAGTTCTGGACACTCCCAGTTCTCTACATGATAAATAAAGGCATGCAACAAGAGCTGCCGCTATAGTCCTGCCTTTTATTAACCCATCTTCTTGAATCTTTCTGTATATGTATGCGGTTTTTTCAATTACTGAGGATGTAAGGCCTAATTTATCCTTCAATTTATCTAACAACATGAACGCTGTTGTAAAATTACGTGAAGAGCTATCGTGAAATAGAGTACGTGAGTTCCATAGGCGTAATCTGTTCATCCTTGCTTGCATTCCAGAATCTATTAATTGGCCAGTAGAATCCTTATTCGTTTTACCGATAACAGTTGACAAGTTCATATCATGTACTGCAAGAGAAAAAGGCAGACCTATTCTAGACTTATCGCTTTCAACATCGTTGAAATTTCTCCATTCTTTTCCACTTTCCTGTATGCCATCGATAGCAACTGTTCCGCAATTACTACACACAATTTCACCAGATACTAGATCAGTAACCATCTTATTCTCTTTTATATTACAAGTTGAACAAGTAATTACCTTTGACAACATAATGTTTGAAGTATTTATATATACGCTGATCAAGTATTTAAGTTTTGTACTATTTGACCTACTTGATTGATATAAGGAGAAACTAATGCTAACATGCTTGTGATATGTAAGGACCGTAATTTTGTTCTCTTTTTATAGAATTCTAAATCACAATATGATATGTATTCAGATGCTATTCATTCAAATTTTACAAGAACACTAGGTATATCTGATGTTATTCGATCATTATTCAATCCTTCTGAAAAAATACTTTAAGATCTGGTTAGCTCTTTTATAATATATTGTGCATATAATAGCGGATTGACCATGAAGGCCGGATTTAACTCAAATTTGATGCAATATGGGTTAGAAAAAAAAACTAAACAAATCTCGATTCTGAATACTCTTGAAAACGAAATTGAGTGTCCTAGATGTCATGATATCATGACTTTATGTTCAGATTTTGATTTTCTCTACTATGAATGTGAGGAATGTGATTTGCCTCTTTATACCTCACCACCTAACTCGGATTGTTATTTTTGTTGATTTTAAATTAGATATTTACTATAATTTGCCTGCTTATTATAAGGATTCTTGAATGCTAGAAAGTACAGAATTATTCGAATTATATTGCATACACATTTATTTTTCAACAACATAATTTTTGTATATTTTATGTCTAGAGTAAAAAAAATAGTATCTTATTTGCTTATCCTAGCGTTGTTTGAAATATTTATTTATCAAAATGCTTTTTGCTGTATTGATGTCTATTCACAGGGAACAGAACTTAAATACATAAAGCAGCTTGGGATGAAAGGCATTGAAAATGGACAGTTTACCTTTCCTCATAGTCTTGCAGTTGATAATTTTGGTAACATTTACGTAGGAGATACAGGTAACAAAAGGATACAAAAATTCTCACCAAATGGTACATTTCTTACGAGTTGGGGTTCTGAAGGAAGTAATGATGGACAATTTATGGGTTTGCATGACGTTACGGTGGATCCTGAAGGAAAATTTGTTTATACAGTTGAGCTTAAAAATCATAGAGTTCAAAAATTTGATTCTAATGGGACCTTCATAACAAAATGGGGATATAATGGCACAGGGGGTCGTGATTTGATGAGATCTCCTCATCAAATTGCGGTAAATTCTCTTGGTAACGTTTACTTGACTGACTCAAATGGGAACCAAATTCTAAAGTTTAATAATAATGGTACTTTTATAGGAACTATTGGATCAAAGGGTATAGGTCAGGGTGAATTTAATACCCCTCATGGTATAGCCATCGATGCCAAGAACAATATTTATGTGACCGATATGAAAAATTTCAGAATTCAGGTTTTTGATAGTAAAGATTCTTTTATTAGACAGTGGGGATCTTTAGGAATGGGCAAGGGTCAATTCTCTGAAACCGCGCCTGGCATTGCAATTGATATTAATAATCGTGTTTATGTTGTAGATAAAATAAATTCTCGAGTTCAAATGTTTGATACTATAGGGAACTATTTGGATAGTTGGGGCTCGGATGGTAAGGGTCCTCAGCAATTACACAAACCTGAAGATATCGCTGTGAATAATAAAGGAGATATTTACATTACTGATACAAGGAACTCTAGAATTCAAATATTGCAGGTTGTACATTGATTTATAGAGTATTTTTGGCATTATTTTCAATCTAAATTATCTGCACCAAAACAATACCAACATTTGGTTTATTTACTTGAAGATTACTCTAGTACTATCCCTGATTTTTTCTAAGACATCCTCTTTTTCATTATCACGAATACTGATTCTTCCTACTATATTTACAGGAGAATAAGCCAATATTTTTCCCTCTCTACTAATGGGAGTTGGTCCATAAAACAAACATAATGCGTTCCCTTCAGGCCAGTAAGCAACATCAAACAAATTTACTTCTCTTTTCGCATCCTCTTCCTTCTCTACAATTTGAGTCTTTTCAGTATATAGCTCATCACCCCATCTATTAATATTAACTTCAATAGGCAGGCTTTCAAGTATTGCCTGAACAGTTTTTGGAGAATGTGAATTGTCCAGCTCTATTGAAACTTCTCTGTTGATATCCGTAAAAATGGCTTTAATCATTTTTTTCATTATATCATGTTAAGTATCTTATTCTATTAAATCCTCTTGCGGTCCATAATTCTTGAACGATGCCATGGTCGGGTTCTAACTTTTTGATTACAGTCTTTACAACGTAAAACCTGTTTTGGATATTTCAATTCACAGGTGGAACAATAATTAAAAAAATTATAATCAATCCTGCTGGGACTAGGCTTTAATTGGTCATCTTTTATAGTCGAGGTTACTATATTTGGTGACATTGAAGATTTACCACTAAAACAAACTTCAGATTTAGTGTCATAAATACCGACTTCCATTATTTTAGAGTTGGTTTCCGATACTTTCACAGATACTTGGTTACTGTTATTAGTTACCATTGAAAACACCTTTATAATACTAAAAAAAGAAAAAAAAGATTTAGTTGACTAGTGGTAGAGCTACTCAACTTTTATTTCTTTGGTTTTTGACTTTAGAGGCTTCTTCAATTGAATCTTTAATTCCAATATTCCGTTTATGTAGCTGGCCTTTGTAGAATCAGCGTCTAATTCTTTATCTACTGGAAGCTCTGTATGATATTTTTTATTACCCTTTTCAACATGTATTGTTACCAGTCCTTCTTCCATCGATACCTTTACATCTTCTTTAGTTATGCCGGGCATCTCTGCTGTAATTACCATTATATTCTCCTTTTCATTGAATGCAGTGTCTACAAGTGGCTGGCGCACAGTACTTTGCTCTGTCAGTCCTTTTGATGAAGGTCTTACGTTACCAAATTCTCTTATGTGAGCTTTTCCATCCGGTCCTACATTAATTTGGTATCCATAGAAGTACGGAAATGTCTGTGATACAGTAGTGCCAGACTCTCTAACTGTCCTGAACATCCTGTTCAACATATCTTCAGCCTCTGAAAATTCCCTATCTATCTGTTCGAAAAATCTATCTCTAAATCCCCATGGATCATTCCACAATTTTGCATATCACCTGACATTATGTAATGTATATTACAATATATATATTTTTCTCTAAAAATAAAATGCTTATGACTTTATATAGGGTGTTGATTGACTCGCAGATCAATTCCTATAAAGGAGCTATTGTCCACCGTATGATTTTTTTTATCATTAAATGAACTACATTGGATTTTTTATTATCAAAGTGGTGCTGTCGCCGACGGAAATAAAACGTCAACAAATGATGTGATAATCCATATACTTGCTGCTATTATCAGGGCTTTTAGCCATCCCATGCGGTAGATAGTTTTTAGGGCTAAAAGCCAAGCTATCCCACCTAGAACTGCGGAAAGAAAACCATTTCCTCCAGACAAATGATAGACAATTCCATATACTATTGAACCTATTATTGCCGTAAATAAGGCTAATTTTATGCTTCTTCTATGCCTCGTAATGGAAGTAACGATATAAATCACTAAAGTAGAAATTAACAGTCCGATAAAAAATAGGATAATTGAATGCTGTTCGACCGCCATTGGTTGATGTTATGCATAATTATTTAAATAGATAATTACTTGGACGAGATACCAACTGCTTTATACTTTGTAAGCCCAATATTTACATGAGCAAATCAAAGCCAAAAACAATGAATATTTTCAATAGAATAGATACAGGAATCTCGCGTGAAAATATGCAAAAGATTACGAACATTCTAAATGATAATCTGGCTGACGAATATGTTCTACTAACAAAGACAAAAAACTATCATTGGAACGTTGAGGATCCAAGGTTCAATGATCTTCACAAGTTTTTTGAAGAACAATATGAATTGTTAGCCACGGCAGTTGATGAAATCGCAGAAAGAGTGAGGGCGGTTGGTGGAAAGTCAAGAGCTACATTAAAAGAGTTTATAAGTTCTTCACAAATAAAAGAAGATGTAGGATCATTTCCTGACGCAGATACTATGTTAGGGAACCTTTTGTCTGACCATGAGGTTATAATAAAGACACTTAGGAAGAACATCAATGAATGCCAAGATCTAAATGATGAAGGAACGGCTAACTTTCTTACAGACAAAATGGAAGAGCATGAAAAGATGGCTTGGATGTTGAGATCCTTCATTATAACCTAATCTATTTTTTGCTGCTCTGAAAATATTTATCTGGTACCAGTGTCTAGAAACGCTACTCAACATTCATAATTTTTGCCCAACTTTGCAATTTGCCTTATTAATGGACTTCACATATTGTTGCCTAATATATTTTATATCTGAGGGAAGGAGAAAAACAAAAAGTAAAAAGTGATTGACTACTTTTTCTTTCTTTTCTGATTGATTAATCCAGGGCGGCAAATGGATCCTTCTCGTTGGTATTTATGGTCTTTTCTGGGTCAGATGCATCATCATCAATAGGATCGGTGTTATCTATTGGTTCAATTAAACCTTCGACAGGCGATTTGTCATTATCTTCACTATTTTGATGAGATGTTGTTTTATCTTCAGATACTTCTGGTTTATCCTCTTTGTCTGATAATGGCTTGGCTTTATCATCAGTGATTGCTGCATCATCGCTAGGTTCTGTAGTTACTGCTGGTTTATCCTCTTCGTCTGATAATGGCTTGGCTTTATCATCAGTGATTGCTGCATCGTCGCTAGGTTCTGTAGTTACTGCTGGTTTATCTTCCTTGTCTGATAATGAAACTTCTCCCTCGTCTGATAATGGAATTGGTTTGTCATCAGTGATTGCTGCATCATCGCTAGGTTCTGTAGTTACTGCTGGTTTATCTTCCTTGTCTGATAATGGAATTGGTTTGTCATCAGTGATTGCTGCATCATCGCTAGGTTCTGTAGTTACTGCTGGTTTATCTTCCTTGTCTGATAATGGAATTTCTCCCTCGTCTGATAATGGCTTGGCTTTATCATCAGTGATTGCTGCATCATCGCTAGGTTCTGTAGTTACTGCTGGTTTATCCTCTTTGTCTGATAATGGCTTGGCTTTATCATCAGTGATTGCTGCATCATCGCTAGGTTCTGTAGTTACTGCTGGTTTATCCTCTTTGTCTGATAATGGCTTGGCTTTATCATCAGTGATTGCTGCATCATCGCTAGGTTCTGTAGTTACTGCTGGTTTATCTTCCTTGTCTGATAATGGCTTGGCTTTATCATCAGTGATTGCTGCATCATCGCTAGGTTCTGTAGTTACTGCTGGTTTATCCTCTTCGTCTGATAATGGCTTGGCTTTATCATCTGTAACTATAGGCTTGTCTGATAATTGGTTTGATTTACCATCTTCTTTGTGTAATAGAGACTTTAGTTTATCAACTGTAACTATAGCATCGCCAAGTTCGCCCGATACAACTGGTTTATCTTCTTTGTCTGATAGTAGCTTGGCTTTATCATCAACGATAACATTATCTTCTTTGTCTGATAGTGGCTTGGCTTTATCATCAGTGACTGCGTCATCGCTAAGTTCTGTAGTTACTGCTGGTTTATCTTCCTTGTCTGATAGTGGTTTGGCTTTATCATCAGTGGCAACTTTATCACTTATTCGCTCTATTATTATCTTCTTTACCGTTTTGGATATACTAAAATGATCCAATGTGGATCCTTCATTGGTAACAAACTTGGCATCTAGCTTATTATCAGAAAAATGCATATCCAAAATACCAAATTTTGAGTCCTCTTGATACGCGATGAATGAAGCTTTATCTGACACACTATGTAGGTTTACTCCACCAGTTCCTACTATTGCGAAAATTGCCCCATTGGGATTTTTGTAATCTGACTTGCTAACACTTGTTACTAGAGGCTTTGATGGCGACTCTTCATTAAATTTTAAAGGAAGACTTCTCTGATAGTTATGCACATGACCTTGCAGAACCAGATCTACCCCATACTTATCAAATATTGGATGAAATATTTCTCTAGCTTCTTCGTGTCCTTCACAGTGTGATGCCTTGCACCCGTTTGGAGAAGTGTAAAAAGGGGCATGTAAACTAACGATTATCCATTTGATGTCCGGATTATTTGCGGCCTTTCTAAGATCGTTTACTACAAAATTATATTGCTCAGATCCTGTTCCTAATTCTTCTTCTGTTGCCATGGTCAATACATGAACATTCTTAATATCAAAAGAATAGAACTGTTTTGAAAGTCCAAAATGATTGAGATATGAATTAAGCAGGCTTTCACCTTCCGTTTCATGATTGCCAATATTTATTTTGGTAATAGAATTTACTGGCTTTATGATATCAAACCAACAAGTGGCAGTTTTATCATACGAAAAATCTCCCAAACCCAATAATAATTGGGGACTCATGCTCTTTGCATTCTGTACTGTTTTTTCAGTATTGTCAGAACAGCCCCAATCTCCGGCCGCAACAATGTGTGTGTCTGATTGCGCAAGTGCTTTTTGTAAAAATGGTTCAGTATAGTTTACTATGACAAGTAACAATAATGAAATGATCGAGAGCAATAGTTTTACCTGAATATTCTGAAGAATTTGAATCAATATCATAATCGAAATAATTTAATTGACTATCATTTTAAGTAGTTCTTTACTATATTAGTATGAATATTTTAAAATGTTTTTTCTATACAATAACCTGATTGAATTTATTTTTAGATCATTGCACCTAAATTTTACATAGGAATTTTCCAAGTTTTTGTTCCGCAATAATGTTACTGTATTTATTTTATAATAATACGTTTTTCATAATATACTCTAATCCGGTCAATAAAATCAGTGCAATTATTAAAATCAATTTGTATAGCTACAACGGTATCTACATTGATTATGGTAAGTCTATTTGTGTGAAATAGAGCTCTTAGTAATTAACTTTGCTAAAACTAAAAAATATATTGATTTTTTTTAGGACATTTAATCGCCTGTAAATATTGCTATCAAGTATGAATCAAATTAGGTTCAATCTGCCTGCATGAAAACCATTTGAAATCAACATCTCCACGATACCATTTGTAAACCATACGAGGGCCTCCCCAGGCTCCAACCTCATAATCTTTGCCTTCACATATAGCCTTTGGTCCCCATTTATAGGATCTACTATCAATAACCTCATTTACTTTAATCCAAGTCTTGCCATCGCCATTAAAATTCAACCATTGTTCCAACTTGACTTTTGGATCATTGATATCATGAGATAGAATTCTGTGAATATACTTGATACCAAACCACCCATGACCGGCTAAAGTGATATGAGGATTTATCGTTTTAATTCCTGCGGGATCGTCATAATACTTATTTGGACTTTGTTTTGTGTGTTTTACTTTAGAAGGTTTGTGTAGACTATTGCAATCTGTCTCACAGTCATAGCTGAATTCCTCACAACAAAGATGATTGCTTTCATCGTGATGATTACATGGACCCCTAAGATAAATTCCATCATGTTCTGTGGGTTCATGGACATTAAAAAAACCTGTCAACTCAACGTTATCAAGATCGCTTTTATCGTATGTGTAACCACGAGCAATTGAATCCTTGAAACTCATATTACAAGCGCCTATAGCGTCCTTATACTCAGGGTCTACATTCAGGTTAAATTTGACTCTTTTATTGTCGTCGGCTGTCCATGAACCGTCTTTATTTCTTACTAGTTTACGATATGTAGAACCGCCGCCTATTTCAAAATGCGAATCAAATGGATGTTCTGGATTCATGTACCAAACAAAACCTCTTGGCTTAGTAGGATATAAAAAAACCACCCCATCGGGTCCGACTCTGCTAACTCTCTTGATCACCGTAGGTTTATTAGTCGCAGCAGCAGTAGCATCAGCACCCAATGCCTTTCCAAATGGTAGCAAAGGAAGTAACATAAATGCTACCCCAGCACTCCCGACTAATTTTAAAAAATCAAAACGTGATACTAAATGTACATTTAGCATATCATATGATAATCGGTTTTTAAAACATATTAAATGTATTGGAAGTACATGATAATATTAGAACTTGATTTAAATAAGCTTATATTGTCTATAGAGATTAATTTAATTCGTTACTAAATTATTTTTTGTATTTTTTTACCATTTTTTATTTTATAAACTTTCAGTTCTATCATTAAAAGGACAACATTGGTACGGGTTTGGAGTTTGTATATTGACTCTTTCGGCTATCATCAAAATTTAAAATTACTACTTTATTGTCATTTCCCGTCATTTCGACCGGTGTTGCAACCACCTTCGGTAGAAGGGCATAATCATTTGAAAGATTGGACATAATCATAATCGAATAACTATTAATGAAATAATAATGAGAGTGCTTTTTATTTTGTTACTCTGCAAGGACTTAATATGATCAAAATAGTCATTCATATAATTTATGGATATATTAATTATTATGGAAAATAATACAATAAACTGACTTTCGCTTTGCTCAATTAGGACGGTTTTGCATTCAATTATATGCTAAAACTTTCGCCCGATAAATAAGTATAAAAAATTAAGTTATTTATATTTTATGAATGCTGCCTCCAACAAGCGCAGTGGTGATCGGTGTTAGAGATCGAACCTGGTGCCGGCGAGATTGAACACTAATAAGCATCGAAACTAAGTTCTGCATTGAAAATTTGTTTCAAGTGTAGTACATGTTTCAACATTTGGTTGTTACTCTTTTTCATCTTTACATGTTGTGATCGTATTGTTCCGTCTCCATTGTATGTTTCACATTCTACAATAAATTATTTCCTAATCTGCACCACAAATTCCAGGAACGGCAACCTTCTTGAATAAATGCGGCGAAATTTCTAGGCTCTTGTCATCATATTTTAAAAGTCGTGATTGTGGTTCGGAGCTAAAAAGTATTTTATTAACTGCCTGCTTATAATGTTCCATCGAATCCCAAACTGCATAATTAACGAACACACTACTTTTTCCTACTCCCTTATGCAACTGCGCAGAAACAAATCCTTGCTGTCGTTTAAATGCAATAGCATCGTCTGCCCAATCGTTCAGAAACTCCTGAACCTTATCTGGGTGCACATTGAATTTGTTTATCAGAATTACTGGACCCTCTATTTTTTCATCTGTCTGATCTTTAAATTTTATCCTCTTATCCATTTCAACAAATTTTGCCATAAAGTATAATATAGTAATGAAAGGATAAATGCTTTTAACTTGTATCTGTTTACTAATTTTGGTAATAATACTCGGGTTCAGTAGGATTCGGACACTGCATGTATACGGGTTCCGTTGATTTGGTATTTAGCTGTTTCTAATAATTTATTTAAACAAACTTAAATCAACTTAAATCAACTTAAATACAGATTGTTAAACGTTGCAAATAGGTATTTCAATATTTGTTAAATAAGATGATATCTCATTAGGTATTATGATTGACAACGAGAAAGTTGCTCTTGTAACAGGCGGCTCAAGAGGTATAGGATTTGTAACCTCCACTACCTTAGCTAGAAACGGTTTTCTTACGTATGCATCAATGAGGAATTTAGACAAAGAAAAAGAAATTAGACTAGTTGTGGATAAGGAAAACATACCATTAAAGACCATACAGCTTGATGTGACTGATTCTAACTCGGTCCATAATGCAATAAAGTCAATAATGGAGCAATCAGGACGAATAGATGTATTAGTTAATAATGCTGGATATGGTCTGGTCGGAGCATTTGAAGAGCTTGGTATAGAGGAAATCAAGCAACAGTACGAAACCAACTTCTTTGGAATTATACGAGTGACTCAGGCTGTCTTGCCTATTATGAGAAAGCAAAAATCCGGGATAATTGTTAATATGAGCTCAGGAGCCGGTAGATTTGGCTATCCGAATGGCTCGGCGTATGTTAGTACCAAATTTGCCTTAGAAGGTCTTAGCGAGTCTGTAGCATATGAAGTTGAACCATTTGGTATAAAAATTGTCTTGGTAGAGCCTGGATTTGTCAGAACAAAGTCCTACTTCACAATATTCAAAGATGACGGAAAAAATGGCAGCCAGTATTGATCAGATGAAGGTAAATAGTTCTTCTCCAGAACTTGTCACAAATGTAGTTCTAGAAGCAGTAACAAGTAAAAATCCTAATTTAAGATATCTTGCTGGAAAAGATGTAGAAAAATGGATGGAACAAAAGAAGAATATGTCCGATGAACAATTTTTTAGCATGATAAAACAATCCCTAGGATAAGATAAAATTTACTTAGAATCCGAAATTTGTGTCCGTATAAATTCCCTTAAATCATTGGCTTCCTCCCTGTAAGCTCTGATTTTATGAATTTGCCCGTCAGGACATCTTACCTCAACTGTTACTATGTTTGTCTCTGCATCTGAACCAAAAATACTGGGATAGGTTTTTTCAATCTTACAGCCACTGTCCAGGAAACTTTGTAGCTTCAGTATAGATTCTCTCAATGTTATTGTTGTGGTATTATTCTCTATTATTTATAAAATTAAGTAAGCACATTGAATGAGATATCCCATTTGAATTTGCGACCGACTTCATTGCTTTTAAGTCAAGATTGTGAAACAATGTAGTTATGCATCTCTGCAAGAGGATGACGGGCAAACTAACTTTTAGATAGTTATTCTCATAGCAAATTTTTAAGAGAAAATCAATTATACCAAGGAGTTGATAAAGATCATATGCAGGAATCACAAAATGAACCAATAAGGAAACCAGCTCATCCGATCAATCCTCTAATTCTTAATCGATGGTCTCCTAGGTCAATGACAGGACAAGAGCTTGGTGATGATGATATTATGTCACTTTTCGAGGCTGCCAGATGGGCTCCTTCATCTTTTAATAATCAACCTTGGAGATTTATTTATGCCAAGAGAAATACAGAGCACTGGGATAGATTGTTTAATTTATTGGTTGATGCTAACAAGATTTGGGCAAAAAATGCTGCGTTACTAGTCGTAGTAATATCTAGGAAAAACTTTGAATATAATGAAAAACTTGCAAGAACGCATCAATTTGATGCTGGGTCCGCCTGGGAGAATATGGCACTAGAGGCCTCCTCTAGAGGTTTTGTTGCCCATGGCATGCAGGGTTTTGATTATGAAAAGTCAAGAGAGACTTTAGGAATTCCTCCTGATTTTGAAGTGATGGCAATGATTGCAATTGGAAAAAAAGGGCCAAAGGAAAATCTTCCACCGGAGCTTCAAGAAAAGGAAAAACCTAACGATAGGAAGCCTTTGAAGGATATTATTATGGAAGGAGCTTATCATAAATAAATTAAGATTACGATTAAATTTGATTATTTTCCAGTCTTTTCTTACCCTCATCAGTAATTCGAATTTTAAAATCTGTAACCTCATTATCTGCTACAAAGCCATCGCCAACTAGAATTTTAACAATCCTATCGACTTCGGTTTTATCCAAAAGTTCTAATTCTTTTCCAATCTCATATCTATTGTAATAACTGATCTCTCCTTTATCGGCAGTTTTTTCGAAAAGCTTCAAGAGAAACTTGTCAAAAACTTCATTAGACATTCATCTCAGCTTCCATAAATATAATATACCCATTATAATTTAAATCAGTTGCATATTCCAATGCGTTTCATTTTTATTTATAACTTCACTTAATTTCCAATCAGGACTTTTTGTTTATGTTTTCAAATGTTTAATTTTTTTTGATTGTTTTAATGAAGGCATGCTACAATCGCTATTTTAGTAACTATTTCATTCTTTAATGAGTTTGTAAATTCGACTTTAATTGAAATGTCACAAGTTTGCTAGGCTAACTCTCAATAGCATCGATTCAATCATCAAAAATATTAGGAATATTCTTTGTGTTCATAACACCATCTCCACGCTTTGTTAGGTAGAGCCACCATTACAGGATGCTTGGTTTCCTTGTAGTGCTTTGTTGCATGAAGACCAACTGAAGAATCGCAACAACCAACGTGGGCACAAATGAGGCACATTCGGAGAGCAACCCAATCAGTTCCTTCTTTTTGACACTCTTCACATCCTGTTGTTTTTGGGATTTGGTTTTCATTTACCCCATCAAAGTGTTCGCATCTTTTTTCGTTGTTCATATTAGTAAATTAGACACATACGCTATAAAAGTATCAAATCGTTTAGATTATGGAGACACTGAGGGCGTTTAATCATACTATACTAATATTGACCCAAGAAGACAGCTGTAAAATTAATAAATTATTTAGAATAGGCTTAGAAAAATCTGCTATAATTCACAAGTTCTTGACACTTTTTACGCAAGGGGTTTTATAGTTTGTTGAGCAATAGTTCGTAACGCCCAAACAAAGGCAACTAGTCGGTTTTTGGTTGTTTCTTGTTCATTCAATCAAATCAACTCTCCCCATCAGTTGTTGATTTCTTAGCTCATCTAAATTCTTATATGATAAAATCATTTGATATTTACATACGTTTGAAGCCTGGTTTTCTTGAAATGCATTTATACTTTGAAGGATGATAATTGGTATGAAGACATTATCATGTCGAGAAGCTGGATTTGATTGTGATTATGTTGTAAAAGGAGAAACTGAAGAAGACATATTTAGAAATGGTGGACAGCATGCGATAAATGATCATGGAATGAAAGAGGAAGACTTTACTCCAGAATTTAAGGAAAAACTTAGAGGATTAATTAAAGATACTTGATGTTTCTGTGCTAAATGTTCCTGCCATCTGAGATCTTGGACCTCTACACAAACCAATTTTTATTTTTGAGTTACTAATTTAATTAGGCGGCTGCCGATGCTATAGAAATAATCCACACCACGGGTTCAGTATTTTTGTAGATTATCTTACAATTGGAGCGTTCAGACCTGATTAATATTATTTGGATGAATTATGACATCTTGACAGATTTCGTAGAACGAAATTAAAGTAGATAATTTAATGCTTCTAATTATCGTTACTAATTACGTTTCTCTGTAAACATTGGTAAATGCGTTAATAGAAGTCAGGTGGGTAAATAAATTGAAGATGCATATTTTACAAAATACTCGTGCTCAAGCGTTACTGGCATAATAAAAATCGCGCTAAACAGAAATCTGAGCAGGACCACAATTACGATAATTACGATTATGACCAGTGCGATATAAACAAGTGTGCTTAAGACCATATTAATCTAAGGGCATAAAAATATAAATAGATGTCATATCGAGGATATAGATCCTCTTTTAGAGATCAACTAAATTAAGCAATGTTGTGCAAGGTTAAAGGGAAAATAGGGTACAATAAAAAGAATGATACCTATGAAAAAGATGAATAAATTTAGTAACGTAATCGAAAAGAAAAGGTAGAAGAGGAATATAATAGGGCTAAGTTTTTATGTCAAATTAATTTTAAAACATGATTAGAACTTTTATAATTTGTTAAATACACATTTGTATCGGTCCGTAAATATTTTTTTGTTACCTTTTTATGACACTCTTTACAAAGAGTTCTTAAATTATCATGACTATGAAGAAATTCTGTTATTGTCTTAATCTTATTGTCAAGTGAATCAAATGTGTATCCCAATTTTTTGTAAAGCGACCTAGGAGTTATGTGGTCGCATTCCAGTCTATGCGATCTTGCAAATTTTTTTCTATATGTATAAGGATATTTTTTTCTACAGATTTGACACGTGTAGTTATCACGTTTAAATATGTCAGAACGCACCCTATCCCAGTAAAAATTGTGGTAATACCATTTCTCAAACTGTTTATTGCATTCTTTTGAACAATATTTCCTAAATGGATATTTAATTAAATTTTGACATCCAGTATTTCTACATATGGTCTTTCCCATACTGTCAAATTTGTCAAATTCTCTTATGTATACGATATTCCTAGATGACATACAAGAAAGAAATTAATCAGATTACTTTATTTTCTAATCGAAGAAAAAAAATTTACACAGGAATAAATTTCTTGTGAATACCAAATAATATCTATGTAAATAACAATTACCTCATACTTATAATGAATTACCTATATTTGATTTAGTTCCATCATATAAGGTCTACTCATGGTTATGCAATGAATAAGTTAGATGAGTTACATAAGTTAACTACAATTTCCTTAACAAAGGAATCGAACAAGAAAAGAATGAAGATATCAAAGAATCCTGTATTGCAAAACTTAATTATTCTACTATATGATTCTTCTATACAATGAAACAGATAATTTATCTGATAATAGCGTCACTCCTTGTAGCAGCGATTGTTTCAATTGCTATTCCAAATCCAGGTCAAGCAAGCCCACCCCGCGAATGGTGTTGGAAAGTAGGCGGAGCAGGCATGTGCTTCGACAATAAAGAAGAATGTAGAAAAGGCATACCGAGTGGAGTAAGTGCCACTTGCCAGAAGGGTGTAACCGATTAACACGGAGGCGGTTCATAGCAATCTACACGTCCGTCTCATTTTTTTTAATGCCAATTTTAATGATTAAATTACTTTATTTGGTAGCCTTTCAAACTGAGCCTCAGGGCATCTAACAAATCATCATAACTTGTTTGTTCTTTATCGAGAGAATATTATTTGGCTTGTGCTGTTCTGAAATTTCTTATTACTTTGTCATGGTTTTCTGGTGTAGCAATCTGATTAACATGAATAATGTTCTATTCATAAATTCAGATTTAACATAGTAGAGAAGACTCCCTTCTTTTTTTAGCACTTGTTCTTACTCAATCTACTTATACTTTGTTTAGTATCATTTTTCGATTACAAAACTTGAACACAAAAAACATGTTGATGCTTGTAGTTCTGTCTACAGGAATGTTGACAGCGCTAACAGCAACAGCAATGCCACAGGCACAACCAGTATTTGCTGAGACAGAAGACTGTGAAGACAATGATGACGACAACTGTAACGAGAGAAACAAAAAGATACATCAGGAAAATGACTGTAGGATAGTGGTCGACAACAGCAATAATAACGCAGGAACAAGTCAAAACAATGCAGCGCTTACCACAAGCTGTTCGAACTTCGCTGCAACTCCGGACGATGTTGAAGAACAGTCACAGGTTGGACAAGGTCAAACCTTAGAACCGCACGATCAAATCTTCGGACAACTACCCTGACAGTAGCAACAGTGCATAACAGGTAGTAACGTGTCACTACCTACAATACTTTTTTTAGTTAATAAACAGACAGATACGCCTAATAATTAATTTATTTTATATAACAACCCTTCAAACTCACCCTTCTTCTAACTCAAGGACCGAACCTTTCCAGGATTCTCAATCCCAGAACAGTACCTAGTATACCGATCACTATTAGAAGGACTATTAATATCATTGTTGATTTTAGCATATTCCGGTCAAGTCCAACTTCACAAAATCATCCTAAATATGTTTATCCTTGTTATAACCTTTTAGACTTAATCTCAAACCGTCTAGAATGACGTAGGATGGTTTCCTACATTGTTCATTTATTGTCAACAAAATATAAAAAAATTGATTATCTAAGTTTGCTTACTATCGGTGGCATTTGTCCCAAACATAAAACTCTTAACCATCAATTCAAAGTCCGGTATATTTCTTCCAAAATCATCCATGCTAGCGATATATCTAATAATGTACGGTTCATTATTGTGTAATAAGAGGTATTCCATTAGTCTGATGTTACCAGAATTATCATTTTTGCTACCTTCAATTCTAACAGCCTTTTCTTTACCTACCGTAGTATCTTGCTGAGATGTAATGTTGAGGATGTCGTCCTTATTCATTCTAAATTTTACATACAGATCCAGCGGAGCATTCTTTACAGTGTAATCGGAATCCTCTGCAAATACTATTGCCGCAGTTCCGTTACCCATTCCAATATCGCCTTTATCCTGAATAAGTAATTCGGCAAACTTGGCAGGGACCAATACCACGGAAGAATAAGAACTAACCCCTAATACATGTTCTATAGGAGGCTCTGGAGTTTCTGTATAACTCCAACTGTCAGGTACTTCTATAGAAAAAGGAAGACCCTTGAACTTCTCCGCACTATATGCACTTTGGAGGAGAAATAATAATGACAATATCGTAGTTGTTGCGATAAGAATTAAGTACATGTTGTTAGTTATCAAATCTAAAACTTTTAACCATTTCTTCAACTAATGAGGATTTAATATAGTAAGTGCTTTGAAGAGGGAGGAGGATCACGAGAAATGGATAATAAGATCCTGCTAGCACCTGTAGAAAGTAGATGAAGTCTAAGAAAATAATAATGCGCATTTTACCAGTAATAGTGTTAATTTTAGCAACCAGTTTACTATTAACAGGAGTACCTGGCGTTTCGTCTACTAATAATACTAATTCCAGTTCTAATTCTAAATCAGTATCATGGATATACGATAGCGGTCTCACTGGAATTGCGGTTACTGACGTTAATATCTCGAAAAATTCGTCGAAAGATTCGGGTATAACTGTAACAGGATTTATCGAGAATAAAGATCCGGATGCGACAAAACTGGCTGTTACCTTAAACTTACATATGTATGATAAGACAAAAGAACTTCTAGGCGTTATTCCGGCCCATCCAGCAGACATACTTAAGCCGCTTCAGAAAATCCACTTTGTGGTAAAGGATCCTACCCGTCAGACTACAATAAATCTTGATCATGTATATCTTCAAGTTCGAGCCTTTGATTGCGGGACCGCGAGTGTGAAAAATGTGGGATGCTTTGGGCAGACGGTTAACGCAACTAAAAAAGATACAAATGATACAGAAAAGAAACTGCCTTTGGTTAAAACAACTCTTCCAACTGGAGTATTTGATAGTAAAGCGTTGAGTGCAGGTAATTTAAATGCAGTCGGAAACGGAGATTCATACGATATCTTAGGTAAGATCAAGAATATAAGTAATGAAACAAAGCAAGGAATCAATCTAATTGTAGAAACATACAATTCTACCAATCACCTAGTGGGAGTAAATCAAGGTTATCCTATTTTTACCACATTAAGACCTAACGAAGAATCAGCCTTTAAAGTTAATACTAATGTTCCTAGATTGTCTAATGACCACTATGTAGTAACTGTTGGTGCATTAGAATCTGCTAATTCTCAGCCCTTCCTGAATACAACTTTAAGCAATAACACTATCGATAACAACAACAACGATACCAGTGAAAGTGAAAACTCAAGAACATTCAATGACTGTTATTCCGATATTGCATTAGGCACTTTATTATCATCTATATTCACACCAACAAATTTAGACGTCACAGATCTGACAGATCCAAAAATGAAAACATTCTTTATGAACCTCTGCAATTTCCTTCATGAGAAAACAGGAGATTGGGTTAGGTTAGCAGATATTGGAAAATATGCAAATTATGCTCCTGAATTTGCTCAAAGATACAATAATACAATCCCAGAATCAATTAGAGAAATGATAAAGAATTCCAATCAATCAACAGATAACTAACTACATGTTTTTCTTTACATCAATTTTGTAACCCTTTAGACTTAACCTTAATGCATCCAATAAATCATTATACTTGTCTGGTCTTTGTCTAGACTGTATTCCCTTGCTTGCGCCGTCCTAAGAGATACAATAAGATTATCATATTGTTCTGGTATCGCTAAATACCCCTTGTTTATCATTAAGTAAAGATGGGATAACATTTGTTTGTGTTCTGTTCCAAAGTTAACTGGTAGGATTTCCATACATCTTTATAATCATAATCTGGATTTTCATCGAAAACTACCTTTAACTGCCTAACAAATCCCGTGTTAGATCCATCTACTAAGAATCTAATATTAGGATAATACTTTCTGTGAAAATCATAACATAGATCAACAATATCTTGAGGATTTGCTTTCGTAAATTCTTCTGCATATATTACTCTGATAACTTCTGGGATGCGAAGATGTTCTGTGATTACAATAGCAGTATTAAAACTACCAAAGCAACAGGAATAAATTTGGTTACTGTTGGTTGGGTGAATTTAGATTTTAGACTCATTGTTAAAAATATATAATTGGAATATAGCACACAAGGTTGTATTAACTATATACATTACTATAGGGCTAAGTACATAAAATGGATATATTTCCACCACCAGATCAATCACTGAACCCTTTTCCATTCTATGCTCAAATGAGAAAATTTCATCCCATTGTATATGATGACAAAAATAAGATATGGGGAATTTTTCGTTATAATGATATTCAAAACATCCTGACAAATCATAGACATTTTTCTTCAGACTTTCAAAAATTAATCAATATTCAACAGGGGCAAATGCAACAACAAGGACAAAATCAAGTGCAAGAGACAAATCAATCCGTAAGACGTAGTCTTCTTACTTCTGATCCCCCTTACCATAAACAGCTGAGAAGTGTCATATCCTCTGCTTTTACTTCAAACACAATATGGAAATTAAGACCACGGATTGAAGAGATATGTCATGGTATGTTAGATAAAGTAATTGAGCAAGGTCACATGGATCTCATAAATGATTTGGCATATCCCTTGCCCGTAACTGTAATCGCAGAGTTACTGGGAATCCCACCTGATGATCGGGATACTTTTAGGAGATGGGCCGACGAATTAATTGGTTCTACTACTAGCAGTAGTAGTAACCTCCCTGCCGATAGCAAGTCAGAACAGATATTCAAAAGAGTTCAGAACGAAATGGATTCTTATTTTATCGATATAATTGAAAAGAGAAGAATGAAAAAAGTATCAAGTAATGATCTCATAAGTAATTTACTCAAAGCAGAAATAGATGGCAATAAGCTTGCCGAAGAAGAAATACTTGCATTTTGTTCCCTTTTACTTTTGGCCGGGCATGTGACAACTGTAAATTTGATAGGTAACATGATACGTTCCTTACTTGAGTATCCTAAGCAACTAGAGCAGCTATTACTACTATCGCATAGTTACAACAGCGGTAAACACAAACATAACGCGGATAATTATCCTTCCATTTCGTCTGCGATAGAAGAAACATTACGTTATAGATCTCCTGTTCAGGCATTGATTCGTTTTGCTGCAGAAGATGTAGTTATTGGAGACCAGAAAATACAAAGGGGACAAAGATTGGTCATTTGGATTGGGTCTGCTAATCATGATGAATCTGTTTTTCATGATGCCGAAAGATTTGATATAACCCGTAGCTTTAGCAATAATGCTCATTTAGCCTTTGGTTATGGAATTCACTTCTGTTTAGGTTCTGCACTAGCTAGTTTGGAAGCCCAGGCGGTTCTAAAAATAATATTGGATAGATTGAAGGATATGAGATTTGCTGATGAATACAAAGAAGAATCATTAAGACCGCTGTATGGCATATTTTTTCATGGAGTTAGTCAGCTACCACTATCGTTTAAACCTGCCAAGTTGAGAGATGTATCTTAAGTGAGGATAATACCATTTATTCTTGATATGAAAAGTAAAATTAGTGCATTTTCTAGCAGTAGGGCTTTTCAATCCAGAGTCTAAAACATTAAGAGTATATAAAATTGATTTTCTAAACATGGTCGAATGAAATAGAATATGGGAGAAATAGGTCACATACTTTATTCGATAATTAATGAAATTGGTAGGGAGAAAATTCAAAGCGATATTGCTTTGGATATAGGACTATCAAGACAGCATATCCAAATGATATTGGCTCAATGTGAAAATTATATAGAGGATGCAAGTGATAAAAGCATTGGCTCTCTATGTGAAGCTTTACTGCATTTCATGTTAACAGCAGGTACTTTACCTTCTGTTAGAAAGGTTAGGATTGATAATATCGATTTAGATATAGTAATTCCTAATCTTCATACACTGAGAAAATTTCCCGATAAAGCAATTGTTATAGAGATATCAAAAGACGCTAACAGCATCATCAAGGATCAGCTAAAGAATGTCATAAAAATTCAACCAAATGTCAAGAATTTGTGGGTTGTATCTAAAAGGCCGCTATTAGCAGACTATCTAAATTACGTAGTCGAATCAGGAGATAATGCAACACCATCATTACTAAGACGGAGCTTTCAAGATATTATTTTAGATATTGATACGTTTTTGGAACAGATGAAAGATAGGAGCTTTAGGTTTTTCCACTAATCAATCTACTACATTTGTGGAATATGGTATTAATTCTTTTTCTCATGTTTTTGTAGACATATTTTCAACCAATGTACAATTGAGCAGCAAATTACCAAACGCTGTTCCTAGAAATGATTCTCATGCAAGAATCTTAAAGTATCTATTACATTCATAAGCTGTATGAAGCAGGAGGGTACCTCAAAAGTAGTAGTAATATTTCCAACGAAAAATGAAGAAGAGACCATTGAACATGTCATAAGAACAGCAAAAAAAAGCCGTCATCATCCAGAAGTCATAGTAGTCGATGCTTATTCATCTGACAAGACAGCTATAATAGCTTCCGATATTGGTGCAAGAGTAATTCAACAAGACAATAGAATGTTCCCTGCAAAGGGAAATGCAATGAAAAAAGGACTTAAGGAAGCTATCAGCACTAATGCAAATATTGTTTTATTCCTTGATGCAGATATAAAAAATCTAACTCCAGAGTGGATAGATAAACTAGTAGATGGTTGTATTAATTGCGACATGGTGAGAGGTTACTACCAAAGACATGGTCGGGACGCTCCGGTAACAAAGCTCATAGCAAAACCTATGATCCGAATCTTTTTCCCTGAGCTATCACATTTTGAACAACCATTAAGTGGTGAAGTGTGCGCAAGAATACAGGTGTGGAAAAGTCTATTGAAGCAAAACCCTCCTGATGGATGGGGAGTAGACGTATGGTTTTTGATCGAAGCTGCCATGGCAGGTTACCAGATTAAAGAAATATTTCTTGGTCATAAAGAGCATACATCCTTTGAAGACTATCGTGAAGATGTAGGGAAATTGGACAAAATGGCCGAACAAGTAGAATTCACAATATTAAAAGAAGCTTTTAAGCATGGGAGAATTGATTCACATAAAGATGTAAAAATTTAGGCATAATGAAATGACTCGCAGTATTTTGCTAGCTTATCCAATGCCTCAGCCCAACCCTGATTATGGCTTTCAATAGAAAAGTTTCCCTTCTCTTTTCCTGTAAACCCGATGTGGGCTAGCTTCACTTTTGTTTTCTTGGATTTTATCTGCTCCAATTCCCAGGTGACGTAGGTCTCCGGAAAGTCAGGTATATCATCAAATTTCCAAGTGTATGACAGTCTTTTATTAGGAACAAATTTGATTATAGTACCGTCCATGTAGTAATCTCTATCCAATTTCCAGTCAGGATGCATTTTTTTAAGTGTAACTAGCCTGATCTTTCCTCCTACTCTGGGTTCCAAATTTGCTTCATCTTGGAACCATTCAGTTATTTTTTCTGGTTCAATTAAAGCATTGAATACCATTTCCGTCCCTGCCTGAACAATTTGTTCTTTTCTAATTCCAGTCTCTTGCTTTTCGTTCATCCTTAATTGATAACGATCATTCCAAGTTAATATATTTAAACATCAGAGACGGACAAAACAATCCTGCAATTGCATTTTTTAATTTGAATTTTGATTAATGATGATGAAAAGCTAGTGATTGAGTAACAAGTTTCAATTAGATATTTTGTACATAATATTTCACTTTTTATTTAATCCAAAGTCAATTTCTTATCAGGTTTGGTAAGATAAGGTATGACTCAAGATTTAGCAATCCTTATGGATAGCTGGCCTGTAAGCCGTATGACAACATAGATCCGTTCTAGTATGATAGGATATTGAATTGAAATTGATCGAAACTCAACATCTGGTTTCCTAAACAGTTTATAAACAAGATTCACTTTGATAGAGGATTGGCTTGGGATAGATGTCGAAAATGCAATCACACCAGAAGGGCCCATCAGTATATGTCAGAAAGAAGGAATACTGAACATCTTTGTTTAATGTGTGATTGTCAGGAATTTGAAGAATGATATCCAAAAACTATGATGGTGCGAAGCATATGTGTTCGTGGTACAGTTAGTTTGTGTATGCTAAAGAACGAACCATTCTCATAAAATCGATAAATACATATTAATAATCAAATCCTATCAATTGTATGGCATATCGTAGTAGAGAAGAGATTTTTGCGTCAATTCTTAGTACTGCTGGCTCTGGGGCAGGGATTACGCGCAGTAAAATAATGTTTGGATCATATCTTACTTATGCTCAGGTTGTAGAATATTCAAAGGCGCTGATCCAACGCGGATTGCTGGAATATGACCCTATCAATAAGACATTCAAGACAACTCCGAGCGGATTTACTTTTATACAATTGCATAATGAAATGAATCAAATAATAAAGATTTGAAAACTAGTCAAGCGAAAGTGTGTGAATCAGTAGTTTTGTATTCTTATTCGTGGCAATGAGATTTAGATTTTCCTACGATTAGCGTCTTATCTAAATATAGTTACTTTTACTGGCATATTGAATTAATTTAAAACTAAAAGCGATTAAAGTAACGATGTAAAACTACTTGTAGTTATACATCTAGCAAGTCATAAATAACAAGAAATGAATTAATTCCCATGTTATCTGGAGAAAATGCCAATATTAAACTTGTGAGACAAGCTATCAATGCTCTTAATACAGGAGACACAACCAAAGTCTCAGAATTTATCAGTCCTACATACTTTAATCACGAGTCACAGATGGACCCAGTTAGATCAAAAATGAGAGGGCCGCAGGAGTTTATAGATACTGTTATAAATATTCGGAAAGCCTTTTCGGATCTACGTTATGAACTATTGGAAAGTGTAGCATCAAATGAAAAGGTAGTTTCAATTGTAACTGTTATGGGTAAACATACTGGAAGTTTCTTTGGCTTCATTCCACCATCAGGGAACAAGATATCTTATCGAGCTGTACATGTATTTACAATTGGTGATGACGGAAAAATAGCTGAGCATAAAGCTATTCGTGATGATTTGGCATTGATGTACCAACTAGGCGTTGTTAAAGCAACTGCCCCCCAATATGATAACTTCCTGAAAGAGTGGAAAGGAGTGATATAATGATGAATCCCCGAAATGGAGCAATCTAGAGTGCGTGAAACCTGCGATAAATTACAAAACAATCAGGCAGACCAAAATCTTTGGTGAAACTCCAAAGATCTACTATTTTAGCAAAGTATGGGAAAACCGGCGGGCTACTGCACAACCGATTTTATTTTCTCTTCATCCACATACTTTAAGCATGGACAAGCATCAGACTTGGAGATATGATTTACACATCGTCTTTGATGATGCATGTCCATCCAATGCCACTTTATATCGTGGCCACAAATACACGTTGACATAATTCTTTCCTCATTTAATAATATAGTTTTAGAGACTTATGTAATTTTCGGAACCATGTTAATCCTGTTAGTCCTAGAACTTTCGAGCTCGGTTGGATTCGTCAAGTCATGGAATGTAGTCGGAGAACTAATTTCACATTGAGATTCCAGAGAATTAACTAAAAAGAGTGCAAGTTAAATTCTTATACATCAATTGGAATAAAGATATGCATGTCGTATGATACAAGAAATCTGCTGAACAGGTTTTTAAATCTCAAGAGATTGAATTCATCAATAGATTATATGCCATCGATAGTTGATCCTTTCGATCTTTTTCCTCCAAACCCGTATCGAAAAAATAGAAATAAATTGACATCAGGCTATATGATTAATAAAATTTCGGATCTTCCAAACACCTCAGATATGGCAACTGAATTAATGGATGATTTACGTATGCGTCAGGAGGAACTGTTTAAAAGAATAAGAAGGCACCCGTCTAAACTTGATGATGCATAGTTCCTGATATCTAAATAATTAATAATATCCTTAGATAACCTACGTTTCTATCAAAATTAGATGGTCTAGTTTTATGCCAATTCAGTCATTTCATGTACCATTGATTTATTGGATGAATTTCGTACAGAAGTTTGAATTATTTTTGCAGTTTCAAAATCACATTCCAATACGAAAGCCAGGTCATCAACCTTCATGCTCAAAATTTGTTTTTTATCAAGTGAATGTTTCAATATTAAATCCTTTAGCACATCGGGGATAGCTAATGATTTTATACTGTGTCTAAATATCATGAATAATAATAGTATCTATCTTATATAAGATTTATCTAATGAATCCTTGTAGTCAAATGGATTGTGTATTTTTTAGTCTTGCTGTGGATTCTGGAAATAGTTGGGATATTCATTACCGCATCGTATTAGAACATGTATAATATCCATATTTTGGATGAACCGTGCTTTATCCGGATTATCGTGAATTATCGATTAAAAGACTCGATTGACTCAATTTATCGGTTCAATTTGTATACAAGGGTCTCGATTGTAGGTGGTAAATGATTCATTGGGAGTCGCTCTCGTTTGCCTATTCAGTTTGTTTTTGTATTAGTTGGTTCAGTTCATCTAGTAATAATAAACGTGTGACAAATTAGCGTTGACCTAAAGATTATGATGATTTAATTCTTTTACCTTAACTTTCAGAAATTCACATGATATCTACTTATAATATGCCGCTTACAATTTCATGACGAGATCAAGGCCTTTTGTTGATACAGAAATTCATTAATTTCTATAATCGCTACGAAAATCTAAATCTAAAAATAACCTTTGGTTTGATTTCCCTGCAAATACTTCATTTATATTGGCTCACCACAGACGTTGTACTCCAGAAGATATTTGGACAAAGTTTCTTCTTGGTGCCTAAAAGTCTCTTACCAATATTTGTAGTAATAGACTATATCGAAATTCCTGCGCTAATATCTGGAATAATTTTTTATTCCTACAGTATTCATAAAAGCAAGTCTACTGCCAAAAAGAATTATCTGTTTTTAGGGCTGCTCGGAGTACAAGTTATCCACATTTTCTGGATTACGGATGAAGTTGTATACATCAGTCTCTTCAATACAAGTTTTATAGTATTTCCTTATCTCCTATCATGGGTTGCCATACTCATAGATTACCTCGAGCTACCAGTTATGGTCGACCTGTTTTACAAGGTCGTTAGAAAGAAAAGAAGATAGTTAACAGAATAATTCTGGTCCAATTAGCAAGCTATTTCTTCAAATGTTGGTTCAGCATATCAAACGTTTCAATCATCTCTTCAATGTCGAGATATAATTTTGAAATAGTTCGGTACTTGAAGTATCATAAGTTGTTTTATATTCTCTATTGAATGCAAGAATGTCAATTTCCATTTTCTTGAATTTGTCATTATTTACTCCTGGTTCAGTTTAGACAATTTTTTGATCGTTGTGGCCTGCAATGGAAATGGTTCCGGATGTTTCGATGACACCCATCCCTCCCATGGTATATAACGTTCTTCATTCAGCGTAATGCTCTCCAATGACTTGCCTAATAGTGAGAAATATCGTCCAATTCAATTCCTACGATACTGTTGAAACCTTCATCATTATTTGGTTGAAGTTCAACTATGAAATTTATAGTCCCAGTAGCATCATCCAAGTTTTTTCTTCTATATTCCAATTTGAGGGATACTTAATTGAGACACCACAGTTCTCGTTAATATACGTCATATCCTGCATTTGCCCATAGGATTTAATATTATTCTTATTTGGAGTAACAGCGAGCAAGAATAAAAATAGAAATGAAAGAATCGGAGCTATAGCCTTGTTGGATTGCAATTGTTCATTGAATTAAACTTGTATTATTTAAGCTCAAGTCTCTACAATCTTGATTTGAGCTAAACTATTTCTGAGTTTTGCATAAAATTTAACGTCATTCATCTGCTACTATGCTATCCGCAAAGTTAGAATCTTCTTTCAAGGATGGGATTTTGAATAATGGTTCAATAAGCGGTGTAGACCTCCATCAGGCCCTGTAACCTGACCCTCGACTATAACCATTGTATCTATGTCAATAGATCCAATGTCATCTTTAGATCAGATATTTCTGCTTCAATTACTTCCCAATCGAGTTCATCTCTCGCATAATTCCTCAATCTTTCGCAAGCATGTATCTCTGATATTATGATGTCCTTCTTATCTTTGGATAGGTTGTGGAAAGGTTCAACGAATGAATAGATGACTTTTCTACCATTTTCTTTGGATCCACAAGTTTTAGCCGTAATTTCATAAGGAGCTTCAGATTCTGTTATATTCACTTCGATACTCCCCCACTTATCTCATAGTTTTGAATTCTAAAATCTTGTAATTTTCTTGATTCGTATATGATATGAGTATTCTGTTTAGTAATGATCACAAGTAATATCCGAAGGTGGTTTATAATAAGCTATATCCCAAGAAATATCTAATTCATCATGCTATCTTCAAGATCAATTAAATTTAATTTAAAATACCTAAGAAATGCTTAGTATATTGTTATCATTTTCAGATATTTTAAGTGTTTACAGCTATGAATTCCTTTCATTAGACAAAAACCTGAGTTATTGGTAATAATCATGCGCGTCGGGTCATGCGATGGTATGGCGTTTATCTATCACAAGTGTTGTTGAAATGCCTCTATATCCTATACAATTCATATGCGTTCCCATGTATGTACAGTTACTACAATAAAATAATACGTTCAAGGATAAAAGTTAAGATTTATAAGAGGCAATCCTACAATTAGGAACGATAGGATCTGATAATTATTGACAATTAAACCCTCTCATGGAATGGAGATGTTTTCGCTATTAATCATTGCCTTAATTTTCCCATTTACCTATAGCTGGAGTTCTACTATTGAGGAAAGTTATGAATTCTCAAATAAAATAGCCACTTTTTCTCAACCTAGTCTACAAGACTTTCGTTCATCCTTAGGGCTCCTCGTGAATCAGTCACAGTACTTGACTAAATCATATCATGATGAAATTGGAAAGTGGAATTCTGGTAAATACGATAATTATACCTTAATTTCAATTACAGATTCATTTTTACCAAAATTTGAGAATCTTATCAATAGTGCAAAAAATATGGCCTACCCCAGAGAATACAAGAATATTTCTGAGGCTTTAGTAAATTCATTGGAATCTGAGACTGATAGTTACAGACACTTTAGAAATTATCTTGTATCTGGAAACATGACAGAAGATGAGATCTCTACAGATCTCTTATCAAAAGCTCTTCAATATGAACTAATTTATTCGAAATTCCTCTCAGTACCTAATCATCCTAATTCTCATCAAAATGTCACTAAACCTATCGACTTCAACTATTGAAATTACTTGCATGTTGATATAATTTTGAATTAGAGCGCCCCTATGTATCCAGAATGTTAAATTAGTAACAAACTTTACAAGATATTATTTTTGATGTTTACAAGAAATACCTTCGAAATATGTAATGCCTAATTCAAGTTCTGTTACTTGATATTTAGCGACTACTGTATTCACACTCTAAAATATTCTGTCATAATTGAATAAATTTAGCCAACATCTTCCTTATTAACGAGGTTCCGGCTATATATTAGGTAGATTTTATTTTAGTCATTTTATAAGCTATTTTTGATAAGAAATAGATTCTAGGGATGAGGACGAAATCTATGTATATTATACTTACCAGCTAATGGTAACTTAATTTTTAGGATCATAACTCAAATTTAAATAACTTTTTTTGAATCAGGAGTATTATTATTGAAAATTTAATTTTTTGTTTTTGGATTCCTGGGTTGTCTTCTCTACAGTCAATTTGGGTAATTCATCTTTCTTAACTATGACAAGCAATTAAAAATACTGTAGCGTCAGAATTATTAAATCCTAAATCTTTCAACTATTTACTAATTATGGTATCAAAATTTTGATAATTTGGTGGTATATAATCGATTTGTTCATCTAGTACATTTTTCGTTAGAAAACTCATATGCTATTTTTCTAGTCGATGATAGTGCAATTCATTAATTTAATATAGTGCGATGATCAACTGTATATCAGTAGGGTTCATGAGAACTAAAATTGGTTTGCTTATTGGGCTAGGTACTGCATTATTGTTATTCCTTAGTACCTATGGCATATCAACTGTATATGGTCAACAAACGGATCTAAAGGATAGTTCGATTGACAATAAAACAGGTAATTCGAATTCTGGATCTCAGACAGATTTAGATCCTTTTATGTCAAGAGGTTCGGATGGCAACACCAATACTGGCAATGGTGATGATGCATCTTTAACTGATGATGGATCGGGGTCGACTAAAAATGATGATGGATCGGGGTCGACTAAAAATGATGATGGATCGGGGTCGACTAAAAATGATGATGGATCGGGGTCGACTAAAAATGATGATGATTCTGACAGCAGTAAGTCTTCGGAAGAGGACAAAGACTCAAAATCTGATGACCATGGCAAAAAATTTGAATTACCGTTCCCATAAATTGTTGTATCTTATGATATAACACATTTAATGCGATTATAGAACTTATTGATCTTAACTTGTAAAACATAATGAACCTGATAGAGTAAAGGAATATTAATTGCCAAGAAATTAAATAAATTCTCATAAGGAAAGCTCGGCGCCGCCCAAGAGTACTGAAAAAGCATGATACCATATTAGAACAGTATCATATTTTGTTGGATCTGGTTCTGCAGGCAATTCATAATTCTGTTTGCCTATATAATTGAAACGATAAGTTCGCATTCGTAAACTCATGACGTATATTCTCATCTATATTTTGCATCAAATATTTTACACACCGTCAGCACTTTTGACCATTCCTCAAGTGACTCAACAATTGATCTAGCTTGATCAAGATTTTTGCCAATTGCTACTACCCCATGATTCTTTATTATTACTACCCTTACTCTCTTATCTTCAAAACATTTAGAAACGTTTGATGCTAACTTGATGGAACCTGATGGAACATTCCCTATAATTATAGGATCACCTACAATGATTTTTGCTTCCTCGATTACATCCTGAAAGTTAGATGATATTGAGATTCCAAGTGTGTATGGACTATGACAGTGAACTATGGCGTTTGCCTCGGTGTTCTGATAAATGTAACTATGCATAAACCATTCTCTGCTTGGTTTAAGTTTACCGATTATGGCTTTGGTTTTTATATTAACTTTGATCAAATCTGTAATTTTCATTTTATATCGTGGTACCTCACTTGGAGTGATCCACATCCAATCTCTTTCAAACCTTACGCTATGATTACCAGACATTGCTGTGTTTAATCCCGATCTGTAAAGATCCTTAACACAATTTAGTAACTCTGTTTTTAGATTCAATGGCTAATGTCAATATAGTTACAATGATGATATTTATCAATTTGTGGTTAAATGCGTTAAACCTTGCTCTCAGGACACCTACATATTTTCTTACCTTAGAGTGGTAACATTTGACATTTGAGATTAAATTTTTCAATTATCGAGAATAAACACTTGAACGTTATTGTTTGAGTTATCAGCAACATACACAAAGCCAGAAGAGATGTTACTGAATGACTGGATTACACATGTTGATCTGCATAATCTTACGTACTAATTAGACTGGTTTGTTCTTGACAATCTGTTCTTTTAACGCTTTTTCTTCCATGTATATTATTTCCCAAAGAACAAAGATGAAGGATTAAAATACAAAGGCATAGATTAGATAAATTTATTTTTACTATTAACATCATAAAGTCTTGATTATATTTATTACATGATATACTTGTTTACGGAGTATATTTTTGGAAACACAAGTGTTCTCTTCTAAAACTAAGAAGAAATAAAATAACGTATGTTGGTAACAACACAAGTGAAACAGATTGCAGAAGCAATTTCTAGATTCGAAATTTGTAAAGAATGGCTACGCTGTGTTGGGCAATGTTATCATCTTGAAATATTTCCATTATTATTTGTGAAATGTTCAAAATTTTATATCTGGTTTGATGGAATTCGAACATTGTATGGATTTGGCTTCAGTTTCATGTTTGTTCTGCAGTGTAGGTCCTCTTAAATTAGATGAATAATCATCATCAAAAAGGAAATTAATTTATACTGTCAAAATATACCTAAAGCTAAATGATGGACAGGAAGACTTCTTTAGGTATAGGTTCAAGATTGCTCACCAACATTGGTATAACAGTCTTGGCGATATTAGTCCTGTCACTAACTTCTGGTGTCTATGCGCAAGATTATGATTTTAAAAATAAGTTACCAGGTGATAACCATGGCGACAATAACCCATCGGAGAAAAATTGTAAAAAGTCCGACACCCTAGAGGAAATATCTATAAAAATAGATGCAGAGAAATGCGAAATGAATGATATTAAAAACTACAAGGAATGGAATTTCTACAAACTGGAGGATCCAGAAACTAAGCAGTGTATAAAGTTTTTTGATGATCTAGGAGGCTCATTAGTAGATTATGAAGTGGTATACTGTTATGCATACCCTGAAAAATATGATGAAAAGAACTAGAGAACCAACTAACAAACTCCTCTAAGGTGTTTGTCGTAATATCTTTCAACTAGGATCTGCCATCGAATTTATTTTCCACTTCAAGTACTATTGGACTCGTATCGTGATTTATTACGTATATCTGATAGGAAGGAAGGAAAGATGTTTGACGAAATGTTCTCTTATTGTATAACGCAATTGGATAATTTATCATTTGTAATCGCTTGTAGGTCAATTATATTCAGTCAGTCCTTTTTATTTTTGTTATATGCTTTTAGATAGAATATTAAAGAATGTGCGTTTAGTGGGAATCAATACACCAATTGTATAATCTCTTCTTAGGATAGCGTTTAGCTGGTGTTATTTCCTAAAGTCCTTTTCCAACCATCTATTTCAAGATCGAAAGCTTTTAGTTGTTCTTGAAACTGTTCAGTGCTTAAAACATCCGGCTTCAGAAAGGTCCACACTGTGGTAGATCCTTTATTATTTGCCATGATCCTTACATAGACATTCCATTTAACATCACCTACAATGAACGTGTGATCCAGTATTCTAAAATGTTTGTCAGGAATACATTTTATTTTGGCCTTCCCAGCAGGAGTATCACAGCTCCACCAGTCATTTTTATCTTTAGTAATTGAGCTAAGAACACCACCACTTTCCCAATTCTTGATATTTTGAAAGAAATCAAAGACATCATCTGCAGTTCTATTGGTAGTCATTATTTTAACAACTACATCAACTGGCTTATCATACTTCACGGTAATCCAATCCTATTTGATTTATTTAAATATCTTTTCTGAATCTCCACTTATGATGTTACTCGTTTTACAAGTAATATTTGCATTTGACTACAATATTCGACTGTGGATTTTTGCTCTTGTCTAATTACGGCAGATTATTCACGAATGGTCGTTGATACGATTTTATGACCTAGTATCAGAAAAACTATAATGAAGTAGATCTTTAGAGGGAATGTATGTCAGATTACGAAAAAACTCTAGACGTCATATTCGGTAGATGGAAAAGCCAAATACTATATGCTGGTGTCAAGTTAGGTATCTTTGATTGCGTAACATCAGTTCCCAAAAATGCAACCTATATTGCAAAGGAGCTAAAACTTGATTTCGCATTAACTTATCGACTCTTAAGAGCACTTGCTTCAATGGGTTTGTTAAAACAAGAACTAAATCATGATTTTTCAATAACCACACAGGGTGAGTTACTCCGGAAGGATCACCCACAAACATTAAGGGGAATAATTTTATTAGAGGAAGGTCCGGAACACTATGCCATTTGGAAGCATTTACCTGACATGATTATGGATGGTAAACAGGATGCCTTTATCCGTGAATATGGCCAAAAAATATTCGAATATGCTGACAGAAATCCTCAGTATGCAGAAGTTTTCAATCAAGCCATGAATAGCTACTCTACGATTCATACTGCATTAGTATCAGAGGCGCTTGATGGATATGATTTTTCCAACATACGTCACTTGTGTGATATTGGAGGAGGTCAAGGACATTTGCTTAGCAATTTACTTTCAAAATACCCTCATCTAAAAGGTAGTATATTGGAGTTAGAATCAGTAACCAAGAACAAAGACCTGTTATGGACAAGTAAAATGGGTGTAGAAAATAGATGCACCTATGTGATAGGAGATATGTTTAATGAAGTACCTCCAGCAGATGCATATATCATGAAAATGATACTCCATGACTGGAGCGATAATGAATGTGTTAAGATACTCTCAAACATTTATAGATCGTCTCCCAACGAAGGAAAAGTCTTTATTGTAGAACATTTAATCCCAATTCCAGAAAAACCACATTTTTCAAAATTCTTTGACATTCATATGATGTGTGTAACATCTGGAAGAGAACGAACTATTGACGAATATGCCACATTGTTAGAAAGGGCTGGTTGGAAACACGCTAATACTTTTCATCCTCGTTCAGAATTAATCGGAGTAATAGAAGGTAAGAAATAAACCATGTAAAGTACAGTTACTGAATGCAATACTGAAAAGCCAGGTACGTGAAGCTTTTCTGAAGGACTACTAATGGAGCAATACTATTTCTATATAGAAAATAATTGAAAACTTATTTATAATCTCAAAATAAAGAAATTATGAACTTGGCGCTCACATTATATCAAAGAATAGGAATTATTATTGGATTTTCAGCAATATTTCTTGTCATCTCATCCAATTTGATAGTGAATCATGAACAAACTCTACTGGCTAAGCCGGGAAAGGATAATCCTGGTAAAGGACACGGAAAAAATAACAAGGGGAATGATGGAGGTGATGGCAAGAAGGAGGGCAAGAGGGCTGAGCCGAAGGCTGAGCCGAGGAAAGAGCCCAGGAAAGAGCCGAAGGTTGATAATAAAGAAGAACAAGTTAAAACAAACATCTACAAAGGATTTTCTTTTGATAGCATTGGAGATAACAATAGTAAAGGTTTTAATTTCGCTGCAGTTGGTGATTTTGGTTGTTCAAAAAATACTAAAAAAACTATTGATAACATTAATGACAATAAACCTGAATTAGTGTTACCGTTAGGAGATCTCTCCTATCAGATAAGCGCTAATTGTTGGTTTGATATCATGTCACCATTTAAGAAGAAAGTAATGATCACCTTAGGATTCCACGATGTAAATGATGGACAGGCGAAAATGGACCAATTCTTCAAAAGCTTTGAATTAGATAAACCGTACTATTCTTTTGATTATGGCCAAGTACATTTTATTGTCATGGCTTCAGAATCTAGTTTTCAGCAAGGTTCCCCACAGTACAAGTTTATAAATGAAGATTTGAAAAAAGCATCTGAAGACAAAGATGTTAACTGGGTAATAGTAACGAGCTATGGACCATTTTACACATCGCCCTCAACACATAAAGCTGAAAAAGATCTTAGGGATATCTATCACCCTATCTTTGAAAAATATAATGTCGATTTAGTGCTGCAGGCGCATAACCACAACTACCAGAGAACATACCCAATATCATATAATTATGCTGGTGATAGTTCAGAACCTATTGTGACAAATCAAAGTACTGCACGGTCTAACAATAGCACAGATGGGACCGTTTTCGCTCTAGTCGGCACAGCTGGAGAGAGTTTCTATCCGCTTAATGGTCAAGCACCCTACATGGCGAGCCAATTTGAGGGCAAGTTTGGATTTTTAAATATAGATATCAGTAATGGAAATCCCCACACTAAATTGACTGGAACTTTTTATGATAATAAGGGCGACGCCATATTGGATGAATTTACAATTGAAAAGGAAATAAAAAATACAGATGTAGATATCCAACCAGACCCTCTAAGTGCTTCACATGCTTCACATGCTTCACAAAATTCAAATCCAAATCGCGATTATCTCCCTTCCTGTAATTATTGTGACAAATAGTTTGATGGAATAGGAAAAGATGCTTATGAAAGACATCTAATAAATAAACATCCAAAAATGCCTATGGCTCTTTAAAAGTTAATCATAGCATAGCATCTGGAAGATCCTCTGAAATTATCGGCTTGTTGTTTCCCGGTTGAATAAACAAATCAGATGGAAATATACTACGGGTTATAATTATAACACAGATGACTTGATAATGGTGATCCTCCACACGACATTGACTGGAACTTTTTTTGATAATAAAGATGGCATCATAAAGGACCAGTTTACAATCGAAAAAGAAATAAAGAGTAAGAATAAAACTGACTAAAGATATATAGGTATATTGAACTAGTAACGAACCTATTAATATCATTTTATAATATTTACAATAAAAATATTGAAAACATGCAAATTTTATACCGGGCTCGATGTGATTTCGTGCACGGGTGTATGTATTTCCCTTCTAGAATATAATAAAGACAAATTAGAATTGAGTCTGATTAATACTAGTTGAAATACAGAAAGCCCATTTTGTAAGCGTGACCTAAAATTTTGATGGGATGTTCGAAACAAGAATTTTATGGGTAAGGTTATAGATAAGATAGTGTATATATTATGCATGGTAAAGTTCGAGTTTCTCAAATCAACTCAAACTGAGTCTCAGTGTCCAGAATCTGATTTAACATTCGATGAAATTTGTCCTATTTGGTCTAATAAATTAAGAAAAGGGATAGATGAAATAGATCGGATGATTTTAGTTAAGGATTCTAAATATTGTGTAGTCGGCGAAGCTTGGGGATTTTCAGGAAAACAAACTGGATATTACGTTGCACCTTTGATTCCCGTTATTGGTTGTTGGACATGTATTAAATACGGACAAAAATTTAGTAAGGCTGCTAAACATAAACATAATAAGTCCTATCATGATTTTGAACCCCTGATTTCAGAATTTTTAAGACACTGGAATCAAAGACATAAAAAGGTTAGAAATACTAGACTTAATTCAATAATCGCAAGATAATATAATATTGACTTTAGGTTCTAAAGCATCTAATTATTCCTTATATCCCCTTTAATCTTGAACTACAGATGAGAAGACAATAAAGTTCGTAACAAATCCAATTTGCATACAGAACCAGCTTTTTACTAAAAAAAGTTTATACGATTTATGTGAATAATTTAGTAGCCTTATGGAAACTGAAAAACGTTCAAGATATTTGTTAGCGTGGTGTACATTAGCTGGACTATTAGCATCAATTGTAATATCTGGATTATTATTTAGTCTAGATTTCATTTCAAAAACTCCTTTTGGTACTTTTTTTGCAGTTATAGGATCATCTCTAGGATACTATGATTCCAATACATCGCCATATATCGGTCTTTTATTACATTTTGCTACAGGTACTGTAGCTGGTAACTTACTTGGACAAGGGGCAATATTTTGGAAGAAACTAATTCCATATGGTTTGAAACGAGGTATAATTATGGGAGTAATAACTGGAATATCACTTTGGTTAGTCTTGTTTTTACCGCTGACAACATATGTTATACAACCCAAATTAGATATGTTCAACCTTTCTGCTCCAAATCAATATGTCTTTGTAATAGCACAACATTTTCAAGGATTATACGCAGTTGTACTCTTAGGTTCATTTTTTTTCCATGTAATTTATGGAATAATTTTAGGATTAATAGCTGGAAGCCTTGTCAAATCAAAACATTGACGGGATATGAGCTATTGATATTAGGGGTAGGACCATAAGTTTAATTTAGTAACAACCTTCCTATGCTTAGTAACATGATATCCAGTTCATCACAATTTTGTCAATAAAGCTTTTTTGCTCGTATTTTATTGTATCCAGATAATCACCTGCTTCTCTTTAGTATTCGTCATCAATACACATCCGTATTGCAAGCTGCTACAGCACATCAACAACAGCCCTCACTGGATTCATCAACACCCGTGATAAAAGGACTTCTTGCTGACGCGAATCAAACATTAAACAGCGGAAATACGACAAAAACACTTCAGAATCTACTGACGGTTAAGAGGTTGATGGCCCAGATTGATGATAATTCATCCTCAATTCAAGAATCAAATTGCTTATTCTTGACATTATGAAGGAGATAATACAAGGTAGACCGGATATAGCATCAACCAAGTTGTCGCTTTGTTCAAAATCGTGCTCAAATATTCTAATATTCACTCCCTTTCATCTATTTGTGAAGTTTGAAACATAGCGCTACCTTAGAAGGCAAGAATAGAAAACTCATGAATTATCGACTTTTACAAGGCTTTAAATAGATGTATTTCCATTTCATTCAGGAATGAGTGCATCTACAAAGGAAGCGGGATGGGTACGATGGTTTGAAATTATCCTTGGTATTATTGTTGTTATATTATCAATTTATGCTCTTGCGTATCCAGCAGTTACGTTTGTCGCTTTAGTATTCTTACTTGGCATAATTTTACTTATTATAGGAATTGAGAAGGTTATTACTGGAATTTTCCTTCATATCAGGAATAGAGGGGCAACTATAGGCCTGGGCATTCTTGTGCTCATATTTGCGGGTCTTGTGCTGGCATATCCAGTAGGCGCTGCATGGATTCTAGTAATCTTTATTGGCATTGCACTTCTCTTTGCTGGTGGTGCAAGTATAGCTCAGGGGTTCTCAGGAAAGGAATCTGGTTGGAAGAGAGCTTTCCTTATTGGAGTTGGCGCATTGTTAATAATTATAGGAATCATGGTCCTTGTGTCTCCTCTCTTTGGTGCTGCATTTGCAGGATTTGTTATAGCAATCGGACTTTTGATAGCAGGTATTGAGATGATCACAGCAGGTGCAACAGGCAGGAGACTGAACATACCGTCCGCCGATACCCTCACTGGCAAAAAATAAATAAAAGGCTATACTAATTTATCCTAATTTTTCAGGTTCGGATCCAAATGTATTGTTACTAGCATATGTATATCCGAAGTCAATATGATACTAAAAATTATTGAAATTGTTGCTTACCTCACATTTGGCTCCAGAATTATCTCAAGTGGTTGATAAGGTCTATACATTTTGCCTGTTTCTGTTCTATTTCTGAAAGTCTACTCATTAATTCATTTTTGAGTTGATTTAGTTGCTGTTCTCTCTTTTCTATTTCTACTTTATCATATCTTCGTTTGTAGAAAGTGTTAGTAATAACAAAGAACAGTAGTGATACCATTGAAATGCCAAAGAACATGTAAAATATTGCTACGATTCGTCCTAAGTTACTAACCGGTACTATATCACCATATCCTACAGTAGTGACTGTGGAAACACACCACCATAATGAGTCAAGATAGGTTTTTATTTTCGTATTAGGTACTTTCGATTCTATATTGTACATAACAATCGTTCCCGCCAATATGACCAATCCTGCTGCTATGATTAAATGAATAATTCTATTCATAACACATAATGGTCAGTGATACTTTTTAAGTTAACTATGTGAAAACGCAAAATACACGATATTATCAAGTAAAAGATTAAAGAAATTATTTTATTATATTCTTGACTCTCTTATTGGACTTATGCAGAACTTCGATTTCGTTACCCCTCTTTAGGAGATTCAATCCTTTTTCAGTAGTTTTGTAGGATTGTGAGCCATCTAAATATTCCAGTAAATTATTTTCAATAAGTAGAGACAGTTATTCTCTTAATTGGGAACAAGTCTTGCTTTAAATATTATTCTACCAATTTAAAGTGAATCGTATACATGCTTAGGATTTGGATCTCAACTGTTCTCTCAATGAAATCATATCTACAAGATTCCAACGCTCTATGCATTTTGTATCACGAAAAGAAAATACTGTCATACCGTTGACTCTGAATTGTTTAGCGGTTGGTTGAAGATCCATGAATTCACCTTTGTGTGTGCCAGTTAGGTGGTATCTGCATGCAACCTTATTTCCTTCGATAATGATATCTTCAAAAATAATTCTTATATCTGGAAACGCTTTCCATAGGAGATATATGAACTGTTTAAAACCTTCTTTGTTGGTCGGAAGATTTGGTGGAAAACCATGAATTGTCAAGGAGTTGTCATAAAAATCAAAATAAGATGATTCTCTAATCCGTGGATTGTTAAATGTGTCTGCCAATTTTCGCACAACTTCTCTTAAAGGCTCAAGTGATGACATTACTGAGATGTTTATAGCCTTTTTTAATAACTTTTACTATGCCGTTGGGAACGATGTGGAATTTTACACTAGTCTAATTAGAGAACGTATCAGTGGTGAAGACTTGCGGAATGAGTGACGGAATTGACCCTAATAGAAGATCCAAGGAGAATAATTTCCACAAACATGACATAAAATATGACAGCCTCCACTAACTACCATTATCGTGCAAAAGACATATAAAGTAATTAGAGGTAACGAATAAGGCTATGAAAACTACATTAACAATTTTATTCCTAACAGTATCTATTCTCTTTGGATTTAATTACACTTTGAATGGTGTGAATGCATCTGATTCGATGGTCTGTGTTGGGGGCAATGGAAGTTCATGGGATTCAATTAACCCTCAAAATATAGAAATCAAAGCGGGAGAGAGTGTGACATGGCGTAATCCCATGATGGTTTCTGAGCCACATACCGTTACGTTCATAATGGACAAAGATTATTTTCCCCCACCAGCAACACCGGTTAGAATCTCTAATTTGACTGAATTGAAATCATTACTACCGAATCCTAACATAGAACCTCTTGTAGTAACTGATCAAAATGGAACAACAGCTGTCATAGTAGATAATGCAAGACATTACAACCCAACTGCAATAGATTCAACTGGTAATAATGTAACTAATCTAGCCATTAATGGTAAGTATAGCTTGGATGGGGCTGAAAAATTTGTAAGCTCTGGTTGGATGTGGCCTAAGGGATTGGCACCAGCAGGCCTACCACCAATAAATAATTTTACTGTTACTTTTGAAAAACCAGGAACATATGAATATCTATGTGTTGTACATCCCTGGATGAATGGAGTTGTTACTGTCAAGTAGAATACTCTTATAAGTCATAGATGATTGTGTAATAGTAACAAAAATGAATTATAAATCTGGCCTTAAGAGAAATCCAAAATATATGATAAATTGACTTCTAATAGAAGTGTGATGTCATATAGGGTTTGGTGGGATGCGGACTCTGCGCGTATACGGGTTGTGTTGATCTGACATAGCTTTCATTGATAATATTGAACAAAAGTTTTCAATACGACCTGAAAATCGGTCATATTTCGGTGTAAACTATTATATCATATAATCTGGCACTTTAGTACAAAATGAAATTCAGAAAAATAGTCGAGACATCTATATATTCGCCCCATTTAGAAAAAATGAAGGAATTTTATGTTCATAAATTGGGTTTAGAGTTTGTTTCCGAACAGAGAGATAGGCATGTATTTTTGAAGACAGATAAAAATATGTTACTTATCTTTAACCCCGAAGTTACCAGCATTGAAGTAAAAGATAGTGCTCATGGTGCAATGACGCCACCGTCAATGATTCATATCGCTCTTGAAGTTGAACCGGAAGATTATGAGAAAGCAAAGGAGTTGCTAGAAGAGAATAATATCCAAGTTGAAAAAGAAATAACATGGGAAAATGATATCAAATCTAGATCAATTTATTTTCGGGATCCTGCTGGCAATCTTGTTGAATTCATAACTAGGGGGCACTGGCCAGTACTTGATTGATTTACTTCAAAAGGTTTTATTTGTTTGAAGTCTTAGTTGTATCCCAACGAGTATTAGGATCATTAATTTTGGAATCGTTAGAGGAGGTAGTTCTAGAGAATCGTCTGGTTATAATACTAACTAATCCACAGTAATGTTTTTGCCCTTGGGTTTGCTTTCAGCTTTCTTTTTGAATATTATCTCAAGAATTCCATTATTATAATTAGACTTGGCGGTTTCAATATCGGCATCAGAGGGTATTTCTATTACTTCATGATACTTTCTTTTGGTACCATCAGTTTTTACTTCTACTTTATTTTCGTATGCATTTATTTTGATATTTTCTTTTGATACTCCTGGCATCTCGACTACAACTTTGACTTCTTTGTCTGTCTCGGTTACATCTGACATAGGTTCTCTTTCTGATGAAATCATTGGAGAGCCAAAATAGCCAGAACCTCTTAACTGTGAAGGTTTAAAATTACCAAACTCTTTGATCTTTGGTTTACCGTCAGATCCTATAGTTACTGAAGATCCATATACCAGTGGGCCAATCTCTCTAACTTTACCCTGTGGCGAATCATATTCTTTTATCAAATCTTTAGGCACCATTTTTTCGATGTTTCTGAAAGACTCTTCAAATTCCCTTTCCATATCTCTTTTCATTTCATCAAATGATCCAAACATGTTGTTATAATTACGTCTTGCTCCACTTGAATATGGCCAGTTGTCGGAACCAAAAAATCTATTTATCCAGTCAAATGGTTCAATACTCATAGTGGTGGTACTTGTACACAACATCAAATTTAACCATTCCCCTAAAGCAAATTCCTAATAAATTCAAAAGAACTAGTATCTAATCTGAATGATATTTTACTATCATAAGAATTTCTAATGATTAGTATCGTTTTATTTTATAATGCCTCATATTATAGTTTTGTCTAGTTCTTATTTTTCAGCCATTGTTTGATTGTTTCTCATCCCAACAAACAAATAGGCATTTTACAGCTGCCAATCGCTGAAGACTTGCAACAACTACAAATTTACCTTCTAAATTTGAGATCTTGACCTGACGGATAAACAGTATGTTTAGTTAGTAACAACTTTAGATTATATTATTTTATAATATTTAGAACAATTACATCAAAAACATGTAAATTTTATATTGGGTTCGATGGGATGCAATACGCTAGGGTATGTAATTCATTTGCATAATGCAGGTTGGTCCACTCATAAAGAAATAAAGAGTTGACACTCAAAGATAGTTCAAAAATAATATACGGTATGTATTTTATCCGTGTATCTCTTTCTCTAAGGCTTCCTTTAACAGATGTAAATGTTTCAGTCTGTCCTTCTTGATAGTTTGCCAGATCCCCACCAAGTCAGATTTGTTTGCGTTTTGTGCATCTTTGATGTATGTATCTATAGTATCGTACAAAAAGCCAGCATCTTTTCCCATTGCATGCAATATGTCGTACATCGTATCTGATAATTCAGTTTCCTGACCCATTAAATACAGAAAGTGAAAATAGTATTTAAGGCTTCAATCTAACACGAATAATATAGAAAATAATATAATTTGAACACTGAAAAACTATCAAAAATAAAACTGTCTATTCCGATATTCTCCCCCAAGTCAGGCAAATGGCGTACGGGTTGGGAATGAGCAATCTTGAAACGTAGCTCGTAAAGAGATAACGGCGTAGCTATGAGAATCTTTCTTTTGACTATATTGACAGATCAGAATATTCAAAAGTTCAGCTAATTTTTGCGAAATCTTGTGAATAAATTCTAGTATTAGTTCCTTTCTAATTAACGTTGAAAAACAAATAACAAACAAAAAAAGTGGGGTATAATTGCTCTATTTTACAGTACTAATCTGTCCTCGTATTTCTCCGTTAGGATTTTTCTCGGTGTGAACATTCACGTAAGTTTCACCACGTTCCATGGCCTTGATTAGGTCGTCCACAGCAAGTCCCTGCATGTCACCTTCCAAGTCAGAAGCTGTGATAGTTCCATTGGCTAGAACACCTGATGTTACACCAGTCGGACTATCGGCCTTAAACAAGGTAACTACGACTTGTCCATTCTCACCAGTTTTCGCATCGTGAATATGTGCTGCAGTAACCTTATCCATGCCAGTGACGTTCACACTATATTCAATTGAATCTTCTCCCTCTATAGTAAATGACGCATTTCCACCAGCAGTAGTTTCTACTGGAGGTACTTCTTCTCCTCCTGAAAGCATTGCGGTAAAAGCTTCTGTCTGTTCTTCGTCCTGTGCAAATGCGAAATTTATGTGTGCCAATGAAAATAAAGATATCGCAACAGCAAGTCCTAGCGCCAGTATTTTTGGTTTATACATTGCAAACCGATAATAATCTAACACATTTAAATGAATCTACTCGTGACTTCCAAGCATAATAACTATATAGTTTCTTTTGATCCTCAAAGCCTTATAGCTCTTGAAAACATAAACTTAAAACAATATAACTCCGATCTATAGCCAATTTTGCTTTTTCCAAGTAAATTGCAAGCTGTTATATAGATTTTTTGGTAAAAGTTTTTTCAGTACTTTCAGTCTGCATTAGATTGTCCCTGCATTAGAATTAATACTTGTAAGAAAAAGAAATCTTTCTTGTTGGTCGTTATTACAAAAGGAACAAAAATAACAGGTTACAAAGATGGATAACTAAGTTTTGTCCTTAGTCTTAGTTAAGAAGAAGCATATCCCCCACATTTTTTTCAAGACTCAATTATGAATCATACGTAATTATTCCTAAACGTGGTATAGATTTCTGAATTAGAATGAAGACTTTAATAAATGAATCAGCACTGAGTATTAGATAAGTACTTTTTTACCTTTTTTGTATTCAAAACTAAATTAACTAATTATATTTAGTTAAAAATTTTTGTATTGGATGAATCCCTGATAAGGAAGATTAGTTTTTATGTGAAAAGATTTATCAAATGTCATGATTTTACGAATAAACACCATTCATAATTTTTACGGGGCTGGTTGTTTGCGAATCAATTTTGACATGATTTTTTGATCCACTCTAATAGAACTAATTTAGTATCTAAGGTTCAATCTGTCTGTTAACTGATATTGATTTAAATCCACCGACTCTATAAATGGAATATAAGATTATTGCTATTGATGCTGTCATAAATATAGGTGCAAAGGTTGTCAAGAAAATGCTTGCGCTAAGAGGAACTAGAAATCCAATAAATGAAAAGCATGCTGGACACACACCTATCATAAAACCAATAAGAGTACCTGCAATCCCAGACTTTCTTGCATTATTTGTTTTGCATTCAATGCAACTATTCCTAGAATACAGATACAGAGTCACTAACATTCCAAACAAAATTGAAAAGATAATATACAGCGTTGAGTTTAGAGGTTTTTGATATAGGTCTCGAATCCATATTTCAAATGCTAACGACGTATTAAAACTTTGTATAATCGGAGTAACAAGAAACATGACTATCGCTAAGGCTACTACTAATAGAGGTTTTTCCTTTATGACTTTAACAAGCAGTGTTTCCTTCATTCCTGTTAATCACAATAGTGGCGAAATCACTGGGTCAATACTAGAGTATTCAAGAGGTTTAACATCAATCCATTTTATTATGCTGTCTTTATCAAACACATATTTTGTATCCAGAAATTGAACCTGATAGTTATTTGCCATTTCAATCCCTTTGGCGATATACCAATCATCTCTACCAAATTGCTTCTTCCAATTTATAAATTGATTATCGCTCTCTTTATCGTCAATGAAGACTATCAGAACATTGAACAAATTTCCGCCATGCTCATCGTCATACCTTGCAAGATTTTGAGCACCTATTTGACATGGTGTGCACCACGTAGCGGTAAAGAATATGAATAGTGGTTTTCCTGTAAAGTTTTCCTTTGTTATACTTCCCTTTACAGGGTCAGTTAGTCGGAAATTAGGTGCTAGAGCGCCGACTTGTAATCCTTCCTTTGGTTCTGAATTTTTAGCAGATACAGTTTCAGCCGAAACCTCATCATTCCAGATGGCGGTAACGGTAATCAGCATTATGGAAATAGTTACAAAGTAGATTCCTTTTGCATTCATAAACTGATTATACTATATTGCGAATAGCATTTAAACTATAAAGTTTATAGCCTAATACTAACTATGTCCAAGAATAGTGTCTAGAAGGATAGTCGTGTTGTTTGTCTCTGCCCATTAGATGGAGTAATTGACATAATAAGTAAAAAGTGGGCGCTTTTGATAAAAAATGAGATAGAGAATTACAACAGGATCCGATACAACGGATTACAAAAGGAATTTGGTCGTATCAGCCTAATTCAAATACTATAGGTTTGATACTATTTCAACAAGAAGGGAATATAGTATATGGATTCTAATCGCCGGATCATCAAGTGTTCAGATTGTAATTGCACACCCCAAGAATGTAACATAAGCCCATCTCCTAGACAATGTCCTAATTGCAGTTTGGAAGTATGTTGCTGCTGGAATACCATTAACGAAAATTGAAAATTAATAACCGTAAGTCCGAATGCGGTGGGATCCAAGACACTAGTATATGTAATACTTTTTCAAGATAGGGTGACAATATTGGTTTTGGCCTATTTTCATATTGAGAACTTCTGTGGTAATACTAACTCTAGTACTGGTAACGGATGGACTCGCACAATTCCAGATACTACCCCATTCAACATCACTATTTCCACCTCAACGTTAAAGTTAATAGCCACTTATCATTAATTCCCCATATGGCAAGTTATGACGCACTAAAGGCTAGCGTAGCTAAGAATGGCGAAGTTATGATCCGATTGGATACGGGCGAAAAGATAGAACTTCACATCCATAATGTGAAGTTTGAAGATGCCACTAAAGAGATAACGGTTGACGCTGGTACTGAAACGTATTGGATAGGGGCAGATAGAGTATCCTATTATTGGATTCACAAAGAAGGCTTTGAGAAAGAATAATCAGCATTCTGAATAATATGTGCTGGTAATGGAGTTTTTTAAAGAGGTGTGTATATGTTAAATTAGTAACAGATTCAGACTAGATAAATTATATGATATTTATATCATTATTATCGAAATGTTCTAAAGATCGGCTTTGGACATGACAATCTAGGCTGCATGCGTCGTATATGGGTTTCACGTGTTGCTCTAGATCTGAATTAGTCTTAAACCCATATTAACAATTAACACACAAATTACTTTTTAGTTTCCATAATGGTAGAGAACTATATGGTTTTCAGTAGCAGCGATGTGATATGGTTTATGTCTATTATTGCCCTATCTATTGGAGGAACATTTGTAATTATCTATATCATTAAACATGTAATGGGCTATTTTGATAGAAGAAAGAACAGATAGATAAAGAACAGAGTCTTCATTATAGTAACGATAATTACATAATCTAATTTAATAATATAAGAAATATATTGAAAATATGCAAATTTTATTCGGGCTCGGTGGGATGCAATACACTAGTGTATGTAATCTAATTTAGAAATCCAATTGATTGTAGGTTCTCTACTAGTGAGCTGACAGCAATTAGCTTTCCATGAATTCTGTTATGTACAAGTCGGTGAGGAGGGAAAATCTGCATTTTCTCCATTAGAGGCCCTAAAACTTACTGTGGTTGATGGGCCAATTCAGATTGTGATGGAACAACTTACTTTCGCCTATCCTTGTCTAATACGATATTGTCAATATTATCATACCGAACCCAGTATCTAGTGGGATCGGTAATGATTTATCCCATTGTCTCGGATCGACCCATGAGATTTAAGCTTCTTAACCCCAGGCGAAAATAAGGGTTTGTGATAATTGAACACAATTCTAGATTCTAGATTCAAAAATATGACTTAACTGGCATTATATGACGTTTAAATCCCATTTAATCATCTCGCATTGAATCAAACGCCACCCTCAGACATAAAGTTGTGAATAATGAATCAGTAATACATATTAAATCAATCGAGAACTCTTATTCGTATTGTGATTTTAGCAAGTAGCAGAATAATTTTGACTTTTCTTCTAGCTGCCGTCCTTATTAGCGCTACTTCTTTAGGCTCATATGCATCGACAAGTCAACTGACTAGTAGCCAACCCATCAATGGCGTTGTCATGAAAGGAGCTTTTGTCAATATGAAACAGGATGATAACGGTTCGCCTGGGGAGCCTCAGGACTACATTGAGGATAGCCTAAAAATGATTTCTAGGGCGGGTTTGGATCATGCTAGATTCTTGTTCTATTGGGAAGCTTATGAAAGGGATCCCGAGGCTTTCATAAAAGAAATAAAATCAGTAGCCAATGCAGCAGATAAGTACGGAGTGAAAATCATTTATGACAATCATCAATGGCATACTTCTTCATGGCTAGAAGACAGAGGAACAGGTTTTCCTTCGTCTTTATTTGAAGGAGAATATTCCAGAGGCGGTGGCGGTAATACTCCCGATAAAGCAGCGCAAGTGTTTTGGGCAGACTGGTGGGACAGATCTGTAAAAGATAAGCAAGGAAAAGATGGCTGGACACTAATGACAGATTTTCTTGAGAAAATAGTATTGGCAGTAGATAATCATACAAGTACTTTAGGGTACGAGATCCTAAGTGAACCTCACGTTGACAATAAAGATCAATGGTCTAAAATAGGCAAATTTAATAGCTTCATTACTGCAGAGTTGAGAAAAATCACCGGTAAAACGATAATCTACAGCATGAATGTTCCAGTTGACTTGAATAGCCCCATCAAAATCTCACCAGAAAATTTGGCTAAAATGGCTCCTTCATCTAAGGAGAATATCGCCTTCAAAATAAGTGTCTACGGAGTTCCTGATAGAGATGCGTACCAGAAGGAGAGATTTGATGTCTTTTTGAAAACAAGAGATCTAACTGGAGTGCCGTTATACATTGGAGAGTGGAATAACGTTGTAAGGACAAAGCAGGGGGGAGTATTCAAAATCAACCCAGGTGCGAGCGACTTTACGAAAACTAATGCGGGACAGATACTCGAGGCTTTCAAGGAAGCAGGAGTATGGGGCACGGCTTTTTGGAAGTGGGATTTTAGGGATGCAGATACGGCCAGTTTTAATTTGGTTTCTGATAAGGGTGGCAAATTAGAGCCCACCAAGTACTTTGGTATCTTAGAAGACACCGTGGAAACGATTTATGGTTCTTCCGGTTTAGCAGAAAATAGTAATGAACCCACCGATACTGCACCAGCTACCAATACCGATACTGCACCAGCTACCAATACCGATACTGCACCAGCTACCAATACCGATACTGCACCAGCTACCAATACCGATACTGCACCAGCTACCAATACCGATACTGCACCAGCTACCAATACCGATA
>Ga0209854_1000002_pt1 | contig 74359 bp, 80 predicted proteins | sample GWRWS3_30_40_FD_187234 | JGI IMG/M metagenome (GOLD analysis project Ga0209854, IMG submission 187234) | Riverbed sediment microbial communities from areas with vegetation nearby in Columbia River, Washington, USA - GW-RW S3_30_40 (SPAdes)... | ecosystem: Environmental > Aquatic > Freshwater >... | reverse complement strand
CATGGAGTAAATCAAGTTAGAGTAGTTGGTGGTGTGAGTGATTGCTGTCTAAAGAGAGCACTGCAATTTTATGATGGTGGAAACGAGATTCTTGAATTCAATAACAATAACATTCAAACAAACAAAAAAAATGGTCTCGGGATTCCTATGCATCCAGTATCTGAAATAGAGATTGCGGAATTGACTAAAATAGTTGAAAATGCTGATAGATACATGCAAATTGCATTTTCAGAGGATCTCTATCTTTACTGTCAGGCCAACAATGTTAATTTTGGAGAATTAAGAGATGCATTAAACACTAAATGGAACGTAAAGATACTTGAACCTCGTGACGGTGTTGGGGGACATTGTTTGCCCAAAGACACAAAGATGTTTCTACAATCATCAAAATCAATTAAAAGTAAGATATTAATGGCAGCAATGGAAGTTGACCAAGATTACAGAAGATTTAGAGAAATAAGGGGTTACAGACTAGTACCACCAACTATCAACAGTTCATAAATAGGAAAATTACCTTAATCTGGTTGTATGGAATCTAAAGCTATTCTAGTTTTTGGAGCACATCCAGATGACTTGGAGATAGGAATGGGTGGAACAATTGCTAAACTATCTTCAAAGGGTTACGACGTACAACCTATTATAGCCACATTACCAAATTTTGTAAAGACAGATACCAAAGAAGGTAGAAGATCTGAATCCTTATTATCGGCTAAAGTAATGGGATGCAAATCTCCTATATTCCTTGACTTATCGCCCGAAGAGATGGTATTTGGAAGAAAATTAGTTACTATGATAGATTCAATCGTTTCGAAATACAAACCAGATTCAGTCTGCACTCAATGGTATGGAGATTCTCATCAGGATCACCAAGCCTTAACAAAAAGTGTGATTTCAGCATGTAGAGATCAAAATAACATATTCATGTACGAGACCACAATACCAGGCGGTATTACTGAAAAATCATTTAGACCTCAATTGTTCGTAAACATTACTGAAAAAATAGAAATAAAAAAGAATGCTTTAGAGTGTTTTCAGTCCCAGTTTATTCGCTGTGGGGATATATGGATACCTGCTATTCTTGGCAGGTGTTCTTTTAGGGGATATCAAATTAATTCTAAATATGCCGAGGCCTTTGAGGTCATAAAAGTTACAAAATGGTAAACTGAACAATCATCATGATTTACGTTTTTTTTGCTCAAGTGTTCACGTATTTCATTCACGGCCAATCTTTTGTTGTCATATACTGAACCTATTTTGGATAACCTGTCTACCAGATGAAATTTCAGCTCAACATAATGTTTACTTTAAATGTGGTACCCCAATACTTGAAAAATCAAGGAAAGAATTTTTTGAGATTTTTGAACAGTTTATAAGTGAATATTTTATTTCCTTTTTGCACTGGATTTGCAAAGTGCAATTCAATTGGGCTCGTAGCTCAGCTTGGATAGAGCGCCTGCCTTCTAAGTTTAACAAAGAGAGCCGGAAGTCGAGGGATCGAAGCCCTCCGGGCCCGTGCCTATAAACTCAACTTCATGAAAAACAAGTCTATTAAATCAAGCATGCATAAACAATGAAAATGCACTTTAGATGTTTCACTTTACCAGTTGCTATTTTGTCACATTTCACCCAATTAATTAATTTGAAAAATTGAAGAAAGTATATGCAACTCACGTTTATAAGAGGCTTAAAATCTAAAATTTTCAATTATGCTTGATGATAATCTGTTAAAAAATATGTTGAAAAATGCACGAGATGGAATTACAAAACGCAATTTCACTCAATCTGCTGAATTAACCCTCATACTTAAGGACATTGATATTAAAAAGGGGTTTAGTATAAATGAAGTTGTAAATCTTCCAAACAAGATAACCAAGAATTCAAGTGTATGTGTATTTGCCTCAGGCGATATGGGAATGAGAGCCAGAAAGGCCCAGGTTGATAGAGTTATTGAACCTGAAGAGTTAGATAGACTTGGAACCAATAAGAAAGATGCAAGAAAAGTTGTTAAAGGTTATGATTTCTTTTTAGCCGATACTACTCTAATGCCCAGGGTAGGTCGCTCGTTGGGACAATTCATGGGGCCTAAGGGTAAAATGCCTTCTCCGCTTCCATATGGAGCGCCTATTGAGAATATTACAGAAAGATTCAGAGGATCTGTTAGAGCAAGAGCAAAAAATCAACTTAATGTTTCTGCCAAAATCGGTGATGAAAAAATGGAAGACGATCAGCTTGTAAATAATGCCCTCGCGGTAATATCAGCAATCGAAAAAAAGTTGCCACAAGGTGACAAAAATATTCATAATGCAATAATTAAGTTTACAATGAGCAAGCCATCAGAGGCCTCAACGGTTGGAGAAAAACAAAAGTAGGAAGATATCTGATGACTTTATCTGAAAAGCATAATAGAACAAGTTATCCAAAAGGAAAGCAAAAGTTATATCAACAAATGGTTGAACTTCCAAAATCGTACAATGTGGTTGCCCTCTCAAAAGTGAATAAAGTTCGAGCCACTCAATTAATGAAAATTAGGAAGAAATTTCACAAAGATATAATCATTAAAGTAATCAAAAATAGGGTGACACAAAGGGCATTTGAAAAGATATCAGATGTACCGGGAATTGATAAATTGAGTTCCCAACTAGAGGGACAATGTGCACTCATGTTTACTAATATCAGTCCCTTTAAGCTCAACCTGATTTTCGATCAAAATAAAGTATTTCTACCTGCAAAAGGTGGGGATGTAACAAAAATTGAAATAATGATTCCAGCTGGCGATACTGGGATTACTCCTGGACCAGTATTATCAGAATTCAAAGAGGCAAATGTTCCTACAAGAATAGATCAAGGTACGATATGGGTAAGCAAAGATGCAGTGGTCGCAAGACCAGGTGATGTAATATCCACAAAACTAGCGTCTCTACTTTCAAAATTAAACATAAAACCGATAGAGGCTGGAATTGTAGTAAATTATGCCATTGCAGACAAGTTAGTGTTTGCAGAAAATGATTTAAGAATTGATCTTGATGAATTTAAAAATGAATTGAGTAGATCACATAATGAATCTATCTCACTTGCAGTTGAATCAAGTTACTTTACCAAAGAATCGATGGGTTTCTTGTTGTCAAAGGCATTCAAACATGCACAATCACTAGCAACTGAATCAAATTATTTGTCAAAGGACACGGTAGGCTCAATAATTTCAATTGAAGAAATTAAAGCTCAGAACGTGGCAAATAAGCTAAAGAACAAAGGGTATTCTTTTAGCTAAACGGAATAATAAAAATAAAAAAAGCTATATTCAATTGCGATAAACTAAACAATATTAGATATAAATAAATAAGAATTCACGATAGGAGATAATGATTAGATTAGCTCTGATTATTGAATAGATTGTTTAAATCTAACCAAATAATGAAGATAACCCTTCTAGAGCTTCTTCTTCTTTCTTTTCATCCTTTTTCTCTTCTTTCTTCTCGTCCTTTGATTGTGTTGCTCCACTTTCAGCAGCAGATGCTGTAGCAGGTACTGCCATAGCCATAGGAGTTGCTTTTAATGATTCATCTATATTCACTTCGCTCAAGGCTGCTACTAGCGCCTTTATCTTTACATCATCGGGATTTACACCTGTAGCTTTTATGACATTCTTCACATTATCCTCAGTTATATCCTTCTTTAATTTGTGTAATAGTAATGCAGCGTATACGTATTCCATTTTAAGAAAGCTCTATCTATGACCATAATATAAAACTTTCAAAATTATAATACTTTGGTACTTCTTGCCACCGCATACATATGATCCTTCAGATCTCTTTCATAAATTGAATTCATTTTTTCTAGCAAGATGGCTCGTGCTTGCATCCTATCTTCGTGAGACGTAGCTCTCAATACATTAGCGAAAATTTCAGGAAGATTTTCTTTTATCCATCCATCAAGTATGTGAAATCTTTCTTCATTAATCCACTTAATTTTTGATGAATTTCTATTGATTTCTTCATCAAAATTACCAGTTTCAACATTATCAATTAACATAAAGATACAATTATCTGGATCTGGACTATCGAGAACCTCTTTAGGTCTTCCCTCACCGCGTCCAGAAGAGACCTTTTCCATCAATCCTATTGGAATAATATACGTACCACTAATCCTTGCAACCGAATCAGTTAAACCGATGATCCTTCCAATAACAACTCTTATTTTTTCAGAATATTTTTGAGATACAAAGACATAATCTCCATCTTTGATCTTATTTCTCCTAAATTGCATATTCAAAGGATTTTTAGTAAATTATTTATTATTTGCTATATTGGTGATATTGCTGAATACTATGATCCAGGTATTTGCAAATCGCTTACTAGAACCTGAATTTCCCAGAGAATATGAATGTCTTGGGTAAAATAGGCAATGTTTTCAGTCCATTTTTAATTGACCAGTCTATTGCGTTAGCCGAACCCTTGAAAGATATACCAATATCTAATTATAATTTACATAGTGTGGGAATTGATTTTGGCTTTGGATCTTCTAGAACTGCCATAGTAATGACCGAGCATTTGAAGACCATTGAAGACAATCAAGATAAACATACAATCATTGTAAGATTTGCCGAAGAATATGACAAGGCAAATCCTCAAACCATTGTTGATATCTGTCATAAATTGTATAGAGATCATTGGAATACTTTGTTTTTCGTAGATGGAGCAAATAGAGCAGCAGTTAATTTAATGAAGGTTGCATTCGATGAATCGCTAGACTGGAATACTAGAGACGTTTCACCAGAGTTAATGAAAATAATTCCAGTTAACTTTTCTACTGATCATAAGGCAATGTTATCACATTTACATACGATGATCTCAAAAGGATATCTAGCAATTCCTTCAAAGTATGATAAACTGATAACAAGTTTAAGGACTGCGTACGCTACAGAATATTCACTTAATAAAGAACAAACTAGTTATTCAGATAGTTTAGACGCTTTAAGACTGTCACTAAAGGGTTATAACATTAAATGAAGAGCAGGAAACTAACTAAGCAAATGTTCAACTATGGGATAAATGCATATGTTACAGCCCCTATTGCGAAAGCGGATAGAGCCCCGTAAACTATCCACTTCAATATTTTTCCCTTATCCATTTATTATCGACAGGTGCTAGAAGGCGTATTAAGTTTGCATATTACTCGATTACTGATTATCTGATAAGTATTTCTTATTTCAATATTCTTGAAGTAACACTTTTAATTATGATTCTTTTGTCTTGTCCTTAATCTTTGTGTTAAGTTCATTCAATACATCATGAATCAATTCTTTTACCTCTGATTGTTCCAGTGACTGGTATTGAGGTCCCTCTAATTCATCTAAACGGGCTAATACCGGCTTGTATTCTTTCAAAAGTTCCTTTTCCATCTGTGTTACCCCAATCGTCTTCAACAAGCCAAACTGGCTCATAGCGGTCTTGTAAAATTCTTTTCTTAGCCTAACATCTCTAGCCACACCAGTGGCTGAAGTAAAAAGTCCGGCTAGTAACATGTAAGCGCCAAGAGGCATAAATGCTTCTGTCACTAGTCCAAATGGCGGATATAGTCTATATTGCAAAGTGGTAATTTCTAAAGAACCAAACAAGATGGCGATACCTATAGCAGAGATCAAAGAAGATTTGCGAACACGTTCATTGGTGACTAGGAATGAGGCAGACAAAAACGCTAGACTAAATAGTAACGCTCCAATTTGTTTCGTAGCACTAAAAAATAGGGTGTAGGTTACTCCAAAGGTTACTGGGTAATGAAGCACAAACTGGGAGAATATATTGCCAAAGTAGCCCTGAAATGTGAACAAATAATATACCATTGGGACGCTCATGAGTGTGTAGTATTTGATTCTACCAAGTTTATACCTATATTGACTCAATAGTATGGCGGTGGCTATCCAAATAGCAATGAAAGACAATAGATAAGTACCATCAAAGATTGTTGCTAATGATTCACCAAAGGCTGTAACCTCTTGTCTAATTACGTATAGATAAATTGGGTATGGCTTTCTATCGATTGAATAAGAACGAGAGAAGTTATATTCAAGATATGTCATGGAGATTATGATATTTGTAGAAATCAGTATGAACGATATCATATACAGCATCGTAATGTAATTTTTTTTTGACTTGAACCATCCTACGAACAAATACACTAAAAGACCCAAGAATATTAGTGCTGAAACATGAGTAAGATATGTTGAAGCACTCAACAGGTGAACATTATATTTGTGCAAAATAGTCATTTGAAAAATGATAATTAATAGAATAACTATTATCAAAGTTAGAGTTATGGAAATAATGAGATGAGAATTTTTCACAATTAATGGAAGTTTATAACCAAGTGTGAGACTCTTCTTCACAGAATTTAACAAAATACTTCCAATGGTAGCAAATGTTACTGAAAACAGGACAAAGATCATGATGTTTGTGGATACGGGGAGATCATAATTGCTGTATGTCAAGAACCCAACAATGGTCGAATCAATTACAGCAATAGTTGTAAAAATCAGTATGAAGACAAGAGAAGACTTGGTCGATAGACCTATAGACCATAAATCTACAAATCCACGCCTAGCATTGCGAAACCGAGATGGCATTGTCAAACATATCTACCAAATCTACAAGCAAGATCACTGCTAATTTAAACTATCGAAAGTATTATGAAGTACCTCAGATATTTCAATCGTATGAAAATCGAATGGGTTCTTAATGCTGTCAGGAAACAAGGTTTTATATATATTCCAATCTTTTGGCTAATGATTTTCTCAATTTTTGTAATATTTACTGGATTATCAAATGCATATAGTGTCAAAACATACTCAAAAGATGATACCCCGTTCGGCTCACCACTCGATGTTTGGATGAATAAATTTTGGCAATGGTGGGTTCCAGTAACCATAGATGAAGCAACTCCCAAACCAGATGGATGTTTAATTAACTCCTCAAACCCAATGGTTTTTCTTATGGATACAACTGTAAAAGATCCTCCTCGCCAGATATGCAAGATCTCTTCCAACCAAAGCATCGCAATTCCATTGTGGGGAGCGTTCATGGAAGATTCTATCTCGCCGCAGGGAGAACAACCATTTAAAGGCTATTCATACGAGCAATTATCAAAGGAAGCAAGACAACAAGCCGACCTTGGTGCAGTGACATCGTTAGTCAAGGTTGACGGTGTACCAGTAGCAAAGTTGGATGTCGTGTCATCTATGAGAGCCGGAAAATTAGATTACAAAATAAATTCCATGGATAATGTGACTGAACTTTATTCTAAAGGATTTAATGTCACAATTCCAGAGGATACTCATTTCCCTGATCAGAACATTGGAACATGGCGTTCTGGTGCCCATGGATGGTGGACGTTTCTGAAACCCTTATCTCCTGGAGATCATACAGTAGAATACAATGTAGGAATTACCGGGACAGGTCCTAACGATCATTCTTCTGAAATTACGTATGACTTGAAGGTAGAGTAATGACTATCATTTGTCATCCGGGCTAAGAGTAATTCTTGAGTTCTGAATTTTATTGGCGGCAATTCAGTTATGACTCAGTATAAGATATCAGTTTAGTTTGACCGCTTGCTAACTCTCGTTTTAGATCAGGGTCATTAATATCACCAAACAATTCTTTCTTCTTTCTTGCATTCTTTCCACGAATTGATGTTCTGTTATCAACTCCTAAAAATGAATTTTTAGCAATATCAAAAGGATTCTCTACAGTTTCAACAACATCTTTTATTGATGCTTCTTTTTCTAATTCATAAACTGGAACTATTAACCCGCACTCATGACACTGCAAAAACTGGTCTGAATCGACTGGAATGGGTTCATTGTTAGGATAAATTCTATTTTTCAATCTGACTTTAAACCCATATTTTTCACAAGATTTGCAATATGAGACTATTGAATCATCGTTATCACCTTCAGTAAAATCCACTATTTCTGTATGCGAGCGTCTAATCAATTAATTAAGTGATACTGAAATAATAATCCTTAAAAAGATTAACAATACTTAACTTTTATATGACTACTGAGACCGAGACTAAACCTGAAATTGAATTCAATGAACGAACACTTGAAGCATTTGAGAAAGAAAAATTATTAGACATACCTCATGGCGTACTTGCAGAAAAGGAAAGAAATGATAAATTCAAATCTAAATTTAAGCAAGAAAAGGGAGCACTTCAATTAATTATCAAATCGATGCATCGACGTCCAATTGTCACATTTGATGATAAAGGTAAAGCCGTAAAGAGAGATGTTTTGACTTACATATCACAGTTTCATGGATATGATTGGCTCGGAAATGACTTATGGATAAGGGATCATATTGATGGCGTTTACTACAAACCAAAGTTTCGAACAACGACGACACTTGACCCAGAAACAGGTGATCATATTCCTAAAAAAGAATTTGATGGCATGACTGAAGAATATTATATCGAACTAACAGAAAAGAACAGAAAACAGGTTATTGAAGAGATAGTTAACAAAAGCAATGGAACTATGATAGATTCAATAAAATTCTATTACCATGTCCCGCAATCTAGTAAAGGAGGGATGTCCTTTAGATGCGATCAATATACTTATGATCAATTCATCAATTCTTCACTTGATGAAATGGAAAGACTAGCAAGAACGACCCCTTCACCTATTCCCTATTCAAAGAAAGATATGAAAGGATACATGGGATAATCATGAACATATTTGAAACATTGAAAAAGTTGAGTCGTGAACAACGCAAGCATTCAGATCTAGAAACTAGTAAAACAAAAGATCCCTCTTACATTTATCTAGAAGATAATCAAATTAAAGAAATCCCATTATCAAAATTGGATTCTGCAGGTGCTTTAATCAATAGAACAATGAATTACAAATCAGCGAAATTAATTCGGGATTCTATATTTGGTAAGTAAGTTAACGACTGTTACCAGATGAAAACTAAAGCAATAGAGAAAAATCAGGATACTGGTCAAACAGAAGTTTTTGTATCATTATCCAATCAGGAAATCATATTTCTTAAATAAGTGGTAAAGATGAGTCGTATTGAATCATACTGAAAATATACTTGATACAACCCCAACGATTGATATGCCTGTTTATCCCAAGACATTATCATTCTGCTACATTGAGTATCAAAAAGTCTTTGGTCATAAAACTCCTTATGTCGTTTGCAATTATGTGGAATTGTCTCAGAAAAAACTATAAACAGTTAGAGATTTCTTGAAAAATTATAGTAGCCAAAAATGAATCAAGAATTACTTTATCTTCACAAGTATCTGGATGGTGGAGCAAGAACTTTCACAATTCATCTCATGCACAAATTACCACGATACGTCGTATACAGAGTGGATAAACAAACAGAATCAAGACTACATAATTTTGGATATGGATTATTTTACAAGAATATATCAGAGAAAGATATTAGCAAAATGCGGAATTCCGCTATTGTGATATTCAAGGAAAAGTTTCTCCACGTTCTTAAATCTTTGAAAAATAAAAATCCAACATTAGTAATTCATGGAGAAGTGGACATATCGAAAAAGTCAATACCACATATAAAAGATTTGAAAATATTCACAATAAGAAAGACACTTCAAAAATATTTAAAGGAAAAATATGATCTTGATTCAATTTTTAAGTTCCTTCCATTTTATCCATATACAGTTTTTAGTTACCCATCACATAAAGGTGCGGTATCAATTTCTCGGATCAGCCGTGAAAAAAACATAGACATGATAGTTGAAGCAAACAAGACTCTGGACAATCCACTGAAAATAAAAATATGCGGACATGGCAGGAAGTCATACGTTCACTTCACATTTGGAGAGTTGGTCAGCCTTCTAGCAAGGACAAAATATGTTGTTGATTTATCAGTCTACAAGAATGATGGTGGAGGAATGAACTACACATTCTTAGAAGCCATACACAACAAATGTGCTTTAATCGTTCATAGAAAGTGGCTTGAATTCGAACCCAAGTATTGTGACTTCAAGGAAGGCTACAATTGTTATGCAGTTGATAGCCCAAAAGAGTTAGCCGAACTAATTACCAATAACCCAGATACTACTAAAGTAGTTAATAACGCATCCAAACTACTAAAAAGGCACATACAAGTTTCATGGTCGGACATTTTTAATGATTAAACAATGCCCAGTTTGCAGTGCAAAAGTGCGATTACACAGATTTGACAAATGTATGAAGATAAAAGACTTGGAGATATTGACGATCCACAGATTGACAAAATCAAGAAAGAATTGAGAAAAGAGTTACATGAAGCATGGAAGAATTTGAACCCCAGTTAGTGAACGGTATAGATCAAAGTAACATTGCTTTAAAAGGACGGGGTAGTCCGTCCTTAAATACTAAGAGCAAAAAAGTGAACGGTATATTTGCTTTCCATTGATTGATTTAATTATACCCCCATCTAATAACCTGAAACGTGCAAGGATAGAGCCTTTAATAATTGAAAAAGAAAAACTAGAACAACTAAAAAAAGTATTGGCAAATCCCAAATTGCCAGAGTTGCGGAAATCAATTATGAAGCGACAGATTTCTGGAACATGTTTGGTATGTGGCAATTTGCCTTCACATATAGCCAAATATAGAATCTATGGGGCTACCATCATTGAAAAATACTGTGATGAATGTCTAAGACGCACGCAGACATAGATAAATTATTTATTTCACTTCAATTCATGTAAAAAGGCTAAAGGGAAATGAAACCTCAGGCTGAATTGGATAACGAAAAGATTCGCGATATGTTGGATAATTTTGATTCACTCAGTCCAACTGAGGAGAATTTTCTTGGATGTCTAATATTATCTAGATTTTCTAGAGAAGAAAATATGTCCAAATTCTTTAAACTTCATGTTACTAGTGAAGAGTTTGATGTAAACAATATTTTTGATCCAGATGATCTTGTTCTGTCTCACGTTACTGAGGAAGATTTTGGACATTTTTTACATACTTTATTGAAAAGAAATTTTAAAGATCATCATTTCTATTCCCATTTATTTTGGTTCACGTTTTCCAAATATCACGTCGATCTCGGATATGATACAAGAAAAAGGTTACTGTATGTTTACAAATATCCCGATGCTGCCGTAAAGATATGGACAGACAAAATGAAATCCGGTGGTAAACTTACTGATGAAGAGATTGATAAAATATTTGCTTACGCTGACGCTGCCAACAACGACAACCTCATTGAGTCTTTGGACAAATATTTCTAAATCCTCCCCAGCCAGTCTAGTCATTTTTTGATTTACTATTCATTCGCTCTCTCTTCGACTTAGAGAGAAAGGCGTCACGAACCAGATGCTTACGATTAGCCAGATATTTATGCTCTTCAAGCCCTTTTTCTGATAGACGTTCATCTATTGATTTCATTTGAGTGTTCTTTTTCATATATTCTATATAGTCTCCCTCCATTTCATTCTCCCATCTCAATCTCATTAAATCCGTCATATCCTTCATTGTTGATTTCATTTCATTAACTTGATTTTTCAGTGTTGTTATTTCGTGCTTTTCACCTTCAAGCAACTGAACCTTAATCTTTAGTCTATTCTCTTCATTGATGGTTAGCAAGTTAACGGCTTTCATGTATTCATCTAACATCTCTTGCTCAGTCGGTCGATAATATGCAGAGGCTAGACCTATCTTATGACCTAGCAACATTTCCCTAATCTCTGCGTTCAGTTTGGAGTTGACTGCCTGTTTCATCCAGAAGTAACGGAAGCCATGGGCAATAGGAATTTCTTTGCATCTGACATTACAACGTCTTGCAATATCTCTTAATTTCCATTGTAGCGTTTCTCTGCCAATGCCCTTGCATGCACCAATTGCAAACTTGTCCCGAATATCAAATTGCTCCCTTATCAAAGGTGAGTCATCGGTTAATTTTTCACCATAACGGGAACGCATATCCAGATAAGCGTCAACTGCTTTTTTACATTCAGGACTCATAAAAGTAACATATTCTTCTCGAGCGTTTTGATACACTATGATTTTATTATCTTGCAAATTTCGGATTTGCAGACTCGGGATTGCACCTATACGCATACCAGTAGAAGCCAACAAGAGGATAACGACCCGCATCCGCTCGTCTGCAATTTCCAACATTTTTCCAATTTCTTCATGAGTGTATCCCCTATCGTTTTTGACCTTTCTTTGTTCTGGCATGAATCTTCCTATTTTGGTTGTATTCAGCACAATATCGTTTATCTTGTAAAATGACATAATCGTAGCAACATAGTTGTGAATAGCCGCCCAGTTCTTGCCCTCCCTTTTCATCTTGTTGATAAAGTCTATTATCTGTCGTTCTATCAGTCGAGGATTTCTTTCATGCAATAGATCATTTAATCCCATGATTTCTTGGTATTTTTTCAGATATGAAGAATATTTTATCCTAGTTTCCTTCGATCTTATAGAATCCATGAACAACTCAATCTCTTGTTCTTGCTCTTGCACTTGTAAAAGTTATTTAAGAGCATATAAAAGGATAGTATATGCTTGTTCAAATTTTAATATTAGTTGATTCGATAATTGGTTGCCGTGCCAAGGGTATTTATCGCCGCAGATATTTATAAAAAAAATGAGATTCTAAAGATACAACATGATTTGATTTCTTATTTGAATTTGGAAAGAAAAGATGTAAAATTGGTACGACAAGAAAATTTTCATTTTACGCTAGTCTTTTTTGGCGAAATCAACAATTCAATACTTGAAAAGATAGTTACTAAAATCTCAGGGATTGAATTTCAATCATTCGAAATTAAGTATCGCATGATAGGAGCATTTCCGAATAGCAAGAGTGCCAAAGTAATATGGATTGGATTGGACGAAGAAACGAGGAGTCCTTTCAACCAAATGTCGTATAAGGTGCTATCACAATTAACAGACTTTGAACTAAAGATAGAAAAAGAGATAATACCACACATAACACTACTTAGAACAAAGGGAGCAGCACTAAATTTGAATTTACACAGCAGTAGCATTATGTCCAATTTTACTCTTATTGACAAAATAGATACAATTTCTGTAAAAAAGAGCATCACTACACCTCAAGGTCCCATATATGAGAACATAATTACTGTGAAGGGAAAATGAATACAATAGATGATATTACGCTAGAGATATCAGCTTCCTCCTCCCCATCAAAATTAAATCAAAAAAAATTAGAAAAAATATCAAGAGAAATAGAGAATGAAATTATGAACTTTAAAGACAATAGAATCTTAGAAGTGATAGTTGGTGGATCATTTGCCAAAGGAACATGGCTTGAAAATGACATTGACTATTTTATAATGATAGAATCAACAGTTGAACGAAAAGAATTTGAAGAAATAGGAAAATCGGTTGGGTTTTATGCTTTAAGAAAATATAAACCATATCTACGTTATTCAGAACATCCGTATGTTGAAGGAATAGTTGATGGGATCAGGATAAACATTGTGCCGTGTTACAAAGTTGAAAAAAATAAATGGAAAAGCGCCGCTGACAGATCTCCGTTTCATACGATTTTTATGCAAAGCAGCCTAAATGATTATTTAAAGGGCCAAGTAAGGGTCCTAAAAAAATTTTTAAAATCGATTGGAATATATGGTTCTCAAATATCTGTTTCAGGTTTTAGTGGTTATGTCACAGAGGTACTTGTCCTGAAATATGGCTCATTTAGAAATGTTCTCCAAACGTTCGCTGACTTGAAGCCAAATTACATTATTTCTCTTGAATCTTTAAATGAAAAAGCAACCGGAAAATTTGACAGTCCCATAATAATAATTGATCCGATTGATTCAAATCGGAATCTAGGAGCTGCCATATCATCAGAGTGTCTTGCTAAATTTGTATTAGCTTCAAGGCTTTTTCTGAATGAACCGTCAATAGAATTTTTTAAAAGACCGCGCAAATCTAGTTCAAAAATTATTAACAGTTTCAAATCAAATTTATTGATAATCGAATTCAAAATACAGGAGAGAAGTCCCGATATCTTGTGGGGCCAGCTTAAGAGAAAACTAGCTAGTATTTCAAAACAGTTAGAAAATGCAAGATTCAAAATAATTAAAAAAATTTGTTTTACTGATGAAAGGGAACATGCTGTATTTATTTTTATCATAGAATTTACGAATTTGCCAAAATTAAATCTAAATTTAGGACCTGAAATATTTCGAAAAAATGAAACTAATTCATTTATTAAGAAAAGAGGAAAAAGCTCCATTATGTTATGGACTGATGATGTGAGAATAGTAAGTATTGAAGAAAGAAAAAAGACCTCAATAAAAGAACATGCAAGTCAAATAATACAGAAAGACATTGAATCAGGCAGCCGTATGGGAGCTACACAAGATCTTAGTAATGGTTATTCTATATATTTGGGAAATGAAAGAAAACTGAGTGATTTTATTTCCACTGCCATTGATTTTATGGTTCGTGATGGAGAATTTATTAAGCAGTGAAAATAAGGAAAGCCTAAAATTTTTACTGACTTACCCCTTATTTGACCAAAATACATTTGATGACAGGATGGAAGAATTATTATCCTTGGGTATTAACTCTGTATTCTCATTTGGTAAAGTGGAATTGCACAAAATATGCATACTTGGTAAGGGCTCAGTTGGCTTGGTAACATTAGTTAAATATAGAAATAAATATTTTGTTCTAAAAATGAGGAGAACAGATGCAAATAGAGTGAGTATGTATGACGAAGTACTATTTCAATCACTCGCAAACACTATTGGGATTGGTCCTTTCCTTGTAGATTTTTCTGAAAATTTTATATTGATGGAATTTGTCAAAGGTTTCAATATCGTAAATTGGTATAATTCGAAAAACACTACATATGAAAGAATTCTAAAATGTACTTCTTCCATTCTTCAACAATCTTTTCTTCTAGATTCCATAAAACTTGATCACGGTCAGCTAAATAGACTTGATCGCCACATAATAATTTCCAAAGATGGTAGACCGACAATTTTGGATTTTGAAACTTCTAGTACTAAGAGGAGAGCAAGTAATGTAACTAGCGTTTCTCAGTCCTTTTTTCTACATGGCCCAATTTATGACAGACTCCGAGATTCAATCAATAACGATAGAAAGCAGGTGATAAAAAGAATTAAGGACTACAAGAAAGACTTGAATCATGAAAAATTTGAAAAAATATTAAAGTTACTCAAATTCTAGAAATATATTATCAAATAGTATACAAATTTAATAATTGTCATTGAGCTTTCCAATCCGCGCATTAAGATTCTTAAAGCAGTATCTTCAAATTTAATCATTGTCAAATTCTCAGAACTTTGGGATTAAAACTCTAAAGAAAATGAATCTCAAAGGTGGAACAGTGATTGATGGTTTTGCTACAACCGGGATTACTAATACTATTGCTTCTGAATGTATTTTACACTCAATTAATACTCAATTAATTGCAACTATCGAATCTCCATACTTTTCTCAGTTGTCAATAGTTAGGAATTCGGTACCATATTTTCCTGTAAGGGTATATGCCAATGAAGAATTGAAAACATCGATTTTTATCTCTGAAGTGAGCATAGAGCCATCACTTTATTTCCTCGTTGGAAATACTATGCTAAACTGGGCAAAGGATAATGAATGTGATCTTATTATTAGTTCAAGTAATATAGTTAACCCTCAACAACCAAAGTCTGTAGACTCAAAAGAATATTCGATAATGGGTATAGGTAATACCGCACAAGCAAGAAATAAATTAAAAGATTCCAAAATTGCATTACTAAAAAATGGCACTATAGGAGCGATTCCAGCAGTTCTCTTAAATCAAAGCTCCCAGTTAGGTATTAATGTAATCGTATTATTGGTAAAAATTATTGAAGGAATTCCTGATTTTAGGGCCGCGGCAGAGTTATCTACGACAATAAGTAATCTTGTTCCAGGTGTATCATGTAACGTTCCATTACTGCTTCAGGAAGCAGAAAAGATTGAAAAAGAGATAACAAAGATTAAGACTCAAGATATAGAAACTGAAGTGAATGCATATGGCTAAAAGTCATTCATTTAGTAGTTAGTCTAATTGATTGAATGTATTTTATAATCATTCGAGCCAGCAAAAACTGGAAACAAACTATTTTGCATTTGTCGTAATGATTTTTACCAAACTCTTTACAGTCGTTAAATTTAGGTCCAGCTGTTCTGCAATCATCTCTTCAGATATTCCAGAATCATACAAATTTCTAACGCTTTCTTTTTTTTCTTGACTAATATTTTTGATATCTAGTTCTAGGTCCAATTCGGTCTCTACATTCTTTATGAAGGATTGTACCTTTTCGAAGACAGTATCAATATTGATATTCTTTTCTGTTGAAAAAACTACGATATGATTTTTTATTGGAATGCTAAACATTACTACCTTATCATAAATGTAAATAACTGATTTAAGGTGCCCTAATTCATTTTCAAATATTTTTCTTAACTCAACAATATATGCCGATTGAGTATAACTTATTTCTGGATTTCTGCCCTTAAGATGCTCATTAATTCCCTGTCGAATTACATTTGCACACAAGTGGCCGGATTTTTCAACCAATCCCGAAAACCTTAAAGACGGATCTATTGTCAGCAGACTGTTCAAGAAATCAACTTCATTCATGGAACAAGATCTAAATAGCCAGAAATATATCTGTATTTAGGTCAGACTATCATTCTATGGGAAACTAAAGTAGGGTGGAAAAACAATCACTGTGGTATTTGCTACGAAAACAAGATATTGCTCTTCTTAAAATGATTATTTGAATTAGGATGGCAGAAGATATGTCTTCAACAGCTTCAAATACTATACCCTTTCCTACGTTGACAATAGTATATCTGGTAACTGAAGCTGAAGGCTTGATTGAGGAAATAAGTCAAAAGTACAAAAATATAACGGTCGAAGACTGTAACGGTTTTTTTAATGATGGAGTTAAGAGAGATTACAAGAAAATAACAATTTGGAGTCAGGGAATTGATAGCCTTTGGTTTAATGCTTTGATAGCTAGGATAAAAGAAGTAGCAAGTGTAGATGCAGTTCCAATAGTATCTGGCGGGATAATGTACACCGTGTAATCTTGAATTTGTAACGTAATCACATTCCTACAACTAGAACAACTTTATTTATCCAAAATGAGACAAGATGATGCCAAAGTATAAAAAATGCCTCAGCTAGTGCTGCGGAACTATCTATTTAGTATCGGGTTTTATATCAATCAGGATCTTATTTCCCACAAGTGGGCTTCCTATTTTTTCGTACTTTTTTCTAGGCATATTTATCTGTATTACTGTCTTTGGATATGTTTTGATCACTGTTTGTGGTTGGGATCGTAGAATAGCTTCTAGGATGGGTCTTATCTGCTGCTTAACCTCTTCATCAGATATGGATCTATCAATCGCTTCTAACATTAATTGTTGTTGCGACACTGATTCCAATTCGATATCTTCAATTAGAGACAAAGTTATGTTAATGCCATTGTCTGACAGTTGTGTTATCTTGTATCTGATTTGAGTGTCTTCCAATCCTAAAAATTAAGTAATTATATTTACTTATTACTTTTTACATCCGTTTTATGTGACAGATGTTTAGTAATTATCAGATATAACGAGACCGGTTGTCCTTTTCATACTTAATAGTATCAAGTTAAGTTCAAGTACTGACATCCACAAGACATATTAAAATTGATTTTGTATTTATTAAAGTAATAAGATGAAATATAGAAGCAGGACAGATATTTTTGCGTCCATTTTACAATCTGCAAATAGCAACAAGGGAGTTGGAATAACAACAATCATGTACAAGTCCTTTCTCTCTCATTATCAGCTCAAGAAATATTTGTCCATAATGCTTGAAAATGGATTAATAAAACTTGAAGAGGAAGAGCACTTGTATAGGATTACTGAAAAAGGTTTAAGATTTTTGCAACTTTTCTCAAATATCAATGAACTTATTGATACTACAAAAGAATATAATGTCTGAAAAGTAATTTCGTTTTTTCCGAATAAAGTTAGTTTATCAATCATACACACTTTGGTCGTCGTAATAGATGAGTTCGTAGTTTCACAATTTTGGCTTTGATATGATGTAAAAATAGCACCGAAAAATTAGTATAGTCAAAATTAATCAGACAAACCTTTTTTCAATAATTCGATTATGAATATTGGAGAAAATATTCTTGTTTGTATTTAGTGTTGCTTCATGATCAATTTTATGGTATTAGGGAAATTTTCTTACAACTGAAATAGCCCGGCCCAGATTCGAACTGGGGTCAAAGGCTCCAAAGGCCTCTATGCTTGGCCACTACATTCAGCGAATTTTAAATTCTCTACCGGGCTGCCGGACATTTTTTTTATAGAATATCTGTTTTATAAAGTTACGAACCTATCAACAATTTTCATTAATTTATTTGTTGGATCTTCCATACGATTCAAAATTCGTTGTGCACGATTTTTTTGTTTAAAACTAAACGTATTATCATCTAGTATATGACGTAATAATTTCACAATTTGAGTCGAATTTGCAACTTTATGTATCAAACCCATTCTAACCAGATAGTCATCAACATAGAATTTTATTGGCGAAATTGAAATAGTTGGTTTTCCCATTAATGCAGATTCGGCATTCATGGTGCCACCTCCACCAACAAATATGTCGGCAACAGATATTAGCTCGAATCCGTCAACAACATTCTCTAAAACTTTAATTTTATTACCATATTTTTCATTGAACTGTCTTATTTGATCCTGATATCTGCATAAGACCAAGATATTTGTCGTTCTATGAAAGATTTCAACTATTGATTCCAATATACTATTCACATTGGTATTTTTGTCTAGCATGTATGATGCCTTACTTTCTTCAGGTCTAATAACAATCGTATTTTTCTTTGTAAGGTGATATTTTTTCCTTAAGTGCCTGTCATTCAACTCTCTTGTTTCTCTTTTTATCCACGCAACCGGATCAAGTGCATGATAACGAATTATTTGATTCTTTGATATACCTAAATTATTCCATGCAGAGTAAGGAATAATCCAAGGACATAGGAGATAATTAACAAATGGAATTGTTAGCCTTTGAACTGCAAAAGCATGAGGTGAATCACTGAATGTAATGTGGGGAATTCCTAAACCGAATGTAACTCTAGCTGCTTCTGGTGACGAAAAGCTAACACAAAGATCAGGTTGGAATTTATCTATTTCTTTTGCCAAATCAAAAATTCTACTGGAACTTGCTCTCAGTTTGTCATATTTTGATGAACCGCCATACTTTCCAACTATTTTTAGCTCAAATTTCTTTAATTTAGATAACTTTACACATTCTCGATAGTTCCTTCCTGTACAGAGCAATTCATGATCTTTTTCTTTTAGAACGTTAACTGCCTGTTTGAAGAACATCACTTGTTTTGGGGTTAAAACGTCAAACCAGACTCTCAAGCATCATGTATAAGTAATCTCATGGAAAAAACTTTTCTTTAACCAATTTTAATTTTGGTCTAGGAACAAAAATATGCTATTTGTGGTTGGTATAACTATTGAGTGTTGATCCATTGAAGGTAGCTGTTTACGGGCTAAGCACCGAGGGATACAAGATTGCATCTCATATTTCCAATAAAGGTATACCAGTTTCAATTATCGATGACTCATCAGGAATGGCAATTACCCTTAAACCAGATATTGCAAAGACATACTCTAGTGTAACCTCTTTTATCCAAGATGAGACACTCTTAGATTTCGAACCTTTTGACGTTGCCATTAATAATGCATCTTATATTTTTTTTACTCCAAGGATAAGAAAATCATGGCCTGATGCAAAAAATCACATTGGATCTAAATTTCAAGACGTGATAAAACATGTGAACAAGGATAGTTCTATAATATACACCGTCCCTGCAGGCTTTGGCGTAAACAATGAAAACATAACATTAATTGAACATCGAACTGGTCTGAGTGTTGGAAAAAACATTTTCTATCATTATATGCCAATAAGTTCCATACCCTCAGCTTTATTTGATGCTATTATCGGAACAAAATCCGAATTAGATTCTAACCTAACAAGTTTATTGAGCGGACTTGACTCCAGCAATAGAATCAAGGTGGTAGATATTGAATCTGCAGAATATTTGTATTCTATTAGAATTTTAAGACACTATGGTTTAATGTCACCTATTTTTGAAATTTGTAAATTTGCTGACAATACTTATCAATCTCAAATAATGGAAAATGAATCCTATGATGAAATGTATATTGACGATCTCGTAGGTGGCTTATTTGACTTGAACACTATTTTATCTTCTTTAACTGGAATTTCTCCATTGACACTCTTAGTAAAAGGCAATATCGCCACTGTAGAAAATTATTTAAAGCATTTGACAGAACAAATCAAGATTATTCTAAAGAAATATGAATTGAAAGCAAGTAAAACAAAGGCCATAATTTCGTGGACATTTGATCCTAACGAAATGAGAGGGGATAGACTAGACATAATATCTAGATTGGAATCAAGATTGAAAGATTATGTTGGAGATGTGGAAAGACATGATTCTTTGTTTGACTTTTATTCAAGTGAAAAAAAGATCATAGTAATTTCGTGTTCAAAAGATGATTTTGATAGGCTCAATAAGAATAATCCTAATTCAGAGATCATAATTATCAAGGCAACTCCTATACTAGGGCAGTCTAACATTCAAGCATAAACCACTAATAATAATAATAAGAAAGCATAATTTAGAATTGTCTTGCTTGATGCAAAGTGTCCAAAGTGCAATAATAAGGCACAGGTCAATGATGACCTCACGACAGTCGAGTGCAAAAACTGCGGTTATTCAGATGATTATGAAAATTATATCAACATGATGAAATCTAAGGCAGAGAATATGGCAGATAATTATCAATTCAAGGGAAATGGATCAATTTAGTTTTTGTGGTTGGGTTTCGAATTTTATAATCACTTAATTTTACCAAAACGAGCCCTTATCAGAACAGGTCAATTCTGATCCACAATTCTCACATCTTAGATGACAGCTTTGAATATCAATCATTGCAAATCCGCATCGTAGGCACTTTCTTTCATTTACCTGCTGCTTTTCTCTCTCTCTATTCACTTAACTCATTTTTCGTATCAACATTAATAAAAGTATTTGAAATAATCCAAGTCGCAAAGATTAATTAAAGCTCTCACACTGGTTGATTTCATATTGACACAGTTTAAAATAATAGTTTCTGATAAAAAAGGGAAGAGTATTAGCAAAGAGTTAAAGGATAAAGAAGCTCAACCCCTAGTTGGTCTCAGGGTAGGAGAGACTGTTGATGCTTCAGTGATTGGTATATCTTCAGGCAAGATTGAATTGAGAGGTGGCAGCGATAAATCTGGAACACCAATTAGGAAGGATGTTCACGGCGGTGTGAAAAAATATGTATTGTTATCAAAAGGTGCAGGAATGAGAGATGATCGTGAGGGGATTAGAAAGAGAAAATTGGTTAGAGGCAATATGATTACAGAAGAGATATATCAGATAAATTGTTTACTCTTGGAAGGAAACTTACCTCTTACTGCCAAGACGCCAGACTCGAAAAAAACTGAATAATAGCATACCTGTCAATTCTTTGACACTATTGTCATTATAATGATTAATAGTATTATAATTAAATTAATATCTCTGTGAAATTTCACTATACATATTGCATTGGAAAGAAACTTTACCCGACTGGTACGTTAAACAATATGGTTTTCAACCTTGTGTTAATATAGGAACATCTGGTCATGTCGACCATGGAAAAACTACTCTAGTAGAATCTATAACTGGCGTCTGGACAAGCGGCCATAGTGAAGAATTAAGAAGAGGAATTACAATAAAGGTTGGCTATGCTGACGCCGCTTTTTATAAATGTAAAAACTGTCCCCCACCAACCTGTTATTCAACCCAACCAGAATGTAAAAACTGTGGACAAGTATCTGAATTTGAACGTGTTGTTAGCTTTGTAGATTCTCCTGGGCATGAAAGTTTAATGGCAAATATGCTCTCTGGAGCTGCTTTGATGGATGGAGCAATATTGGTAGCTGCAGCAAATGAAAAAGTACCTCAACCACAAACCAGAGAACATTTACTGGCCTTACAAACACTTGGCATTAAGCAAATTGTGTTGGTTCAAAATAAAGTTGATTTGGTATCATATGAAGAAACAATAGAGAATTATAAACAAATAAAGAATTTTGTCAAAGGGAGCGTAGCTGACACGGCACCAATTATTCCTGTTTCTGCACAACACAAACTAAATGTTGATGCTCTTATAGAAGCTATTGAATCAAATATTAAAACACCTGAAAGATCTAAAAATTCTGAACCTTTGATGCATGTACTGAGATCATTTGATATTAACAAGCCTGGTCTTCCCATTAGTGAAGTAAAGGGAGGAGTAATTGGAGGTTCGTTAATACAGGGAGATTTTAAGACTGGTGATGAGATTGAAATACGACCAGGGCTTTATGATGAAAAGAAGGGAAAATACGAACCCATAATGTCGAAGATCTCATCTCTCGGTACTGGTGCAGGAATTGTTCAAGTTGTAAAACCAGGAGGCTTGGTTGCTCTTGGAACAACACTAGATCCATATTTAGTAAAGAGTGATTCGTTAATTGGTTCATTAGTAGGCCTCCCAAGCTCACTTCCTCCTGATGTTTATGATGTTACTATAGAACTAAATCTTTTTGAAACTGCTGTTGGAACACAAGAACTGGTTAAAGTTGATCCGATTAAGATAAAAGAATCCTTGCGACTAAATATTGGAACGGCTGCGACACTTGGTACCGTTACTCATATAAAAGATCATGTTGTAGAAATTAAATTAAAGAAACCTGTATGTATGGTTAGCCAGAACAGGGTTGCAATAAGTAGAAGAATTGCGGACAGATGGCGCCTGATTGGTTCAGGAATAGCGTCATAGAAGTATCGTTGAGAAATAGATAGATTCAAATTTTAAATGATGAATAAATTTTTTAGTACAATTAATCGGTCAGCCTATACTTTCTTCCCATTATTGTTATAGATACAATCCCTGTTCCTTTAGTGACAAACCCTATTTCATAATACTTTAGTTTGTGTCTATCCAATATTTCCATTATTTTGTCCACTCGTGTCTTTGAAACTACAATACAAAAACCAATACCCATGTTAAATGTAGAATACATTTCTTTATGTGATATTTTCCCCTCCTGTTGGATGAGATTAAAAATCCCGCTTTGTTGAGGAAGTTTGTTTAGATTGAAATTTACTCTATTGCTTAATCTTGATAGTTTACTGAATGAGCCACCTGTAATATGAGCAAGTCCATGAATCGATTCTCTTTCGGCGTCAAGTAAATCACGTATAGGTTTAACGTATATCCTTGTGGGTTTCAAAAGCTCTTCGCCTAAAGAGCTTTTTAGAAAAATATGAGAGTTTTTTAACTTGTGCTTTGGGAGTAAGACCCTCCGTGCAAGTGAGTAACCATTTGAATGCAATCCGCTACTTTCTAATCCTATTATTATATCTCCCTCAGTTATTTTATCCCCCAGCACCAATGCTTTCTTATCTGTTATTCCAAAAACAGTTCCAACTAGATCAAATGAATTTTCTTCTGTTTGATTAAGGAGATCGGGAAGAATTGCAGTTTCACCTCCCACTATCGCCATTTTAGATTCCTTTGCCCCTTTTGTTAATCCTTTCAGTAGTTCTCTTACAAGGTAATGGTCAGGTTTTTTCAATGCAATATAATCCAGGAAGCCAATTGGGACAGCACCAATACATATAATATCATTAACATTCATGGCCACACAATCTATTCCCAAAGTATCAAATCTATTCATCAGTTGTGCAACAATTATTTTGGTTCCAATCCCATCAGTGTGCAACGCAATAATTTTTGAATCAATCTCAATCAATCCTGCATAATGTCCAAAGCCTGACAAAACCTTCCAATTATTATTTCCAAAACTAAAATGAGTTTTTGAGATGATTTTGCCAATATTACCTTGTATTTTCCGAATTTTCTTTATGTCAACACCAGCTTTAGAATAATCCCACATATAGATATCTTAGAGGTCATAATACATATTATAAATAAAAGCATGAGTAGTTATTGCAATCTAAACTTTAACTTGAAAATTAACTTATAAACATGAATACAATTGTAATATAGATATGGAAGATCCTGGATCTATTTTTGAAGATTCTGAAAAGACATTCATAGAGTTATCTAACTCGCAAAGACTTCAGATAATAAATGCGTTAAAGAACTCCAGCATGAATTTGACTTTACTAGCAAAACATCTTGGCATAACAATGCAAGAGGCTCATAGAAATTTTAATAGACTTATGGATGCCGGGATAGTTAGTAGAGATTCCAATGGTTCATACTCTTTAACTACTTTTGGAAACACGATAACGACTCAAATTCCATCTATAAATTTTCTTTCAAAAAATAAGAATTATTTTTCAGACCATTATTTTGGAAATCTTCCAATGAAGTTTATTCAGAGGATTGGTTCATTGGATGAAAGCAAGTTTATCCCGGGTCTAGTCGCAGTCATTGAGGAAATCAAAGAAATGTACAGAAATTCTAATGAGTATATTTACGGTATGATTCCACAAGTGCCTTTAGATCTTATGGAAGTGGCTACAAAAATTGTAATGGAACGCAAGATCAAGTTTAATTACATATTACCAAAAAATGCCGCAATACCAAAAAAAGGGAAAGATTTCTTAAATGAGATTAATTACCCAGAATTGTTAAAATCTGGACTAGTAGAGAGAAAGATGATAGATGATGTTAAGGTTTCTGTAGTTTTAAATGAAAAAAAAGCATTGTTAATGTTTCCATCGATTAAGGGTGAAACTGACATGAATGGAGCATTTTCTAATAGCATTGACAGGGAAAACAATAAACTATTTCACGAGTGGTGTTTAGATTATTTCAGATACAGCTGGTTAGAGTCAAAACCCTTTGATCATAGTAAAATTAGAGAAGTATGATTTTACAGATAATACCTACAAGTGATAACAATATCACAATAAAAAGGATTTCTAAAAGATAGTAATTATCTAGATTGATTTTTTGTTGCTTTCAATGCTGAAAATAACGCGCCAGCTTTATGCTCTGTTTCCAAGTATTCATTTTCAGGGATCGAATCCATTACTATTCCAGCTCCTGATTGAATATAAGCACTATTTCCATTTATGAATAAGGATCTTATAATTATTGCAAAATCGCATGATCTATTGAAAGAAAAGTAACCCAAAGCGCCCGCATATGGTCCCCTAGAAGATTTTTCCAGCTCTGATATTACTTCCATTGCTCTCACCTTGGGCGCTCCAGAAACGGTACCAGCTGGAAATAAAGATCTAAAGGCGTCAAAACAGTCGTATTTATCATAGAGATTACCTGTTATATGAGAAACTAAATGCTGAACATGACTGAATCTTTTTACTATCATCAATTCTTTTGGTCGTACTGATCCAAATTTACATACTCTACCCAAATCATTTCTTGCCAAATCCACAAGCATAGTGTGTTCAGCTAATTCCTTTTTGTCTCTTAAAAGCTCAATCTTTAATTTAGTATTGACGCTCTCTTTATTGGAAACTGGTCTTGTTCCTGCTATTGGAAACGTCTCAATTTTATTATTATTAATTACACGAAGAAGCATTTCTGGACTGGAGCCGATAATAAATCTTTTATTTCGTTTAAAGAAATACATATACGGCGATGGATTTAATTGCCTTAGATTTTGATAAAGAAGTAATGGATCACCATATAGCTGAAATTTGAACTTTCTGGATATTACTACTTGAAAAACTTCGCCTTCGTATACATACTCTTTTGCCTTTTTCACGTTGGAAATAAATTTACTTTTAGTTGTATCTGAAACTGGTTTTGAAAAAGAAAGACCTTTTCTCAAAATTTTTTTTTTGGAATTTATTACTTTTTCTAATTCATCAAACCTAGATTTTTTGCCAATGTGAAAATAATGGATTGCATTATGCTTTTTGTCGTGAATCAGGCCATCAGTATAAATTCCAAATTCCATCATTGGAAACATATTATTTGATCTTTTTGGGGGTAGCTTTTCCCAGAATCTAATTGCTTCATAGCTCACATATCCCACCGCCCCTCCAATATATCGAAGTTTTTTTTCTTCGATAGTTGGCAGGATTCGTCTTAATTCCAGAAGGGGATCTTTTACTAGTTTTTCATACATCGTTTTTTCGTTTCGACAAATTTGAAATTTTCCATTATCGCAATTAATTGTAAATTCTGGATCAAATCCTATTACTGAAAATTCAGAGAGTTCTTTTGGTCCGGTTAAAGACTCTAAAATAAATACATTTTCATAATTCAAATAAATACGCTTAAAGATTTCAAATGGGTCTTTAACAGTATCAATTTTTTTCTTATTGAAGGTAAAATCATTTGATCTTGAGATAAGGTCCTTAAGCATTTATGATAATTACCATAAAAAGGTGTCTTACAACATGATTTAAATCTTATGAGAGCAATACTTCAAATTTATCAGATTAATTTTATTTATTAATTATTAAATAATTGGAACTAATAAGGAAACCAGACAATAATTTTTGTGATATAATTAACTAGTAACATTTCATATATGCAGTTAGAGTGAATCTTGTTTTCTACCGATCAATAATGTTGGTCGTTGCCAATGGTTTTCTGCCCATAAAACCTTCATCCTTTCTATGCCAAAATTTTATTTCATTTTCACCTTCTTTCCAACACAGCCACACTTCTTCATCAAACCTCAGGGATGGAAAATCTAAGAGCCCTTCATCAACACTTTTGATCATAACTCCTTTATTTTCCAGCTCTGCTATGGTTTCATACAGTTTAAAAACAGCTTTGTTTAGTTCCTGTTTTTTATTTATGAAAAGCGTGAATTTTGTCCCTTCATTAACCATTCTTTGCAATTCTTCTTGAAGTTTAATCACTTTATTCTTTTGAATAATAATGCTAGAAAATATTTTTTTTATTTCGGGTAAAATTCTGTTAGCATCCTGTGGAGTGAAGTAAACAGACATACGTACCAAAAATTATTGAAGACAATTTAATCATTATTATTTATCTGTAACAATTAATCAGTACAACTGATAGAAATTACCCGAATGGACACACATTTTCCTACTTTTTGCATTTATTCTTTCTGATTTTATTCAAATCTCCAAGTCCATGCGAGTATACCTCCCATGAATTGGATCTTCCAAATAGGTTGTCTAATTTATCGGAAGCGTTAACAGAAAATTTATTCAATGCAAGATGAATTGATTCGTGGCTTATAATAGAGGAGACTATCTCTGCCGTCTTGCCCTTTGTGTCATATTCTCTCCAAGATCGGTAATTTGAGATAAAGGCTCTGGATTTTCCGTAGTAAGATACGAACATCAAACCCCTTCTGCCCATCATCCCACGCAAGCGAAGATCCGCAACCATTTTTTAATTTAACTTTCATATATTCATTAATGTTTACAAGATTTTTCTTATCTACCTCTATTAAATGCCTCAAAAATAATATGACTAAACTCTGTTGACTTTTACAAAATTTATTAAGAAATTCTACCAATATTAAAAAAATTTCATTATTTTTGAAGCCGTAAGTGTACTCAAAATATTTATTTATTTGTGAAATATAGTGGTTGTAGTAATACTCTTTTAAAACACGAGATAAATTGTGACTTTATGACGAATTTGAAATTACAGAATAAATCTAAAATCTTAAAGAGTAATTATTCTGATTCGTTAGGTTTAACTCTCGATGCCATAGAGGTTGGTTTAAGTTCAGTTAATCCGGTATCCCTAATGAAAAGTTCGGTAAAAATAGAAGGTAATAATTTAAGTATATTTGATTATAATGGTAAGAAAACAAGGTTTGATATTGGATTATTTCGGTCAATTTACTTGGTTGGAGCTGGCAAGGCTACGGCATCAATGGTTGATGCATTCATAAGCATACTGAATAATCGGAAAATCAAAGAAGGTTGCATTACAGTTCCATATGGAATCAAAATGAAGAGTAACTTATGTTCGGTAACAAATGCAGCTCATCCAATACCAGATTCCAATGGTGTACTCGGTACAATAAAAATATTGAATATGCTAGAAAAAGTAAAAAAAAATGATTTGCTCTTAATGTTCTTATCAGGCGGTGCATCAGCACTCATGCCCCTACCATTAGATATCATAGGTTTAGATGAAAAACAGAACATAACTATCAAACTTCTCTCATCAGGAGCAACAATTGATGAAATGAATACTGTGAGGAAACATCTTTCTCAAATCAAAGGGGGTAGGCTTGCAAGCATTATTAATAAAAAATTTCCAGTAATAACACTTATTCTATCAGATGTAGTTCAAGACAAAATTGATGTAATCGGATCAGGTCCTACTGTTCCAGATTTGACTACTTTTAAGGACACAAAAAAGATCCTGCTGAAATACAAACTATGGAAAAACCAAAGACTTGTCTCTAAAAAATTAAGGGGTTTAATTAGCGATGGCATGTTAGGAAAGATTAGAGATACACCAAAACCTGGTAACCCTATATTTACCAATATTTATAACGTTATTATAGGCAACAACAATATTGCTTGCAAAAATATCAAATTGTTTTTGGAAAAAAGTGGCGTAAAAACAATGTATTTGGGGTCAGCATTTACAGGAAAATCCCGTATTCTTGGAGATTTTCTCTTCAAACTTGTTAATGACTTCCCCTCTATTTCAACTCCATATGCATTTGTTTTTGGTGGAGAAACAACAGTTGATTTAGAAAATAAAATAAGAGGAATCGGTGGAAGAAATCAGGAGGCAGTACTCTCAGCTGCAGCTCACTTTGAGAATTTGGATGAGGGTATGGATTTTACAATTGCGTGTATCGGAACTGATGGCATTGATGGAAATTCGAAGGCTGCAGGAGCGATAGTGAATCCAAAATTGCTAGTAAATATAAAACAAAAAAAATTAAAAATATCAAACTACCTTAAAAACCATGATAGTAACACATTGTTTAACAAAGTAAATGGTGCGTTATATACAAAGATTACGGGGACTAATGTGAATGATATATCAATTGTCTGTAGATTAAAGTAGGTAAGTCACATAAATAAGAAATGTCACAATATAACTTATTTCAAGTATAGAGGCAAAGTAAAAACAAATGTGGCTCCAGTTCCATTTTCATTATTAAATCCGTTTATCTTTCCCCCATGTGATTCTATAATATTCTTAGAGATGAATAATCCCAAACCAGTTCCTTGTTCTGATCTTGATACAAATTTGTCAAATAGGCGATTGATTATTTCTTTATCTATACCTTTTCCAGTATCGCTGATTTTTATTGTTAGCTCATCACTATTTTCGCTTCCTATGATAGAGATAGTTCCTTGATCCGTGAATTTGATTGAATTATTAATAATATTCGAAATGACTTGAGTAATTCTATATTTGTCTGCAAGAATCTTTACTTGTATTGGTTCATAAAAAATCCTGAGTTTTTTATTATTTGCAGTGTCATTTTCTATCTGCCTGGAATATTCCTTTACTAATTGTGATAAAATTTCATCGATGTCAAAAATGGTTTTATTCAGTTTTAGCGATTTTCCTTCAATATTTGAAACATCTAAAATATCTGCTGCCAATCTATCTAATCTTTTTGCATTACGAATAATAGAAGAAATCTGTTCTTTGCCTACCCTTGCAGATTCATTATCACTGATTTCATTTTCTATTAATTCGGCTTCACCCAATATGGGCATTATAGGAGTTCTTAATTCATGTGCTGCCACATTAATGAATTCTTTTTGCATGTTATCGTGAATCTCTAGTTGTTTGTTTGCTGAAGCAAGTAGACTATTTGATTCAGTTAGTGATTCATTGGTATTCTTTAGTTGCACCGTTCTGGATTTGACTGCGCCCTCTAATCTCTTATTCCAAGATAATATCAAAAATGCAATACCGAAGGCCATAGAACCAACAACAATAATTACAATGGTACTGAAGTTCTTTTGTTGATTTATCAAGTAACCAACATTAGAGGCCAGACTATGTGGGGTGCTAATATATAATGACCAGAGAAGCTCGCCATCCACTGTAATTGGTTGATAAGCAATTGTAGTCATGTTATTATTGTATGAAATATCTCTTAATCCAGATCCCCCTTTTAATGATGCAGCCAATATGTTATTGTAGACATTTTTGATTTCTGGCGGTATCAGATTTTGGAACTCTGATGTCAAGTAATTTTTGCCAAGCACATTTCTAGTTTTTGAATATAGTATTACCCCATTTTTATCGATTAGACCGACATTACTTGCAAATTCTGGTGAGAGTTCCTTCTGTAAAAATTGACCCAATTTTGATAGATCTATAGTTGTAAATACTATTCCTTCAAAATTTGACATATTTGCCTGACTAGCGTTATTATTTAGGGTAACATTACTTTTTATTACTGGATACGATATAAAAAGAAGCGGAAATTGATTATTGACATCAATGATACTGCTATAATATGTAGTATTGGTTGTCTCGGGAGTGAAAAACAGATCTGTTGAGTTTGCTCTGATATCATTATAATTGGCATCAATGGTTTTATTGCTCGTCTTGGAAATAATCTCTCCATTCATGTTAAACATATAATAGCCATTGGTCAAGTCCTTTGTTGATATCTGAGCAGAATCAAATAATTTCTGAACATCATCATTTTCAGCATCTAATAAAGATATTGAGTTACTCAATCCCTGTAGATTGTTAGAGATAGACTCCATACTCCTTACCAAGATACGTGAAAGTTGGTAAACCTCAATTTTTGCATTAGACCTTACATCTTGAGAAGAAATATTTGCGATTTCATTTGCGGTAAATGAAGAATATTGATAAGAAAGTATTGAAAGTCCAATACCGATTATCGCAATGATAAGAAGAATAATGACATTGTTTCTAGAAAAAGTCGCGCCTAACAATAATGTACAATAGATATTAATAAAGTTCTGATAGATAAATAAGCGCTAAAGATTATTCTAGTATAGTTTATGCTATACTTATAAAGTAAAATATATGAATTAACTCAATACAACTGGAGCTAGAGCAGCAACAATCTTACCGTCTATTTACAAATTCCATAAGATCAGATGAGACTAGAAAAACATAAACTCTCATATTGAAAAAATTATTGAGTATCTGGATGAAGATTACATTTTATTAGGAAATGATGCCAGATAAATAGAACAAAGTTAACTATTAGGATTCGGTGAAAATACTTGTATGTCATTGTTCTTTCGATCCGACACGTACACATTCCCTTGATTGTCTAATGCTAAATGTTCCGGATCCTGAAACTGACCTAGTTCTGTTCCATAGGAACCAAACTTTGTAATAAAGGTCCCATTGCTATCAAACTTTATGACACGAGGTTGCATGCTGCATCCTGGATCTGATTGAGGATCTGTTACAAATACGTTGTCATATTTATCCAATGCCAAGTGTTCTACATGACAAAATTGGTTATTTGAGGTACCTTTTGATCCCCACGCTAATAAGGGATTCCAATTACTATCAAACTTCTGCACACGCTCATTTCCTCTTTCATTTACAAAAAAATTACCTTTTGAATCAATCTCGATAGTGGTGGGAAGATTAAATTCTCCTTCGTTATTTCCCTGTCGCCCAATTACCTTTACAAAGTTCCCTTTAATATCAAATTGCTGTATGCGATTATTTTTAGAATCTGCTACATATACATATTTTAATGCCTTATCTACTTCAACATGTCTTGGATTATCAAATTTTCCGGGGGAACTACTGTGGTGTCCATCTGGGTTACCAAATTTAGAGATGAAATTGCCCTGACTATCAAATTCCTGTACTCTATGATTGCCTCTATCAACAACCCAAACATGACCTCTTGCATCCACATCCAGACCGTATGGAACTATAAACTGTCCATCTCCTTTACCCTTTTCTCCAAACTTGAAAAGAAATGTCCCGTTCTTGTCAAATACCTGTATACGAGCTCCATCTCTGTCAACAACATAAAGGTATTTGTCATTCTTGTCAAATTCTAGATCATGGGGACGTAGAAATTGTCCGTCTTCTGTTCCGTTCGAACCCCATTTATTGACAAATTTATAGCCCTGTTCCGTATCTCCTCCCGTAGTCATTTGAGCTGATACCAAACCAATGAAGATACCAATAAGAGTAAAAATTAAGCAAGTCATCAAGGTTGTTATAACGATAGACAAAAAGCTTTTTTCCTGCATTATTACCCTCTATCTTAACCTACAGTAGATAAGCTATTTGATACATGCGTCTAAATGTGTTTGTAAGCAATTCATACAGTTAAAATCATAGGATCTCAATGTCAGCAAAAAGGAAAATTATTACATTTCATTTAGGTATTTGAATTAGAATTCATAAATAAAATTTCAATATGATATTTATTATCTATTCTTGAAAACAGATAGGTGTTGGTTGGAATCAAGTGTTCCATTAAAATAGAACGTGCTTAACTCCCAAACACGGTTAACTGACAACCGGTGGGAGGAGTTGATTTGATTGCATGATAGACAAAAAGCAATCAAGCCCACCGGGCCGTCCTTAAAATGCACTAGAATACTATAAAAAAATTGGTTAACCATACAGTCAGGGAGGGTATATTATTATACAAGGGATGGCTTAGTTGAGCGGGATAAGCAGCGGACTTTAACTTTTTTTGAAAAAATTGTCAATGCTAGGTGTAATTGGATTCAATCCTGAGGCTGTTGGCAAAGGTTCATCCACCGCCGTGTTAGTAAAGAGTGGAAGAATTGTATATAATGCAAATGAGATTACAATTACGCCTATGATGATTAGTATAATAATTGTTTTTTTATTCATAGATTTTACACCTGAGTGATAAGATATCTTAAGATGCATACTATTTCTTTGTTATTGAGGTGCTAGTTTTGCGCTGCCAAATAAGACAGAGAAGGCCTTGCACCAAATGAGCACGGTATCGTATTTTGATAGATCAGTTCCAGCAGGAATTTCATAATTCTGATTTCCTATGTTACCTTTCAACCTCCCAAGATTGACAATGTCTGAAGCATCCTTATCCGTAGAGAGATAAACATATAGATCTGGTCCATTGGTAGCCTTTAGATTTTCCAGTCTCAGGAAAGTTCTGCCATCTGCAAGGTTGATCACTTTAGCAACACCCTCAGCGTTGTGAAAACCGTCACCTGAACCAACGAAATTACCCACTAAAGTGTTCGTATCTTTTGCTGAGGTAGTCTCAGACATATTTTCATCAACAGTAGAATTTTGTTTCGAAAACTCATTCATCACCAGCTCTTTCTCTTTTTGCGTCATGTTTTTAGCTGATTCAACTCTTTGTTCCTCTGTCATATTCATAAAGTCTTGAGGATTGGATGAAGCAGCGTAGGATATTGGTGCATTGCTTGTTATCAGCGTCATAGAAGGAACTAGGCTGGCCGCAATCATCACGCAAAGTATAGATCTAGTGATTTTTTTCATATTATTTTCATCTGAACAATCAAGGATTTCTTTTAAAAAGGTTTATCCAAATTATATCCAAATTTACACGAAAACGCAAAAAACATTACTTTTACTAACTGAATCAACCGATAGTTATTTACATAGTTAAATCCAAAGATTTAAAATCTAATCAATTAACAACTCGTAGTAGATTGGCCGCTGATGAACAAGAACAACCAATACCCACGAGTTGCCTTTGGAGCAATGTAAATAATAATCGACGAATAATAAAGCAATTTACATAATAAAACACATAGTTGCATATAGACTACGCTCAAAATATTCAAACCCATTAGAATTCGATTTATTACACTGATTAGAAACAACTCCATAGAAAGCAGAAAAATTAACTTCCTTCACAACTGAATATGGCGGTTCAGTAACTTTAATAATTGAAAAGGAGTGAATTCTAAAGTATTGTATAAGCTTATATTATTAGGAATAACACTCATACTCTCATTATTATCGATTCAGAGTTATGCCAATGCCGATATTAAAGTAAATCCTCCTTTGAATTGGCAACAAAGTCCTTATAATAATTCTACATCAATGGCATGGTTTCAAAATTCTACAAAGAGCATATTTGCAATTGTTAAGGCACCTGATCCCCCATTTCCAATGATCTTTGTGGGTCCAATTATGGCCCAATTTTTCGCAGATAAAGGCGTATTAGAGTCTTCTGATCAGATTTCATTTGGTCGTAGCAATTATGGCTACAGGTATTTCCTAAATCTTTCTCTTAATCCTACGCTTCTTAATCTTACTTCTAATTCAACACAGGTAACAGATTTTTTATCCATGATACCTAAAGGGATAGAAGTTCCTATGAAGATGATGTTGATACTAACCCAGAAGGAAGACGATTTATATGCAATAGTATTTCTAAATGCTAAGGAGAATTTTGATTCTATGCTAAGTGAAATCAAACCTACTCTTGATTCAATTCAATTGAGTAATTCTACATCGATCCTTAGTTAGATATATTAAAGAAATTAATTGAATTCATAAATTGTGTTTTGGAATATATATTGCACAGGATGTTAAAGAAATTCTAAATGAAATAAGATATCGGGTAAAAGTTATGCGTCAAAAACAATTGACACTCCCTAGGGGCCACTTTTATAACGAGTATTATATTTTGGCCTCCACTTCAAAAATTAATTCTACAAAAAATAAGTCGAGTCAACATTAAAACTGAGGAATTAAGGCCAAACATTAAAAATACAAAGGGTCTGATATTAGTAAGAAAGGGACTTTACTAGGCTTAAAGTGGTCGTATCACCGTATATAACTTATGAATTCGAAAATAATTAGAAAGGAGATTTTGAATTGAGTATCATATCATACTAAGTACTCCTCTCCTAAGAACAAAAGAAATTACAAAATCAAAACATGGCGAACCAAAGACCTCGTCCATATTGCTAATATCCGTAGCAATAATGATGGCAATTATTTTGTTGATGTGTGCTGGAATATCATACACTGAGGGCATGAAAGAACACACTACATGTCGCGATAAAATAATAGGATTTGAACAACGTGGAGTGTATCCGAGTCCGGGGAGTTTAGATTAGCATTATCATTCTGTGACTCAAAATAAGAACATAAAATAATTTATTTTATTTACTCTATTTTTTGGATGTCTTCTACAAAGACATCTTTTTTGATTCTGGACTTTCTTTTGTTTTGGGTAGCATAACTGAGCTAGTCCAGACGTTTCACTGGCACTTAAACAAAAAAACTACCTTAAAATCGGTTAATATATTCATTTAAATATTCAGGAAAGTGCATACAGGTAAATTTTCTATATTATTGAATTTGAATTTGGAAATCCCTATATACCTAGAACAGAAAATTTATGAGGGTCATGATAATAAGTTTACGTAGAGAAATCTTCATAGCATTATCATTTTTTGTAGCGCTATCCAGTCTAGCTCTTCTGCTAGGTCTCTTTAGTTATGATTCATCTGCCTATGCTGCCAGACCCAATGTAACTGCATCCAAACCAGTTGTAAATGATCCCAATCTTACTGTTAATTTCTATTTTAAAGGACTTAAAGCACCAACTTCAATGATATTCCTTGGTCCAGATGATATCTTGGTGACACAAAAAAAGGAAGGGACGGTAGAAAGGATCGTAAACGGTGTCAAGAATACAGAACCACTCATTACAGTTCCTGTTGCTAGTAAAGATGAAAGGGGCTTACTGGGAATGACAACCTCAAAGGATCCAGCTAGTAACAAAACTTATGTGTTTCTCTACTACACCGAGAAAGGTCCACTGAAGGGTGAAATACTTGGTAACAGGGTCTACAAGTATGAACTAGATGAAAATGGGAGTAAACTGACAACACCGAAACTACTTTTAGATCTTCCGTGGGAACCAGGACCAGGACATAATGGTGGGGTATTGAAAGTTGGTCCAGATAATAATATCTATATCACAATAGGTGATGTGATAGGAACAGATCTCAATGAAAGCCAACTATATGAGACACAGGCCCAGAATTTCCAAGCTGGGAAAGAGGTAGATGGAAGAGCAGGCATACTTAGGATTACTCAAGATGGTCTACCTGTAAACAACGGTATACTTGGTAGTAAACATCCTCTCAATCTATATTATGCGTATGGGATAAAAAATAGCTTTGGACTTGATTTTGACCCACTTACGGGATATTTATGGGATACTGAAAATGGCCCTGCCTATGGTGACGAGATAAATTTTGTTGAACCAGGCTTTAATAGTGGTTGGAAAAAGATACATGGCATTTGGAATGTGAATGCCGCATTAGATAAGGCAGGAATATCTCCTACCGATCCTAAAGGATTAGTTGATTTTAATCACAAGGGAAAGTATAGTCCTCCAGAATTTACTTGGGACCATTCGATAGCTCCAACAGCTCTAAAATTTCTTAACACAGATAAGCTTGGACTAGAATATGAAAATGAAATTTTAGTAGGAGATATAAAATATGGTAACATATACAGATTCAACTTAAGTGAGGATAGAAAGTCATTAGCTTTGAATGAATCTCTGACTGACAAAGTGGCCAACAATATGGAAGAACTATCAAGCATTATATTTGCACACGGATTTGGAGGTATTACAGATCTGGACGTTGGGCCCGATGGCTACCTGTACGTTCTTGTATATGATAAGGTCGATGGAAGAATATATCGTATACATGATTAGAGCGTACTCACGGATTTATCTACTTACATGATAACCATTTGATATCAACTTTTCCATCGTACCCGTTGTAAACCATTCTAAGTTCTCCCCAGGCACCAAATTCGTAATCTTTACCTTCTCATACTACTATTGGTCCCCATTTATACGCGCTGTAATGATTCCAATTTATTTTCTACTAGTCTAATTAAGTGTAAATCATCGGTCAAATCTTATGCAAACTTTGGGATTCTAATTAAAAGCAGCTGGTTTTAGATTTATTCTGAACTTATTATCTACATATAGAAAAAAGTTGGACGTGATTAACAGTTTTAATTAAAAAGTCATTAAATAAATTGATTCCTAACAAGGTATTTAAATTGAAAAAACATATGGAATAATTAATGATAAAAACCAATATTTTCCCAATAATTACACTAGTATTTTTATCGGTATCAATATTTAGTTTAAGATATCCGTCATCAGTAAGTGCTGATAAAGATTTTTGCTATGATCAAGTTGGTGATGGTCATCATTGTTTCGAAAAAGAAGGAAATTGTAAAGATGCTGAGAAACATGATGAAATAGCTGAAAGCCATTGCTATAAAGAAGACTGATATTTGATTTAGATACTTTTATTAGAAAATATAAATAGATTTTTTTGAGTATATTATTTATCATCTTATAATGCAAGGATAATAAGATGAGACAAGGCAAATCAGTTGGTGTTTATTCTTCACCGGACATGAGCATCAACTGATTATTATTGTATTAATTTCCAGGTGTAAGAGTCAATTAAGTTATTTAATTTATACTGAAAATTAGATATAGGTTATCTGTAATAGAAACTTGACTGAAGTGGATATACTGAATTAATCAAATATAATATTCTAATATCATTTCAATACTGTTTTTGTCCTCATAATCCCTTGAATATTCTCCAACCTTTGCAAAGTCAAGTGGAGTAACCATACCAATGGGTTTGTTTACATCATTTGATTTCTCGTCGATTACAAGGAGATGCCTTACATTATTTTTTAACATTAGATCAGCTGCTATTGATGCCGACAATCTATAATCAATAGTAATAACAGGAGAAGACATTATTTCTCTATTTATAACTTCGCTAGTCCGAGCATCATTAATACAGTGCTTTCGAACTATGTCACGCTCAGTAACTATACCGATTGGTCTGTTACTTGCATCAATAACAAGTAATGAACTCACATTCTTGTGTTTCATTTTCTTTGCTGTTTCTTGAAGGGAGGTTGATTCTTGAATAGATTCTATTTTTTTCCGCATAACGTCACTGACAGTTAGCCTCATCATGGAAACATATACATCTTCTAACCTTTAAGTATACCCTCCATCAGAACAAGATACTTTCTTCGGGCTTGAAATAGGGAAATCACTTGGGTTAAGTGCTTTAGGCATACGTCATCCAACCAAAATTGTAACTGGTCACAAATTAAAGGAAGAACATGTATTGTTACGGTAAATCAAATTTGGGTATCTATAAGCCTACATTCCTACAAATTGAAATATATTAAACTTTGATGCCACAAACTACTGTGACAAAGCGTGTAAGCGATATAATGTCAACCAGATTGGAGAGTATTCGAATGTCTGAAAGCGCCAAAGAAGCTGCAAAGAAAATGTTAGACAAGAATGTAAGCTCGCTTCTAGTAGTCGATGAAGATGGACAAGCAATAGGAATTATTACTGAGCGTGATATCGCAAGGGGCGTATGCATTCATGATGTCCTAAGCAAAGAATTCAAAGTGCGCCATCTTATGACATCCCCGTTATCAACAATTGATCCTACCTTATCCGCGGAAATGGCAGCAAATCGGATGTTACAGGATAAGGTAAGACATCTTATTGTTAAGGAAGATGACAAAACTGTAGGAATCGTAACTGCAACTAACTTTATCGATTACTTAAATGAGCAATTGGATCCAATTAATCCAGGCACGAGGGTGCTTAAAACATTGAAAGATGAGATCTGAAGGACAGCGTCAAATTTGATTCACAAACGACCAGTTCCATGCCTAGAACAATAACAATATTAATACAAACATGCTAGCGAGAAATTCAACGCACTTCCAGCGAATCAGAATAAAATTTTTATAAGCATCCTAGCGGTGTCTGTTGTATGTCACCTTTAGGAAGCAAGGAGGGAAAGTATCACATTGAGTGAGCAGAAAGACGGTATTGATGAACTAGAAGAACTCAAGCTACAGACTGCAAAATTAGCAGAAACATATCGCAGAATTTTCTATAAAGTAGATCCTGCTTTAGTTTTCGATCTCGTTGCACGTTTGCAGCAAGACCCAAAAAATCCAGGACCATTGTATACTGTTGAAGTGTTCACGAAAGATGGAACAGATCCAGAGAAATCAAAAGATCATATATTGAAGACGACTGGAACAGTTCCTTCTATCTATGATAAGGCTACTCACTACGTCTCACATCACCCTTTGAACCTAGACATTCTAAAAAAGCTGAATGACATAGACTATGTTTTGGAGGTTATGGGTGATTATACTGGTAGTGGAGCATCAATCGGACCACAACATGATAAAGGTGACTCGAAGAAAATAAAAGACAAAGTAAATGATAAGTGATACATTTGCAACATACTTAATACAAAATCAAAATCTTTCGCACATGTCTAATATAGACTAATTTTGGATGTCAATTACTGTTTGGAAATACCCTGGCCTTTTCTCCTAGCCAAGACAGGTTTCTAAAGAAGATTTTGAAATAGATTCATTAATTGTTTCATGGGCGCTTGATTGTTTCGTGTTCATTCGATCAAAACTCATCCCATCAGTTGTTATTATTTATTTCGTTGCTGACATACTTGTTATAAAAATATTTTGTATTCTTAGGAGGTAACATTAAGAAAATCTTACTTATTTTTATATTGTTTCGAATTAACCTTTATAAAATCTAAAGTCTAATTCAAGTCAATGGAATTCTCGACTACGATATTGGCTCTAATTGCTATAATCGCAGTGATAGGACTTATTGGAGTAGTGACAATAGACATTATTATCCCACTTCAAGATGCAGAAGCAAAAGGATGCCAGTTTCCAGTTCTACCCTCCAATGTAAGTCAAAAACTCTGTTCTTGACATTAATGAAATTTCTTTTCCTTAATTATGGATCTGAATCATGTACTACAGTCACACGATCCCCGTAAAGCGTCCTTACAAATTTAGATAAAATAGAGTATATACCACTTGTGTACACAACTTATTTATGTAATACTTCCTACTCTTTAGATGAATGAAAACAACAACTAGGACAACAATGACAATCGCTATAATTGCTTTAATTGTAGGACTGGCAACAGTAACACAATCGCAAACAGTAGACGCATGGCATTCCAAATACCCAACTAAAAAGGATTGTGTACACTTCATGATGGATATTCATCTACAATCCCTTTCACAAGCCCAAGACTCGTGTAAAAATAATGTCCCACACTAATTTTTAATCTGAATCCATTGAATAAATTGAATAGAAATTATTTTTTAAATAGAGAGTCACAAAAACTTTTACCAGCAACACTTACACATTCATCATAAAGTTCTTGCGGATTTTTATTGTCGCCAGTATCTCTATTATATGATTCTGTTAAGTTTGCACCTGAAAAATTGGTTGTTGTATTTGTTTCATTTTCATTTTCTGACAAATTTTCGATTTCACTCGAAGGACTGCCTACAAATCTAAAACTTTTGACGATCTGCTCAAACTGTGGTCATAGTAGAAGCCAGCATTTTTTTATGATATGGCAGCATGATTTACATGGAGACACTAGTACTAATTATTGTAAGGTTTGTGATTGCAAACAATTTCGAGAATAGTTTGATATAGTAAGATTGTGGAGTGCACACTAATGGTAAAGGATATCTGGCAATACCTTCCCAACATGATAAACTAATCACATCATTAAGAACTGCATACGCTACACATTACAGTTTAGATAAAGACCAGACAAGTTATAATGATTTATTGGATGCATAAGGTCAAGCCTAAAAGGTTATCAAATAGAATAATAAAAAATAATGTAAATATCACAACAGTACATTAGGTAATCAAAACCATAAAGATTAGTAGCACATTACGCTTAAGTTCCCTGCTGGCATCTATAAATGTAGGAAAAGATCCTTATCCATGTTTCTGCGGGGGAAGTAGAACTTACGAAATATGTGAGACGCCTAGTGATTACTTTTTCTTTAAGGTACCGATACCAGAATTAGTGAAAAAATATCCAAGGTACAAAACAATAGTTTGTGATAACTGTGGAAATGTGCAAGTCCTCCTAATTAAGTCGTGACAAAAATACAAATATAAATACAAATATCTAGCAATAGACCCCAAATATCAAAAATTATTAACGTCATTAGGGACTGCATACGCCAATGAATTAAATCTAAAGAAAGATGTTACTAGTTATGAGGATTTAATAGATAGTTTACAATTAGCATTAAAAGGTTTTCAATTTAAATAAATTGTCTTTAAGTTTAAATTATTTAACATTTTTGGATCCAGAAACTTCAATTAAGAGAAATAATGATCTTTGAGAAAAGAATTTAGAGTTTGGATAGAAAAGAACTTTACTAATTCATAAATTCTTATAACATTCTACGCAAGCGATTTTATAGTTTGTAGTACACTAAATTATAACGCAACCAGAAACAACTGATGGGCGCTTGATTGTTTCTTGTTCATTCAATCATCAGAACTCATCCCATCAGTTGTTAATTATTAACTTCTTTACGGATTTGGTTGGTATAAAAATATTTGTATTTCTTAGAGGGTTATTGTAAAAATATCTGTACACTTAGAAGGTAACATTAAGAAAATCTTAAATTTTTATTAGCATTTATTCAAATATCAATTAATTAACTTTATTTGCACTCGTCAAACTGGTCCCAATTTGAGTTTATATTTTTATATTTTGTTGTGAATAGTAAAGTACGGTTCATTCAAACTGGTGGGATTAATTTTATCCAGAGGTTTATACCACTACCTCCCGCCAGTTTGAGTAAAATTTTTTTATATTTTGTTGTGAATAATATATTACGTAGAAGCCGTGTTATACGCTTCGCTGGTGAGATGGTCTGTCTGTTTGGGCATACCGTTCCAGTCCCACCGGTGTTTAACATTTATAATATTCAAAATCTAGTTCCTTCTTTATCTCCTGTTTTGTCAAAAAGTTTCAAAAGAAACTTATCACTTATTTCACTAGACGCCTGTAGTTAGAATAGTAACAAGTATATTTTAATTTTATTGGATAGCAGGTAAATTAAGCGTGTTTAGCATTTGGATAGTATATTTTAGAAATCAGTTTATGATAGCAATCATTGCATACAAAGATATCTAGAATTTGATTTAGAGAATGGATATGCTTTTTGCAATAGTCGCATTTCATACTCTCCAATTGTATAATTTATGAACTTTATATTTTAAATAGATTTCGACTTAATGAAATTTCACTTTTTTAATTAGGGGTCTGAATTACTTGATTCAACAACTGTTTAAATCTTAGAATTATAGATAAAAAATAATGAAATCGAAATTTTATTTAGGACTATTGGCAATCTTCGGTCTAATAACTATAAGCGGTTTCTATCTGGGGGAAAATGTACTTAAGGTCATAGGTCTTGCAGTTACTGTTCCAGTCGGAATATTAAGCCTGCTTTCAAAGATATGAAGCAAAGAAACCAATTTTTTAGAGAATATAGGGATCATAGTAAGGTCCTCGCAAAGGTAATCTTGGAGGGTTTTGGTAATGATTCTGGCATATTTGGACTTTGCAAGTATGATAACGGAAAACTTCAAAGGAATAACCCTAAAATCCCGGAAATTGAAAATATTGGCTTAGCCAGAGAACATCTAAAAAATGGATATGTAGGTATATGGGGTAAAAAGGAAAAGGCAGAAAAAGTAGCCATAGGTGCTTATGACAACATAGAGAATCTAATTAATCAATATGAAAAAATAGTATCCGATTCTATTCCTAAGAGTTTCTTCATTGCACGAAATGATGAGTACTCCCCAGATACTCCAGACTTCCTGAATTTCTATCATAAGAACTTATTCAATATGCTTCTATTCAATGAAATAACATATAGACTTCAAGGGAAAACGATTCTTTCCCCTGCTGTATATGAAGAAAACATAAAAACAAAAGATAACAAAGGTTACGACACTTCCGTTAGAAAGCACCTTTTACTCCACAGAGGTAGTCGCATCGCAGTGGGCGATGAACAATCAATTAAGTATTTACTTGAAATATTTGATTCATTAGTCTCAAAACAGAGTGTTGAAGAAACAGTAAAGAAATATTATGAACTGAAAAATAAAATTGATACGAATACAACGATAGATAATTTTTACATAGAAATTCTAGCGATATGCAGAAAGATCTCACAAGAAGGAGATGTATTGCTTGGTAAGTGTAAACTGTGTCCAAAGAAAAATTTCTTTGATTATTTAAAACATGTATGTAAAATATAAAACAGAGAATAAAACCAAATAGAGGCTAAATTAGTCCATTTTATTGTCTATTTTATAGACATAATCACGCTTAATTCGTATGCTAATTGTCTAATATTTGAGAGTATTAGTGTAGAATCGACAGATTATTGATGAACTACAAGAATGGAATAGGATTATTTGTCTATATTACGACGCGATTATTATTAACGCTCTAAGAACACTCATTGCTTAAACCCGCAGTGATGACAAAGATGTTTGAAATAACTGAAACTGTAACACATAGGACACGTTTTCAATACAAATATTTCGTTATCAGATAATTTTCTCCACGCTTTATGATCGAACATTAATCAATCATGTCCTGTATCATTGTCATTTCAATTCCTCATATGAGAAGTTTTATCCTTTACTCATTGTTGGAACACTGATTGGTCGATCAGTATACTACGAAAAACTTTTCTATTTCCTAAAAATTCGAAAGTTAAAAAATCCTTTGAAAGTAACGGTTGAGGAAATAATAGAATAATCCGAAAATAATTTAACATATTCTCTAGAAGATATTGCCAGTGTACACCGGTGGGAGGTTGGGTCGGTTTCTCCGTTCATAGTCCCTGCTTTGAACCTCCCATCAGGCTTTAACTTTTTTATAATTTATTGAAGTTAATCCTTGAGATGTATCAAGTAATTCTAGAAAATAAATATGATTATAACAATCGTTCATTTGCGCTTTGCGAATCGTGTTACTGGACAGCAACTATTTTTACTAAGATAGAAAGTTATGAATGTCCTGTTTGCCGTGGCGAGAATGTTGAATTGATCCCCTTAAACTTGGATGAAAAGTATGAATACCAGTTAGAACCAGACAAGGGTCTTGATATTAAATTTTCGATAAATGAAGAGATAAGGGATTTAGAGATAGAAGATTAGGATTAAAAGGATTTGAAATAAAATAAATTAAATTTTTTTTCATTTTCTATATATGTCACAAAAACTTTTTCCTAAAAGACTTACACATTAATCGTAAAGATCTTTTGGAAGATAACCATCTTGTATTTTATTGTCGCTAGTATTTGCACTTGAAAAATTAGTTATTGTATTTGTTTTATTTTCATTTTCCGACACATTGTTCCTAAAAAGTTTAAGCAATCTTTAGTATTCTAATCAACAGTCTAATACTTGAGAAACCTTAAATGAATCACTCTATACTACAGATTATGAGGGTTTATTATTTAATATTCTCAATAATTATGATTTCTTTAACTATTGTTTCCTTAGGTCTGATAAACATCACATATGGACAGGTAAATGAAACACCATCATTTATGAATATGAATGAGACTCAGGAATCAAAACCTAATACAACCGTAAATAATAATCCCAGCGGACTTGAAATATTGAGCCATAACTCGTTTGCTGATTCTCTAGGTTATTTGCATGTAGTAGGAGAAATAAAAAATAATTACCCATCTACTGCGACATCTGTGACAATCGTAGGAACTTTTTATGATGTCAACAATCGAGTTGTCGGAACACAGTTTACATATGCAAATCCTTCTGACATAGGCTCGGGAGGGAAGGCTCCTTTTGAATTAATACTGTCGTCTGCAATTGTTCCCATTTCTCAAATAGATCATTACAACTTACAAACAACTTACCAATAAAGAGATAATTAATTACAAACCGCTACTATCATAAATTATGTTAACTGCATCAATACGGTGTTGTTGTATTTCTCTATCAATTTCAGGATCTTTGTGATGTGGCCTATTCCTTTTCTTCCTTGCTTTCTTACCTGCTGGACTATTGGAAAAAACAAGGACTAATAAAACAAAATAAAGTGAAATAAAGTAAAATGTCGACTGATAATAATAATAACATTAAAAAACAAGAACAATTGAAATTAGATGCATTAAATAAAATATTTGGGTGGATACAAGACAAAGAAACCAAGGCTGTAATGATCAATAAATATTATAATAATAAAGAACATAGAGCGACACTAAAAGCATTTTTAGATGACATGGTTAAAGCACTCGATGAAAGTACAGCAGAAACTAACAGCAAAGAAGAAATTAAAAGACAATTATCCTATATCATACGAGAAATAGATCCACTTTATTAATCCACTAGTCAGAATAAGGCATAAATGAATGAATAACTTAGTTATTTTCTAAATGTTCTTATTATGGATACACGTATGTAAGTAATTAGAGAGAGGCTAGATTCTAGTAATAAAATAGATTAGGTACAAACGCTAGACAAAGGAGAGAAACAAGAGAGTTACCTATCCTTCAATTGATGCCTCTCCCTCGGGGCAGCATTTAGATAAGATATAGTAAAACAAACACAAGTAAATATTACTACAAATGTAGAAAATTCATACATTTACATTTACATTTCCTTTCTAATTTAGTCATCTTATTTAGTGATACCTCTACCTCTCTTTATCATTTCTTGGCTAAACCTTTCCATCTCCATTAGTAACTTTAGAAACTCGGCTGGATTGCTCTTTATGATATGGATTACCTCTTCTCTTGTTAGTTTTAACAATAGGTGAAAGGAATTTTTGAAAATATTTAAGAACATTGATACGAATACTATATTATTGAAAAGCAATTATTATTTTATGAAATCAGTGATTATTACAAGTTTAATAGCCACAATCGTTTTCACAAATATCAGTCTATTTGCAAAAGTGTCAGCAGAATCAGGAGTTGCGAAAGATGTATTTAAGGTGGTTGTCAGTCTATTTGGAATAACAAATTCAACAAAAGACATTATGACATTAGTCAACGTAAAAGATCAGACGAAGGTCAAAGTGTTCAATGCCGAAAACCCCGAAAGCGAAGGCGAGGATAAAGTGAGTTATACAATAACATTTCCAAATTTATCGGTAGATGATGGAGAGCCCTATACTGTATGTAGTGTAAGCGTAGAAGATTTTGAACTTAATTGTACGGAAGGAAACAATTCTCCTCTAAATCGACCAGAATTTGTAGATATTAATGTCTCAGAAGGAGGTTCTGGTGAAGAGGACTAAGAATGAATCTTTGATTCTAAAATACTGAAATAATAATCGAAATACCCTATGCGTAGAATAGTTACCAAAGTAGATACCCATATGGCATCCCAAACTAAAATAATAGAAAATAGAAAATAGAAAATTATTAAAGGTAAAGGACGCATACAAAAAGTATTAAATGATGCGGAAAAATGTCAAAAAATAATACTATTACACCTTTGATTATACAAAGAATGGTAATGCGTTTATCTGAAAGGGAATCTATGCAATATCTACATGATAAAGGATTTACTATATCAAGGGATTCATTTTATAGATTGAAGCGAAAGATTATAGAATCACGTTCTGATAGACTTAACTTGATTGCTAAACAAGGCTTTGTTGATCAGCATTTAGAAAGATCCAAGGCTGAATAGATGATTAGGTTGGCAAGGACCTCGGAATACAAATCTTTATTTCAACAATATGTTAACTTAATGCATGATCCGAAAACTTCAGGCTGATAAGGAAAATAAGACAGTGGCATTGGAAATGAGCGAGAACGATCTCCGTAATATAATAGAATCAATCGACAAAATGGTAGACAGACAACAAAGAACACTATTAGAAAACCTTCCAGCCGACGACCAACTAAGACTAAATTTAGATAGTTACAAAGGATTAAAGGAAGATCTCAGGAAGATTTTGGAAGCACTGGTCTGATGTTTGCAACTATGATCTATCTGTTAATCTAATAATATTTCGTCCAATATTTACGCACAAGTTGCTCAAAAAGGGATTATCATTAGTCGGAATGTCAGATAAAGAAATAATATTTAACAAGTTAAAACATCAATTTCATTGATATTTTTGTTTCCTAAGTATATTGCTACAACACTAGTTTGAGAAATGACGTAACAGCAAAAGCAAGTCTAGCAATTAGTAGCACAAGTTTAATTTTATCCAAATACCTTGTGGTGCAACTAATATCTTTTCTCTTTCACACTTTTGTTTAGTTTCTAAATATGTTACAATTACGACATGTACGGAGATTCTAACACCTTTAGCAGTTTCTTCTAACTCAAAAGAAAGTGTAAACTGAACAACTCTTTCGATTCTGCTTATAAGGTCAAATAGAGTCAGAAATAGTCTACTTTATATTTAGATTATCGCATAGGATTCATTATTGAAATATGTTAAAATGAATTTGTTCATAATATTAATTGCTTTAACCCTCATTTTGGTTCCGTCATTTGCATTAATTTCTTCCTCTCAATCTAATAATACAATACATTATCCGATGACACACAATCCAATCAAACCTTTTCTTCTATGAGTAGGGAGTTTGCTGAAAATCAATCAGAATCAGATGTTGAATCTGACCAAGAACCCGATGACTAGAACTGGCGCTTAAACCTCGTTCCCTTCTTTCGACTTAAATACACGTCTATTATCTAGTGTATCATGGTATTAGGAGAATTAATTGAAGACGAAAGTGGCAAGATAACAGGACATAGAATTCTAGATGTCGAGGGACCTAAGATAGAAAGATCCTTTACAATGGCTGGAGAATACAAGGGAATACAGGCCACAGATATCGGAACATTCTGGACTGTAATGAGACAGGGTGCAGAAGCAGAACCGATAATGTATGCAGATGCACAGGGAGTAATAACAGCCAAAGACGGAGAGGGAATGGCAACTTATACGGCGCAAGGGATAGGAAGATTTACAAGCCCAGGAAAAGAAAAAGTAAGATTCCACGGATCAGTGTTCTTTCGCACAACTTTAACTGGTGGACGAAGGTTATCGTTCCTTGATAACATGGTTGGTGTTTTTGAATACGAAGGGGACGAGCAAGGGAACTGCTCGGTTAAAGTGTGGGAATGGAAGTAGTATGAACCCTAATGCGTTAACCGATAAGATAACGTTGCCTCTCTATGATATAAAATATTGGTCAATTATTTCATCACCAAAATAACAAGACCAGTTATCAAAGTTATTGCACTTAATGATAATGATAGAATCAGGGAGGATTCATAAAATCTTCTAACTGTTCGGTTTGGTTTTGAACTTGATTACAACTTTTATTTTCAAAATTTAATGGAATTAGCCCAGACTTTACTAAATCTTGGACTGGGTTTTTCCCCGATAATATTTGGTCTGCATGATCAAAACAATATTGTATAATTCTCTCGTAATCTTGTAACGAATAGTTGCCAGGAACGCCTGGAGGAATGGTTCTCTGGCCGTATACTTGGATTAACATCAATGAAGTTGCAAAAATAATAGGGATTGCGAATGCGAGAGTTAACGTATTCATTTGTTTTCTACAGGTGCGAGGGGGATCTTATTATCCATTGCTACCATCTTGGCCTTCAAATAAGTGTTAAAGGCCTCTTCCATCGCTTCTCCACTACTATTGGCATAGACGTGGACCGATAGTCTAATTCCTTTTGCTGTATCTTCTATCTTTACCGAATGTGTGTATTGTTGCGGAATTTCTAGAGTCATTTACTTATTCTCTCCTCTATTAGATTAGTCTGATTGTGTTCCTTCACATATTGGTCACGTCTCCATTTTCTTGTCATTTTGATGGCGTAAGCATCTGCATCTCTTTCTGAGAATTTACCTTTTGATCCCCAAACTCTATGTCCTTTATGTCTAGATTGCCAAAGATGTCTTAGTTCATGAGCAATAAGATGAACTAGTGCTTCCTCTCTACTTAATACAAGAGTATTGATATATCCCGGTTTAGAGTGGGTTTCATAATGAGGAAACATTGATTCTGTTTTTGGAATTCTAGCAATAATGAATGGATTTGCTGTTGAATGATACGCACTTCCTTTACTATAAGATTTTCCTCTATATCCTTTAACACAATTACTTATTCTCACATCAAAGTTTGACATTCCGGATGGTCTAACAAACATGATCATTTCTTTGATTCTTTCGTTAGGAATATTACTATAATTTTTTAATCTCATTTACTTACACACTCCTACGTTTATGTTTATGTTCTTCTATGTGATCAGAAATAAGTGTATATTTCTGAACAATAGACTCACAAATAGGACATTTCCATTTGGTCAATGTTATTTGTCCACCATCAACCTCTCTACGTTTATGATAATGCCAATTGATTCCAGTTTCTTGCGTACCATTTCTAAGGTGATTTCTTGTTTAGTTTTGCTTTCATAACCATTTCCATTTTTCTTCTTGCAATCATGCTGACTTCCATCTTGGTTATATGGTAGCCACTTGCCTCCTTCGTTATTTTAAAAGGCAGATCAAAGTTACAATAGATGATGAGATATGAATCGGGTGATTGGATTTAATCGTTTTATATTTGTTGAACTTCTTATACTCTAAGGGATATAAGAGTACAAAGGCGATATTCAATGAGTAATTTCAAAAAAAAGAAGTTAAAAGTAACGACCGTTGAAGATGAAGAGGATCTTCTGACTCTATATAGGGAATATCTAGTAAGCCTAGGTTATGACATTGTTTCATCTTATTTGAGTGCGAATAACATTATGGCAGAGTTTGACAAGAAGTTTCCCGATATCTGTTTGATTGACTACAGGTTTTCTGGGAAAACAAATGGACTTGATGTTGCCATTAAAATTTTGGAAAAATATCCCTCAATGCCTATTATGTTTATTACGGGTTATCAATTATTAAATAAGGAGATAGAAAAAATTCCAATACTTAAAGACAAAAAGATACAGGTTTTAGTCAAACCAGTAATGCTAAGAGAGATACAAAAAACAATGTTAAAACTCACAGAATAATGCCGATGTAAATACAGATTATTCAAATTTGTAACTTATTATTTTTTAATCGGTCAAATTTAGTATTTCAAATTTTAAAATCATAAAAACTTTATTTAGTTTAGAAGCGTCCCAGATTCAGGTCAGGGAATTGGGACCTGAGAGTTTTGGCGGTAACTAGATGCCCAATAACAACAGGATTGTTAGTATCGTAGATGACGAACTTGATATCACCGAACTATTTCAAGACGCCATATATGGCAAAATTAATGGAATCTCAGTTGTTTGTTTTAACAATCCCTTAACTGCCTTGGAGCATTTTACACATAACAAGAAAGATTATGCTCTCGTTATTTCTGACTTCAGAATGCAAAATCTGAATGGATTAGAACTACTAAAAAAGATCAAAATGCTCAATTCAAATGTTAGAACGATAGTAGTTAGCGCTTACGAAGTTAAAGAAGATGAAGTATTTCAAAAGTACATGAAATAGGGAATTATAGATTTATTCATCGAAAAACCTATTCCCATTGATTGGTTGCGTCAAAAGGTCAGGGAACAGGTTAAAGCATACGAACAAAGAATGAATGAATAAAATTGAAGAATCAAACAAATTACTTGAGCGACCAATAGATAGTACTATTTACAGACGTGATCTTGCAAAAAGAATCGAACTGGTAAGTTGGGTTGTAGATAATATGAAGAATAGTAATATTTAGATAGATTTGTGAACTATTGAATCTAGGATGAATGAAATAACATTAAAAATAAATTAGACAAGTACAATATTTGAGGCTGATAAATTACATAGCGAATTGAACATTTTAGATTGGATTTTGTATTAAGTTTGCAGTAACGAAATAAAAAGGTTATAATATAAAATAAAATATAATATAAAATTGACTAAGATAGATAAGACATGCATTTTGAGTTCATATATGATGAGAAATTGCATATGCGGGCACGACATAAGTTGGCACTGGATGGATATCCATCGTCAGGGAAGGTGTGTTTATCACATTAATGAGTATGATGCCTGCCATTGTAAAAAATACATAAAAGGGGAAGATGAGGGGAAAGAAATGACATTAGAAGAAAAGAATCAGGAATAATTTATAACAAAACAATAGAGGCAATCAATCGTCTTAAAACGTATATTATGATCACGTAAAGATTAAAAAAACTGGTTTTTGAATGTTAAATTACTATTAATGGAATTGAAAATTCTCCGAAAGAAATTCCTATGAATTCGATGCAAAATGATTCCTAAAATTGAGGATATTCCAATAGCAACACGAGCTAAGTTTGAATGGAGACATCACTATAATAGATTATATCCTTTACTGAGCCATCAGTTAATTTCATTACTAGTGCTCCATTTTGGGCTATATCAATTACGTGTCCCATAAACTTCTCATTTCCGTCGTAAACAATGGTTTTTTTTCCAAACATTTCTGATTTTTCTTTCCAACTGTCTATAATTTCTAAAGTTTTTCCTCTACTAAGAAGAGCATCATAATAATGTTCCAATTTTTCAAGGATTGATTTTATTAAAAATAATAAATCAATATCATTACCACACTCTTCTTTGAGTGTAGTCGCTTTGAGATTACCATTATTTAGAAAATTATTAATTGAAGAACTATCAATATTTGCATTTAGGCCTATACCCATCACTATTTTTTTATTTTCATTTTCGAGGTTAACATCCACTAAAATTCCACATACTTTTTTTTCATTTATTAGTACGTCGTTGGGCCACTTTAATTTACAATCAATTTTAGTAATTTCGTGTATGGCGTTCACTACTGCCAGGGCACCGATAAACTGAAGAAAAATTATATTATCTACACTAAAGTTAGGTCTAAATATTATAGACATCCATAATCCACCTTCCGGTGAAATCCAGGTTCTTCCTATTCTTCCCTTGCCCATATTTTGATTCTTTGCTATAACTATTGTGCCATGAAGTGATTCAGAATTTGGTAAAGTCATAGCGTAATCCTGGGTGGAATCCAATTCATTAAAGAGAAAAATAGATTTTCCTATTCTACTTGTTCTTAACAACTTTGAGAGTCTAGTTTTAAAGTTTGGTTCATCTAGTAGTATCATGTAATCATCCCACCAAATCATTAATGACCGATCTCTTGAGGCGGTTAATTAGAGAATTGAGCTCAAAATCAATTTTCATTTTTTATATGATGAAGCTTATTGCTAAAAGGATTCCGCAAATTCTCGAATAGATAATTGTATTGGCCATACTGGATACTAATTCACTAGTTTCGTTGAATCTCCTCAATTTAAGAGCCGCTTTAAACGCGAATGGTAATGACAAAAGCGCAATTGTTGAGAAAATAGTCATTACATTGAAAATAGAACCTCCAATAATCATTGCATATGTTATTGTAACAATTGTGATAAAGAGTTTAATTGAATTTTCTTTGCCCATAACTATAACCAAAGTACGTCTTCCGCTTTTTTTGTCTGCTTCATAATCTGGAAACGATGTGACTAGAAGAACAACAGCAGAAAGAAGTCCAATAATAATACCTACATAAATTGACGTTAAATCAATCTGATCACTTTGAATATAATACGAACCTAGTACTATCATGGATCCCTTAATTGCTACAAAAAGTTCTCCTAGGCCTGCATTTACTATATTTGTGGAATAAAAATATATTGATATAATTGCAAATATCAGTAGTATTAAGATTATAATACCTTTTATAGTAACAAAATATAACCCTATCAAACCCCCCAAGATTAAAAAAATAACTCCAGCACAATATATCAATTTTGAATTTATGAGATTATCGGGAATGACCCCTGTACCACCGCTATATTTTGTTCTTTTGGTATTGGTATCTATCCCTCTCTTAAAATCCCAATAATCATTTAATAAATCGACACTGATGTGCAAACAAATTATCCCAAAATAAGTCAATATTGCATAACCAAAATCTAATTCACCAGTTTTCCAGTAACTAATGGCTATCCCATTAGTTACAGCTATTATTGAAGCGAGCAAAAACTTTATTCTTATTGCTCTACTCCAAAGAAAGAGTATTTTCTTTATTTGTTGAAATGTTTCATAAAATGTCAAATTATATACTGGATAAAAGAAAATTCAGATTTAAATATTGAATGCTCAACTGAAACAATTGAACTAATATTAATATGGTAATATTTTCCTAAATTTCTAGTCACTGTATCCTGGCAGTATAATTTTCAAGTTTCTTGAAAATTTTCTAGGGCTAAAATTTTTTCATTTCATAACTAATCCCGATTCATGCCCATATTTCAATCGATTTATAAATGAGAAATGTGTGTCTAGAATAATTATCGATGAACTTTGATATTTTAGTTGGAATTGCAGTTGGGTTATTTATTGTTGGGCTCTTTGCAACGATATTATATGAAAAAATGAATGTCAAGGCAAAGCAAGATCAAGACACAGAAAAATCTCGAAGTTGAATGAGTGTTATTGAAAGACAGATAATAGAATCCTTCAAAGATGAAGGGTTCCAAAATTTGACAAAGATACAGAGTATTTCTATTCCAGTTATTGCTCGTATGAAAAATTGTCTCCTGGTTGCTCCCACCGGCTCTGGAAAAACAGAGGCATCAATTATTCCAATTTTTTCTCTCTTAGAAAATGATAGAGATAATAAGATCAATTTGACCGACAACAATGCGATTATTGTTTTATATATTACTCCCTTAAGAGCCCTAAATAATGATGTACTTAGAAGAATAATTAACTATGCAAAAAAAAGGAATCTAGATGCACAAATAAGACATGGAGATACAACAAGAACAGCAAGACAGAAATTAATAATAAAACCACCTCACATTCTGATAACCACACCGGAATCCCTTGGGATAATCCTTACCCATGAGAAATTGAAATCATATCTAAAGCATCTGAGGTGGGTCATAGTAGATGAAATCCACGAATTAATTGGCAATGAAAGAGGAACTCACTTGACGGTTAGTCTGGAGCGCCTGGAAAACATTAGTTCCCATAACGTGGTTAGAATAGGACTATCTGCAACTGTTGGCAATTTAAAAGATGCTGCAAATTTTATTAGTGGAACCAATAGAAAATGTGCCATTCTTGTAGATAACACAATTAGAAAATATGACATTGATGTAAAATATCTAAAAGGCTCTATAAGCAACGTGGCCAAATTTGTAATAAAGTATCTGAAGGATAACAAGATTTGTGGATCTATTCTATTATTCACAAATACGAGAGATGAAGCTGAATACATAGGTACTACTATAAGAAATCTAAACGATATTCCAATAGAAGTACATCATGGTTCCCTTTCAAGAGAAACACGAGAAGAAACAGAAATTAAACTGAGAGAAGGCCTTACTAGTATCGTGGTGTGCACATCTTCTCTAGAATTGGGTTTAGACATTGGTTCTGTAGAATTAGTAATTCATTATGGATCTTCTAAACAGGTTTCAAAACTTGTACAAAGGATTGGAAGGAGCAGGCATGTTAATTTTAAATCCGCCAAAGGATTGATAATAGCAAGCAGTGGTGATGATGAACTAGAATGTCTATCCATAATTAATAGAATGAAGAAAAGATCTATCGAAATACAAGACCCCCATACTGACGCATTAGATGTAGTTTCGCATCATCTAATTGGATTCGTAATATCTACATCAGAACCAAAGAAACTGGATGAAGTTTATCAAATAATAACAAGAGCTTATCCCTTTAGAAGCTTGTCGTTCTCTGACATAGAACAATGTGCAGTTCTACTTGACAGCTTTAAAATTATAAAATATGATCCCATAAATAAAACCTATGCACGAAGGATAAAATCATACAAGTATTATTTTGAAAATATTTCCACAATACCAAACATCGTAAAGTTTGAAGTTATGGACGTCATAAGAAAGAAAAGAATAGGAACATTGGATCAACAATTTATTGGTGAATTTGGAGAAAGAGGTAATGTGTTTATCTTAAAAGGAACACAATGGAGAATAGTAAGCGTAGATGATAATAAACTCCAGGTAAATGTAGAACAAGTTTTTGGGTCTCCAATTAATATCCCTCATTGGATTGGTGAGATGATACCAGTGGACTATGAAACTGCTGTGGAAGTAGGTAAGCTCAGAAATAAGGTTCTTAACGACAGTAATATTAAAGTTGAATCCGAGATAAAGAACACCTTGCAAAAAATTCCTATAATTCCTGATTCCAAAAATATTGTGTTAGAAAGTGTTATCAATAGAAATGCCGTCGTGGTTCATTCAACTTTTGGTACAAAAATTAACAATACTTTGTCATCGCTCTTTTCAACGTTTCTTGCTTCATATGTGGGACATCTAGTAGAAACAAAGTCAGATCCTTATCGAATTCTGTTAAGTTCATCAGTTAGATTATCCAGAATAAATATTGAGAAAATATTTTATGACGAATATGATGTTGAGGCAATTCTAATCACGTCTTTAAGTAATACTTACAATCTGAATTGGAGAGTTTGGATGGTATCAAAGAAATTTGGTCTTGTTGACAAGAACGCAATTTATGATAAACGACTGGCTCGTTTTATATATGAGAGATATTCCAAAACGCCAATAAGCAAAGAATCCATTAGAGAACTTATTCACGACAAATACGATGTTGAATCCACACAAGAAATTCTCCGAAAGATTAGAAATAGAGAAATTACAATACATTGGCTTGATTTGTCGCTTTTTTCTCCACTGGCTCAAAGCATTATAGAACATCATTCAAAATCTTCGTCTTCGCCTTTAAGTATTGAGCGCGGAGTATTAGAACTCATAAAGGAGAGACTAGATAAAACGAAACATCGTCTAATATGCATAAGATGTGGCAAATGGGAAAGATTGGTCGAAACTAGAGAAATAATGGAATCCATATCTTGTAAAGTTTGTGGTTCAAGATTAATTACAACTACGTTTTCCTCCGATTATGAACTTTCAAAAATTATTCTGAATAAATTAAAGGGATCAGAGATCAATCCTGAACAAAATCACAAATTTGAAAGAGCCTGGAAAACAGCATCATTGATTAACAATTTTGGCAAGAAAGCCTTGACAGTACTTTCTGGTTATGGAATAGGTGTTGAAACGGCTGCACGTATCCTCCGTAATTATGTCGATGATGAAAACTTGTACAAGAATATTTATGATGCAGAAAGACAATATGTTACTACGAGAGGATTTTGGAATGATTAATAAAAACCAATAAAGAGATCATTAAATTTAGCAGTACCGTTTTGAAAATAGATAAGAATCTCCGAACTAAATGAACAATATGTATGGCACATTGATCAAGACTAACGAGGTACCACTGTATTACTCAGAATCGTGGTCCTTTGACATATTTTCCATATTCAGCAATGATTCAATCTAATCTATCTTTTTTTATATAAAAATAAAAACTCTGATAAAAACTATATATTTTCATATCAAAACCACAATATCCTTAAAATATTATATAAAATGTTTATTTGGGATGTTAGGCAATTCTAATTACTGGAGTAAATATATGATAAAAGTTTGTTTTCTTTTAGTTTTAATAACCACCGTGGTGACATCTTCGATTATCGGTACCAATTTTCAAGCCTATGGTGTACGAGCAATTTGGAGACACTATGAAAATATGCAAGACTTCGTCGATGATATAAAAAATCGAGACAAGAACGATAATAACATGGATTGGGATAAATTTAGAGATTCTGCCATTTTTAAGGATGCGGATGAGGATGTAAGAGATTGCATAACATTGGCAAACAAGGTGGGACAAAAATTGGGTGATTATGAGGTTGTACGCTGTTTTGAAAATGCAAATTATTTAAAGGACAAATATTCTGGCGACGAAGAGAATAAGACTCAGGGAAATGTAAGTCAACAGCAACAGGATGAGAGTCAGAGTCAGAGTCAGGGAAATGTAAGTCAACAGCAACAGGATGAGAATCAGAGTCAGAGTCAGGGAAATGTAAGTCAACAGGATGAGAGTCAGAGTCAGGGAAATGTAAGTCAACAGCAACAGGATGAGAATCAGAGTCAGAGTCAGGGAAATGTAAGTCAGCAGCAACAGGATGAGAATCAGAGTCAGAGTCAGGGAAATGTAAGTCAACAGCAACAGGATGAGAATCAGAGTCAGAGTCAGGGAAATGTAAGTCAGCAGCAACAGGATGAGAATCAGAGTCAGAGTCAGGGAAATGTAAGTCAAAGACAGAAATCTGCATCGAGTAATAATTCGAGTGCCACTTGCGATTCTTCATATCCAGATGTTTGCATTACCACTTATTCTGCAATGTTAACTTGCTTGGATATCCCCTACAGAAATTTTGAGGTTTTAGCGCCTGATCCTCATGGATTAGATTCTGATGGAGATGGCATAGGTTGTGAAGGTTGACGGACACGATTCTGTGCCTTCCAGGAATTTTCTTTTCTGCATAGGCTATCGACAGTTGTCATTTTGTCTATCTTTTTAAATATTTTTTATTCAGGATATGCAGATCACTTAGATATAACAAATTTGTCTTGTTACGAATTTCAGAAATATTGTTCCTCCATGTGATATACCCATGTTTACTTTGATTGGTACTGATCAATGAGCTCTAACTATCATTCAACAAGAAATTTTATGGATTTGTATTTATATTAATGCATAAACCAAAAAATTATTATATCCATTGCCTATAAATCATAAAATCATAAGTATCCTTTACAAGAACCCGTACCCAAAGTCTTATGCTATCACAATAGGATATTAATTGATGAATCCTTCCTCAGTGTGAGTTCTAGTTTTCCTTCCCTTCCAGTATTTAATATTGCACCTATAATCCTTATTCTGTCGCCAACTTTTAGCTTTTCTAGTTGAGGGCTACTATCTCGCCAACCAACTAGTCTAATTTCACCCGTGTCATCTCCTATCAAGGTATCAGTAACTGAAACCAATTCTCCATTTTTCGTATTCACTTGAGTCGTATTGGGTTGTTGTAAAATAATTGATTCTATAATATAGGAGTTGCCAACTGTTTGGATATCTTTAATCTTAGAAATACATTCTTCAAGAGTAGAAAATGAATTATTTTCTACTAATTCTAAATACGAGTCTTCCTTTAAAAATATCATATTGCCAAATATCCTACTAGGAATACAGTCTATTACAGAATTCAGTTTTATCTTATCAGACTTTGCTATTCCCTGAAGATTGACATAAGCTATGTTTTTGTCCTTATCTATCCCAACGTAATTAATACCATCAGTATCACTCCTCCCATCTGATATTATTCGAATTGAATGCATTTCATAATCTTGTGGCTTTTCCTTTAATTCAATCACGGTAGCTTCATCACCATGTATCTCAAAATCTCCATTCCCGTACTGCAAATTTCCTTGTTTTACCCGAGCTCCAATAATTCTAATTGGAAAATTTACCTGAAAAAATTTGGGTAAACTATCTTCGTCAATATTCCATAAAGCAACCCTTAATTTTCTGTTGCCTGATTCATTTGATAACATAGTTTGTAATGATTTTTTCCTTTCTCCTCGTGAATCAGAAAATTCTATTATCCTAGGAATTGAGCTAACCCGTCCGGATATTACAGCATTTTCCTTTTCTGATCTAACATCATCAATATTTGAAGTAACACCATCTAGATCCGGAATAGTAGTATCGTTACCTTCATAAAGAAGAATATTACCACCTTCCCCAATATTTATTATTGGTTTTCCATTAAGAGCACTTTTTACGTAGCAATTTTTTATTTGGATTAAATCTCCTAGCTTTAAGGTGTTCTCCTCAATAACGTGTGTTAAATTATCCCACAGCCTTACTTTTATGCTTCCACCATCATCATAGACAGAGATGGTTCTATTTTCAATTCTCTCGTTTGTATCTTTTTTTGTAAAAACCCTTATAGGATAAGTGTTAAGGAGTCGAACTGTTAGGTCCAAATCTCTTGCACCGATATAAAGATCCTTAATCCCTCGTTTAGTACGCTGAACATTATCAAATGACGCTCCTAAATCAGCTGCAACGAGGAACAGAGCTCCCTGATCAGTCAAGTAACCGGCGCCTATTTTTCTCTTTTTTTCTTCTATGAGCTCTTTTAACTGTTCTAAATTGATATCTGGCTTCTGCTCTAAGAGGATTTCAATCATTTTTTTAAAGTCTAATGACAATCTGAATGTGACCTCCAAATACTAAATTCATTGTCTTGCCTATATGTTTTGAGAAACCGATGGCAACACAAAATATTAACTCAAGTTCAGAGATATTGGAAAATCAACGAATTTTGTATAAAGTTATAGGTAGTGGAACTAAATGACCTGCCTGTAGAACCCAAGATTCTGACATTATGCTCCCTAAAATCTCCCTATGTAATATAAGAGTCCAAAATAGATCGAGTTCTATGCAAGCCGAGATCAGTAATATACCCGCCTAATCTAGGACCACTGTCTGCGTTGATTAAAATCCTGTACATCAATTTGAATATTTTCTTGGGTTGTTCTTCATTTTGCCTTGAAATTTCATAGATCAACTGATGTATTTTTTCTGGGTCTAAATTCGACTTTTCGTCCATTCCTGTCTGGAGATTTTCTGCGATCTTTCTTATAATCATCTTTTCTTTTTCGGTCATAACAACATCAAATTTTTCTGTTGTTACGTGGTCACCTGCCCAGTTACACGCCAGCTGAATTTTTTGTTCTAAATCAGGAGTTAGATCTGTTACTACTTTATACTTTAACAATCTCTCAAATATTTTTTTTATTCTATCATCTCCCGAAAAAAAAGATGCTTGCTGCACCATCAGCATGTAAGGAACATGTTGTGACGGCTTATCTATTACTTTTAAATGATTAATATATTCATACAGTCCTTTTGTTTTAATTAATTTATCTTCATTTTCTTCTTTCATTTTACCAAAATAAATATCCTCACAGATGTCATATTCTTCCATCAAAGACGCAATATCATCTATACCTATTTGCCTTGTTCCAGTAATTCGCTTAAACAAAAGTAACAAAAGAGATTGTGGTGTTCCATAACGTAACCACACTTGAGGTGTAAGCACATTTCCTTTAGATTTACTTATTTTCTTGCCACCTTTGTCAAGAAACATCTCATATTTTACATGCAATGGATGTGGATAATTTAGTATTGTGTCCGATATCCAATCATTTACTCTAACGGAATCCATTATGTCCTTACCATAAGCTTCAAACCTTATATCAAGGGCATTCCATCTTGCCGCAAATTCTACCTTCCATGCAAGTTTTCCCTTACCTTCTGATATTGGAGCTTCACCAGTATAACCACATCCTTTTACATCATTGTTACCTAATTTGGTCCCATTACACGTATAACTTACTTTTCTTTCTTCTTTGATGTATTTTTCCGCATGGGCAACATAAAGTCTTCCACATGATTCACATATTGGAAAGTAAGGAAGTAATTCTTTATATTTTGTTTGACCTACTATTTCTTCTATTTTGTTACCAAGATTAATGGCATTTGATAAAATTTTATCTATTTGTTCTGTTAGTGTTCCATTTCCATATACTTTTGCAGCATTTAGAAACTCATAATTTATTTCCAGTCTATCTAATGCATCAAGTAAGAGGCTACTCATATGAGCTCCATATGATTCATGACACTGTCCGATAGGATCCGGAATATTAGAAACAGGTTTACCTATATAGTCACCCAACCAATCAGGAAGACCTGAAGGTATTTTTCTCAGGCCATCCAAGTCGTCAGAATATGCAATCAGCTTTGAGTCGTAACCTAAATTTTTTATGGCAAGAGAAATGCCATATGCCCTTACTGCGTCCCCAAGACTGCCAATATGTGGAAAACCAGACGCTCCTAAACCACTCTCAACAGAAACTAATTTCAATGGTCTTCCAATTTCTTTTTCTCTATTAATGATGGTAGAAGCAATTTTATCAATCCAAGTGCCTTTACCTATGACTTGTCCCTTCATATTTCGTTACAATTCCTTGGAAACATATGGCCCATTAAGTAAATATCCAAATTTCTTATAGTACTCTCTAGTCCCTATTGCACTTATTATTGATATAGTATTAAACCCAAATTCATTTTTAACTATATTTTCAGCGATTTCTAGTAATTTAGAACCATATCCCTTGTGCTGAGAAGAAGAAATGAGGAAATCATTCTTTCTACCTATATCCACTAATTGGCCAAATACATGCAGTTCACGTACAATCGCAGACGGACTTCCATTTTTTTCTCTCAACTCAGTTCTATAGGGTCTGGCTAATTTTCTTAATCTCAAAAATCCAAATAAGATGTTATTTTCATCGTCTTCTAGACTCAGAAATATTTCTTTACCATTTGAAGAAGCGTAATCGGTTCGTTTGGTAGTTATTTTAATCTTTTCATAATTTGTTAATTTTTTTATTCCTACCTCCCTGCACCTAATGCAATTACATTGTAATCCTTGTTCTGTTAATTTCTGTTGTAATATTTGCCTAATATTACTGCTCTTATATCCATAAAGAATATCCTCTGATTCAATCTCTCGTTGAATTCTCATAATTCTTACCCACGGAGGCACTATTTTTTTTATTTGAAGTAGCAAATCTGTAAAAACTTCATCGGGATACGGTTTGTAAATACCTTTTTCGTATAATTTAGCCAATCCAGTATCTCTTAGCAGTAACGTAGGGTATATTTTTAGCATGTCAGGTTTTAAACGTGTATCCTCAAATAGTTTTTTAAAATCCTCAAGATCTTTTTCTGGATTAGAACCAGGCAATCCAGGCATCATATGAGCCACAATTTTGTAGCCTGAGTCCTTTGCGATTTGAAACGAATCATAAACATCTTGAATAGTATGGCCCCTGTTAATATTCTTGTAAACCTTTTCACTTAATGTTTGAACACCTATTTCAACCCGAGTTATGCCCAAGTCAAGCATTAAATCAATGTGCTTTTCTTTACAATAATCAGGTTTTGTTTCGACAGTAAATCCTACACAACGGATATTGTTTAATTCATTAAGTTTCTGCGCTTCTTGAAGAGTGTTGGACTCTATATCATTTAATGCGTCAAAGCATTCTTTTATAAAATTTCGCTGATAATCCTCAGGCATAAATGGAAATGTTCCACCAACAATCACCAATTCTACCTTTGAAATATTGTGTCCTCTTGAACACTCTTGTTCTAATTTTGTGATTATCTGATATCTTGGATCGAAATTTACTTTTTGTGCCAATCTGGTTACAGGCTCTTTTCCGGTGTAACTTAATGGAATATCAAGTTCTTTACCCCCAGGACAGTAAATACATTTTCCGTGAGGACAATCATATGGTTTTGCCATGACAGTTATGACAAGTACACCCGAAGCAGTCTTAATGGGTTTGACCATCATCGTTTTTCTTATGTTACTGTCAGGTGGTAAATATTTCAATATATCATAAAATTTAGGAATCTTTGATAAATTATATTTAGAAGAACTGCTTCTAATCAGCGAAGAGATGTCTTTTAATGACAATTCTCGCAGTTGACTTAATTTACTACCTATTTCAATACAAGCCAAATTATAATTGTCACTGCCGTCAACTACCATAGAATCAACTGAGCCCCTCATCTATGACATCATCGTTCTAACGTACATCTATTCTTATATATTGTACTATCTATATCTTGATATTAGCGAAAAATCATATATTTTATGGTGATTGTCTATTAGTTTTTGCGATCGCCCTAATTTGCATCTAAAATATAAGAAAATCTACAACGTTCCAATTAATCCATAATACAATAACGGAATAATATCAAACATGATCTAAATTAGTAGAGTTTAGACCGCAATATTACTAGAGATATAAGGATTATATCTCATGGGCATCTCATGCATACACCATACAATATACTATTGTCGACATTGGTAATTAGCTGGTAGATATTGAACTATCGAATATTATTTGTTAGTAAATCCAATATTTTATTTCAATCCATTAATATAAAGGAATTTTAGGCTGACCAATAATAGATACTAATTAGTGCAACATGTATTCATAAATTCTTATATAATTTCAACAATCTTTTCATGCGAATGATAAAACCATTGTCAACACGGCGAGAACTCAATTCGGCTGGATTGATTTAACCATTTGAATGAATTTTATTCCCCTTCTTGACTCATGTTAGAAATATTTCTGTATTGATTCTGAGGGGAAATGCTAATTTATATTATTACATATTATAACATTCTAATGGAGTTTAGTGTTGCATTTTGGAATTTACAAAATCTTTTTGATGTTAATTCAAGTGAAATAGCAACAGACCTTGAATTTATTCCGGAAAAAGGGTGGACAAGAGAGGTACTCGATAAAAAATTAGAGAATTTGAGCAAACCGCTAAAATCTATGAATAATGGTAATCCTCCAGATTTAGTTGGTTTTTGTGAGATAGAATCAGAAAAACTCGCAAGAGAGTTGTCTGAAAGTATAAGATCTGGATATTACGAAGTTGCAAAGTACATCGACGGATCGGATATAAGAGGGATTGATACGTGCTTGATTTATTCAAAAGATATTTTTGATTGTATTGAAACTCGATCCTTCCGAATAAATTTTAGGTATCCAACAAGGGATATCTTTTTGGCAAAATTACGAGTAAAAGAGAATAATTCGGAACTATCCATATTAGTTAATCATTGGCCATCTAGGAGAGGGAAGAAGGATGGTTTTGAACAACATGATACCGAATTTTCAAGATGCATGGTTGCAGAAAATTGCGGGAAAATCGTGGATGATCTACTAAAAATTCCTTTTGAGGAAATCAAGTATTTAGCGCATGATATTCTATCTGATAAGAATTATCTTGATATGCTTAACTCACGATGGAACAAGAATGTACTTTTGATGGGAGATTTTAACGATGATCCATTTGACAAGAGCATTTCAAAATACCTTCGTGCCAAAAACAATAAGGAGAGATTTATAGAATTGAACGAAACGCTTGAGATTCTTAGAAATACAGATAGAGACAAAACAGACAAACAACATTACTTGGAATACACAACACCGCTCTTTAACTGCATGTGGAACCTTCCTGGCTTTTCTTATTATCATTGGAGAAATAATTCTACGAATCTCTTTGACCAATTTATAATATCTAGGGGTCTCTTGTTGGGTGTGCAAAAATTAAAGATGAATCTCGAAAATATCACAGTGTTCAATGATGGACTAACGATTGGGGAAAATCTTTCTAATGATTATTTTGTTCCAAAAGATCCCGAAAGATATCATCCGGCCCAAAGGGGAATTCCGATGACGTTTGAGTATTTAAGAAACAACAGTCGTATCCCAAAACATCGAATACCAAGTACTGGTTTCAGTGATCATTTTCCAATACATGGTACTATTGAAGCACTACCATGATGAGATTAATCCTGTACTGATGGATCACAAAATAAGGATTTAACATAATTTTATTGAGCGTGCGAGAGCGATGGCTCTTTCTAGATCGTCATTCAAAATTTCCTGTTTTTTATACTTGTTATTAAAGTATACCAGATCTATCATTTTCGCATTGTCCATATTAACTATAGTTGTAACACCATTTCCATTTCTAGTACTCCCGCCAAAAACACGATTGGTGTTGCCCGTAAGTACTACAAGTTTGTCTACAATATTGAGTGATTTTGTAGCGTTAGAAATTTGGGCTCGAGTCTTTGAAGGCTCATCATTAACAACAACTGACACAGCAATCTTTGATCCATAATTATCATTGTAGATGATATCGCTTCCATCCCCAACTACACCATCAAAATTCAACTCATTTACATAACCTTCATACTTAGTGAGTGTCAAGAGATTGCGTACGGCTTCACGTATGTCAGATTCAATTGTTTCCATATTGCTAACACCTTTCTTGATCTGGATAAAATCAGTTAAAGGTACATTCATTAAACTTCCCCTTATTTTAGAGCCAGGATAGATATTTTTTATGGTTTCATCAATTATTGATTCTTCTATCATAAACGATTCTCTTTTTGAGGCTTCTTCAGTAGCATGATAGAAAATGTTTAACATTGATCGTACATTTCTAAAGTCTGGAAATCCATCATATACTAATTTAATTTTTGTTGAAAGGTCACTTTCTTGAGCAGATGTAAAAAGATTATTCTCATCGTAATTTCTTATATATTCAACGATAATGTCATTAAGTTCAAATATAGTGTTGGAACCAGCCAGATCAATCTTATAATTTGCTTTCTCTAGTCGATCAAATACTGATGAATTCTCTTTTTTAATTTCATCATATGAAGATGGAGTGAGTATCAACATTAGTATAGAAGACGGTATGTGAGCATTAATTATTGCTTTAACAAAATCTAACGATTCTTTCTTTGAATCAAACTCATCAAATTGGAATATAGTTATTTTATTTAATAGTTTTAGATTCATATTGGCGATCGCACTTAAACTATCTATCACACCCTCAAGCGATCTGATTTTTGAGACATCGCTTCTTAATCTGTCTTCTATTAGAGACCTAATAATTTCGATCTGTATTTCAGAAAAGTCAGAGCTGAGAATTTCAGGTACATATTGAAAATTTAATTTCTGTTTACCTTTCAAAATCTCCTCTGCTCTAAGTTTGAGATTCTTGTTTCCACTCAGATTATCTAGAAATCCATAGTTGAAGGCTTTTTTCACATATTTGCTGTTGTCTTCAACCTTATTGCATAAAAAATAAAGTATATTCCTTCTTAAACTTTCAACATCATTACGGCTAAATCCTCCGAGTATTGAATCATAAATGTTATGAATATCTCTCGGCGAAACTTGAGACAAATCAACGTATGAGGTTACCGTATTTCGTACCAGCTCCGGCAATCCTTTAACGTGATATGCAAGGTGGGTCTTTCCTGAACCGACATCTTGAATCATGGTAATCAATCTAAAGTCACTATCTGTTGGACTTGCACCATCGAGTTTAGAGTACAGATCAGAAATGCAATTAAGAATAGCCTGTCTTGCATCCTTGTGTGTTTTTCCTCCAAGGATTTGACTATCGGCAAACGAAGGGGTCGGACTACTGGGATATGGATTTATTTTGAGACCATAAGGATACATTCTCATATCCCTCTTACATAGCCATGAAGTAACCCTCTAAGGATTACGCCTTCGTTTCCTCCAGTTGATAGCTCGTATTCATTATGATAGGCATTAACTAGTTGCTCAACAAGTTCATAAAAGTCACTCTTACTCAATTCAAATTTTTGACTTAATTCACTTCTAACTTGTCCGAGCTCAATCCAACCTATTGAGCTATTTGATCTTGAGAGAACCGTATCAAACTCGATTTTGAAATTATCTAAATTGACTAAACCATTTTGAGATCCAGGATTGTCCGTCTTTAAAAGTTCAATTAAATTGTTAATTGCATCTTTAACACCATTTGAATGATTATCTAGCTTTCTTTCAATGTATCTAATACGTTCAACTAAAATTCTAAATTTTGGATCGACATTATTTAAATGCTTGAGATAAAGCTCCGATGTCCAACAATAATATGCAGATCCCTTTTTATCCACACATACTTTTGCATTATTAACTAGAATGTCTAAGGTATGATCGAGATCAAATGAAGTGAATTCTTTTTTTAAGTCAGATTTTTTTATCCCGTATGAGCCAGTGGAGAGTATTTTCTCTAGAACTAATTCTTCTGATGACATGAAAAATTATTAAAATTTTTTTATTTAAATTATGATGTAACAGAACTGATTACCCATTATCAAGAATTTTAGATTAAAGATAATGTTAATAGTTCATTTTTAGATATTAAGAAAGGGATGAAGATTACTCTTTGCTGATTACTTAGATGATGAAAGTACTAGGGTAACTGACCATACTTTTTCTATTCAACTCGGGTTATGAAATGGACCTTTATAGAATAAATGATTCCACTAATGATGAATGAATAAATAACTTGGGTAAGTATAAACGCTATTCTACAATATGCCTAAGAGATTTTTCAATACCTTCGATGATTTTAAAAAGAACTTGCACAGATATGATGCATCATTAATCGATTACAATGGCAATTCAATCCCATTTATCTATATCAATTCAAATAGATATCATGATATAATTAGAAAAGTCGCTGGTAAAAAACTAGCCGTTGATGTACTATTGGATTTATTTCACGATTCCAGACACGTTTTTGTAGATATACTTATGAATTACCTTGATTATGGTTTTGATGAAAACTATCTTTTTTATGCTAATGATATGCCTCAATTTTTTGAAGCGTTAGCAAAGACTGGATTAATTGCCATTGCACCGTCAAATGGTGAGACTATTTCTGAGGTGAATTTGCTTGTTATTCAGCTTCCTAGGAAAGACAGTGCTGAAAGTGCGTATAATCAAATGATGGAGATAATAAATAAAGCAAAGCATAGTGACAAAGTGTAGGCAAAAATTATTTGCGACGGCCGGGATTTGAACCCGGGTTACCAGATTGGCAATCTGATGTCCTAGACCAAACTGGACGACCGTCGCATCACATCTAGTGATGAAAAAAATATTGCTTATTTTAACTGTTTCTTTATTTTAGATGCATCATTTTTTAGAAAAATTACAAAAAGAACATCCATAAAATTCATTGGTGTTTCATCACTCTGAGGTAGCTAAACAATGACAGTGTTAAATTATTTTAAGCTATGTCGTTTACAAATGTGTTAAGTTTTTCTCTCCTTCATTGGTAACTCAAATGATGATGATTACAGTAGAATATCCTCTGCTTTCAGTTACGTAGTTATCATTTAATTCTTCTGCAATAATTGTTATAGAAATAATACTGCCTTTTTCACATTTTGATGCATCAATTGTAACGTAATCGTCCAAGATATCAACACTGTTCATGCTTTCTTCACTTACAGTGTATGAAACAGGAGAACTTGATGATATTAGAAACAACTCTGTTTTACTGTATTTTCCTATCCTAACCATTCGTCCTTCTTGTGGAGTGGAGTTTACCCGCAGCGGTATTGTCCCTATCTGATGTTTTGCATATCTTTTCATAGTATTAACAGAAACTTCAAAAAGGAATGGGTAGCCGGCAGTATTTTCTGCCATTTTACTTACGCCATCATTCATAACTATGTCAACCTTCTTTATCGTATCACAATAATTTCTTATCCAACCATTAGTTGTTTTAACAATGTCGTCGATAGAATTTTTTCTTCTGGAAGATTTTTCATTGCCTAATTGATATCTATCTACCCAATCTTTATAGTCCCTACTTATGTCGTTTATAAACTCAATACACGTATTTTGATAATCTTCAATACTTGTAGCACGTTCAGAACTAGAATCGCTTGCGAACATAAGATAATTTTATAATATTACTAATTAAAATTTAAGTGTCATTGTTATTGTAAGTCTATTACTATTAATCACCCATTGAAAGGAGTTTTCAAATTGAAATTCAACCGTGATATTTTTAATTGGATCTACGTGATTAATACAGTACAATAATATATGAAGTTTCATGTTTTTAATTAATAAATGAGTTTTTCTGACTTGCATTCAGAGCTCTTATTTAATCTCAAGTATCATAATAAAGAAATTCAAGAATCGTTAAAAAAGAATCCAAATATTGCATATCAATTAGTAAATCAATTGGTAGAATTCACGGGATCCAGATTTAATGTGACTTTGAATTTACATTTTCCAGATCCAAAAAAAATTTACGATGTAGAAAATTATGGTACAGAAAATTTGGGCTTAGTGGTGGACAAGTTCCGAAAGCGTTTTCCTATACCTCGACAACTTATCAAACAAAAGGCTATAGAATTCTTAGGGGATGTTACACCACAAGATGCCTATATGTATGAGGGAAAAGAAGGCTTAAAGATATTAATTGGTGAAGGGAGGATAGAAATTTTGCCGGGTTCGATGCATCTTTGGTGCAGAATTGATGAAAATCTAAAAAAATTTTGCGACTGGTTAATGCAAGAAGTGTTTCTAAATAACAGAAAGAATTCTATTTAATGTTTCATATTTTGGTACTCATTTTAATACTTCAATCAAGTTTAGACAGCTAAGTATATGATATTTTTATTTTCGTAATAATGTTATTATTTAAGATACCAAAACAAAATTACAATTTAAAAAACATTCGACTATATTCCGCTTAGCACCCGATCTGATTTGGCTTGAAACCTAGTATTCTTATTTTTCTTGCTTTGAGTTTGAAAAGCAAAGTTGAGTTAGAATATCTTATTGAAGAATATCTGTAGTATGGAGCCCTAACAGACAAATTAATAAGAATCTAAAAGAATGCTTTCAGATAATGTCTGGCATCATGATGAAGCTTTTCATTATTGGACTGCCAGTTTCAATGCTATTATTGTTATCTGAATACCAGGTAATGGCGCAATTGGACGGTGTAAATTCTGGAGGACTGGGAGATATCATGGAAGGGGTAAGAAAATTCCTTGGGGGCATTTTTGATACAAAGCCACTTGATAAGATTTCAGATACTGAATGCATTATGAGCACTCTAACAGGAGGTAAGTCAGGTCTTACGAAGAGCGGACAACTCATAATTGGAAGCAACTGTGACGATAATATTGTGGGAGATAGTGATAATGATATCATTTATTCACTTGGGGGAATTGATAAGGTGTATGCCGGAAATGGCAATGATATAATTTATGGCGGTGTCGGAGATAACAGACTATATGGTGAGGGTAACGATGATATCATAATGCCAGGTGATGGAAATAATATTGTTGATGGAGGTATTGGAGACGACATACTTTTTGGCATGGGAGGAAATAGCCTTCTAATTGGAGACAAGGGTAACGATGAGCTTATCGCTGGAAGCGGGACCACAATTATGGATGGCGGATCTGGCGCCAATAGCTACGAGTGTAATAGTAACAGCATAGTATTGGAATATAACCCAGATAACGGAGATGTAATCTCAGATAAATGCAACATTCTTAGTAGTAATGATAAGAATTTTTCAAGTGATATTGATGTTAAGTCCTTAAAAGGCAATTAGTGACTATATGGTTCGCTATATGTAAATGAAAAATTTTCTATTCAGTCATTGACCCGTAATTCAAAAGAATCAATCATCTTCTGAACTATTGGTAAATAATTGTTGAACAGACTTTCTCGAAATGTAAATGAAATTAAATAGACTTTGTTATTTAAAACGGTATAGACCTGTAACTTTTTGAAAACTTCATCTCCTCCTATGGTCGTAGAGTAAACTAGAGAATGAGCCATTGAGCCCCCTTTTAAGAGCAACTCCTTTGATTCATCGATTGCAAAATAATCATAATTTCTGATTCTGTCTATACGGTCCCCTACTATTTTGGCTAATGACATATTTTTGGCATCAAAAACAAAGATATCCAAATACGGAACAAATTGCCCTGACACTCCTGATATATTCTCACGCGGTAAACCTGTCTTTGAGGGTGAAAAAAATCCCACTATGGTATTATTACTTGTTTCATGATAGCCATAATTTCTTACTGACCAGCTTTTAGGATATAGCATTTTTATGCCATGAGCAGGATTGTCATAAACGAGAAAATTTGAACCGCCTGTTTCATCTACTGTTTCCAAAGTCTTGTTGTCTGATAACTCTGATTGAATTGAAGTGGTTGCGTTCTCCGGAGGAATATTAGAGGCGTTGGAAATCTGACTATGTTGTGTCTGAGAAACTAATTGTTGAGTTATTAAATCTAAATTAGTTGAGGCCAAATTTGGATTCCCATTTATTATTGCCTGCATAGTATCACGTATGAGCAACTTTGATTGCTCGATTGATGACGAGTTATCTTCAATTTGACCCAATAGCCTCTGAACCATAAGTAGATCACTAAGGGTTTTAGTCATATTACCGTCGATTAATGACCTGTTAGCATCTGAAAGAAATCCTTTTATCACTTTTTCTGAATCTAAAGTGGGCTGATTTTCTGAATCAACCTGTGATGAAGAGATGGTGGACAAGATGGGAAATAAAAAAAAATAAATGAACAGGAGAACCAAACAAAATGTTAGCAAAGGTCCCTGCTTGAAAAGATGTATGAGTAAATTTGACAAGTTACTTTTTGAATCGATCTATTTTCCTGCATATGCACGGTATTTCATATAACTCTAACGAAAGGTTATAGTTTTCATTCAATTTTGTATGTAACTCTTCCTATTTTATTATTGATTAGTGTTATCTATGATCTTTGCGAGCTTGATATCGTAATCCGTAATTCCACCTACATCATGTGTGCTCAGGTTAATTGTAACACGATTATAGACATTTGACCACTCTGGATGATGGTTAATTTTCTCGGCTTCGAGTGCAATTCTTGTCATGAATCCAAATGCTTCGATGAAATTTGAAAATTTAAAAGACTTTTGCAATTTCCCATCTTTCAAGTTCCAGCCATTCATCCCTCTAATAGTCTCAGCTAATTCATTTCCTGATAATTTTTTGTATTTAATTTGAGACATAAATAATATTATCATATGCTTGCGTTTATGCTTTATAAAACATATCACTAGTGATACATATCGCCAGTGATATTGAATTACTATTATGTGTATTTTGTGGTTGTGGTTGATGATGATCGAGGTTGGTTATACATTCTGACTAGGTCTGGACCGGCAGCATAGGGACTGAACCGGAAGTGAAGCAAGAAATTGAAAGCCAGAGCAATGGATAATAAGATCCCATTTCCAGCTGTAGAATGCAAATCAAGGGAGTGTCATTGGTCGTTGGCCTATTGACGGCATTTAGTCTAACAGTAAGTGCCGTAAACGGACAACCATTTAATAATGAAACAAACACCACAGAAACAGAATCCCAGTCAGGAACATTCTTGGATTGTTATTCGAGTTTTTATAGTGGAATGATCCTTTTGAAAATGTTTGGATCGACAAATATTGACGCAACTGAGCCCGAATTAAAACAATTCTTTACCCATACATGCAATTTCGTCCACGATGAAACTGGCAAATGGTTGAACATATGGAAAGCGGACGAATTAAAAACGTTACTCAACCAAGTAGATATAGATAAATTCAAAACGAAATATTATCCGCAGGGTATGCCTCAGTCCGTCATTGATATCTCCAGTGGTATCGTGGGTATGGTGGGAGCCGTGGGAAACGGAACCAATACCACTACAGAAAATGAATAGGGGACGTCGTTATTAATGACGATCGATTCATTCGACAAACCAGACAACAGAGACCGACTATTTCGAATATGCGAAAGTGGTTTTATCAACCTGACATTCAAATTTGTAAAATAAAAGAAACTTTATTTTCCTAAAAGGTGAATATAGGAGCGTGTCCAAGTTCACCAATGAAGAAAAATTACTTTAACTAAAATGGAATAGGCTTCTATAATCGTTAATAGTTATTTTTAACCGTAGTCTTTTAGAATGAGTTTTCCAGAGGATGTTGGTAATTCCAATACGTCATCTAGATTCTATAACAGAAAATTAATTCTAGCAATAATAATAGTCCTAGTTGCAGGTATAACATTTGGTGTATGGTTCTTTTTTATTTCTAACTCGGATAACGCGATTGACACTAGTGAGAACCTTCTGCCACCAAATTGTTATTCGATAAATGGAAAGCAGATATGTCCTAATCCATAAAAGTGGCTACAAAATAGGACTTATGCTCGTTAGGGTCGTTTAAGTTACAAGTTACTAAATGTCAGTATATAGAAAGTTTATTTTCTTAAAAGATGAAAATAAATCCAAATCAAAAATATCAGGATGCCTCATTTAGTATTTATTAGAAATCGAGTCTTCCCCACTTTAAGGATTCAACTTTCTTCTTTTGTCTGAAATAAGTGCGTTCACACATTTCATGTGCAGCATCTTTCATATATTGCAAGGAGTGTTTTGTGTTCAGCCTCATAATAATGGTTTCAACAACGGCTTTTTCACTGTCACTCAGCACGCTCAATTTATCAGTCATTATGACTCATTTGTCTGCCGTTTTGAGCTATAAATATATCCTCTTTTAGCATCTCTGATTCGTTTGCGCCATTTCTTCAAATAGGGACCAATGTAGGTGTCTTCAATCATCTTTGGATATCTTTTCATTTGTGAATTTACCTACGTTCCTATTTACCGAGTTTAAGAAAATAAACTTTCCTTACTTACGTTACCTATTTACAATAGGGTTGTGGACTGTCTGATTCATGGACCGGTCCAATCAAACGGAATATGCTTACTGGATCTGCCACTTCTCTTCCATTGGAAGCGAACATCCGGGGCGTCCACTTCGTCTGATACTGCTGTTCCCCATGTTGCCACTGTGCCAGGCCCAACTTCACTTCCAGGAGCATTGATGGTCTGAACTCGTTTGCCGGGCGGAGTCATAGGACCGGTCAATGCTTCAGCCTTGGCGATGACCTTTCCTGGTATCTGCACACTCCAATAGGCGAGATCTTCAGCCACTTCAAACTTGATAGGGGCGTATTCAATTCCACGAACTTCTCCAATTATGTTCGCAAATAGTCGCATGAATCCGCCCGCTTTCCCAGTAAAAATCATATTCAAAGCCTTTCGCTGCTCTTCATCGGCTCTCTCGTCAAAAAATAATGCAAAATCTAGTTTCGTTTCACCCGCCCAAATATTACCTTTGAAGTAATCTAATACCAACACGTTCAATCCATCGAGTGGTGTTTCCCCATACTGTCCCTTCTTGATATGATATGCCATTACTCCTTCGCAATCACCGTAACTAGGAGTTTGAGCGAATATGCATGGACATGGTATGTTGCACTTGCAAACATCAAACCAGTCTCCGGAAGCATTCCACTTTGGCGCGTTATTGGTAGTAACAGTTTTCGCTGCTTCCATATCGTCTACCATCTAAACTCTGTCTTATAAGATTTATAACCCAAGTAATCGTTCATAGCTTTCCTGGCCAACTTTTGATTAAACTTTCTAGTTTGGCGGTTAACTTTGGCGCGCTTCTAACTTTACTCTTTGTAAAGATAACTATTTGTGTTTCATTCTTTCGTTAGAGTCTAAAAATCGTGATAATAATAGAAGATTATTTTTATTATTAAAACTGGTGGGCCGAATGAAAGTTTAGTCTGGCCCACCAAGTCATGACAAAAGCCTTGTGATCACAGTTATGCCAACTACTATAAAACACTGATGGGCTCATCTGAGTATGCCCAACAACAACTGAACCCATCAGGATGAGGCTGTATTGTTTTAGGTTGTAATAACATACGCAACAAACAATAAAACAGTTTACAC
>Ga0209854_1000001_pt1 | contig 106217 bp, 102 predicted proteins | sample GWRWS3_30_40_FD_187234 | JGI IMG/M metagenome (GOLD analysis project Ga0209854, IMG submission 187234) | Riverbed sediment microbial communities from areas with vegetation nearby in Columbia River, Washington, USA - GW-RW S3_30_40 (SPAdes)... | ecosystem: Environmental > Aquatic > Freshwater >... | reverse complement strand
TTTGAACAGTGTTGTCTGCGCTGTTGCTATTGTTATTCTTTACTGGTAATACTTTGCTAACATCATTATTGGTATTTTCATTGGATGTTTGAACAGTGTTGTCTGCGCTGTTGCTATTGCTATTCTTTACTGGTAATACTTTGCCAACATCATTATTGGTATTTTCGTTAGATGTTTGAACAGGGTTGTTTGTATTTTCATTTCCGTCCGTTGTTCCAGTCACATTAATAGAATAGAATTTTGATGATGCATTTTGACCTTGGTCATAACATGTTATTTTTGATGTAAGTTCATTCGGACCTTCAACTATATTATGATAACTGCCTGTATATGTAAAACTCCATTTTGAATAATCTGCATTTCCTTTAGGACCATTAGGGGTAACATTTTGCATTGGTTTCATGTCGTTCCAGTCAGCATAAACCTTACAGTTCTTGGTACCATCGTCTGAAGATGTACCGTAAATAGTTAAATCACCAGACCGCACCACCCTAGCTAAGTCAGCAGGAGTGTTTATTTTTATAGATATTGCTGTTTCTGGAGGAATTTGTGCCAGTACAGGATTCCATACTATACTTGATATCAAAAACATCCCAAATAGCAAAAGACATTTAAAATTGACTTTAATTTTCATACCGCAATAAGTTAAAAAAGATAATTAATATGGATTTTTTAAAATTATTCAATACGCTGATTGAATAAGAAAGTTACTTAAAATATCACTTATTGATTCAATAATAAAATTTCTTCTTTTAGATGCATAGATAATATCGAGACATGAGAAACTTTATAATGAGAGTAACGAATCTGTAACTAAATTTAATATACTATTAGTTTTAAAAATTTTGGATTTTATAAAATTTTGTTGATGTGATTATCAAAATACATTATCTATCAATAGACGGATTAGCCTTTGGTTCATTCTAGTTATATAACCCTCATTTGAACTATAACTAAAAGAATGAAGAGAACAAAATAATTACTTTTTAGAGTCAGAACGTTTATGATTATCTAGATGAACGTAACAATTACGCAATATATTTACCTAGCATATAGTTATCTTATGACATGAACTGAACGTGACCTTCTATCTTTCTAGAGTGTAGTTTATCTCTATACTAAAGGTTAATAAATAATTTAAACAAGTTAATTGCTGTAATCTCGACTTGCTAATTTCGCACCGACAGTACAATTGTTTAATTGCTATCACAATTCTGGTTAGCTTTATAATTTTATTTCTAAGTGGTCAAAATATCAATGTATTTGCTCAAAAAGGTAAATATTCAGTAATGCCTCAAGTAAATGATACCAATTTACAAGTTCAAGTATATGCTTCTGGGTTTAAATTTCCAACTGGCATGAATTTTCTAGGTCCCGATGACATCCTAGTTATAGAAAAAAATACTGGAAAAGTAAAGGAAATTAAAAATGGTACGGTCAGTGGAACCCTATTGGATGTCAATGTAGCAAATATAAGTGAAAGAGGAATGTTGGGCATTGCGATTTCAGATAAGCCGAAATATGTATTCTTATTTTATACTGAAACTGAGGGCTTTGATGGAGGTAAAGTTTTAGGAAATCGCCTCTACAGATATGAATATGATAATGGTAAATTAATAAATCCAAAATTACTCTTAGATCTTCCTACAATACCGGGACCCTCCCATAATGGAGGAGTCTTAAAGATAGGCCCCGATAATAAAAGCGTGTACCTTGTAATTGGTAACTTAAACTATGCGCAAAATCAATCTTTTATTACTAAAGCTCAGAATAATAAAAATGGTCCACCTCCGGATGGCAGAGGTGGCATACTTAGAATAACCTTTGATGGCGGTGTTGTGGATAATAAAGGGATACTTGGGGACGAGGATCCATTGAATAAGTATTATGCATATGGTATACGAAATAGTTTTGGCATAGGATTTGATTCTGTAACGGGAAACCTCTGGGAATCAGAAAATGGTCGAAGTACTGATGATGAAATCAATCTTGCTTTACCAGGATTTAATGGTGGATGGAGGGAAGTAATCGGTTTTTATAAAACAACACCAGGATTTAATGAAGAAAACCTAGAAGACTTTGGAGGCAAGGGTACTTACAGGGACCCAGAATTTGTCTGGCGAGATACTGTTGCTCCTACTTCAATTCTTTTTCTTCATACAGACAATCTTGGATCAAAATATAAAGATACTCTACTTGTGGGCAGTGTAAAAAACGGCACTATCTTCAATTTTCCGCTGGATAAGACTAGGACACATTTAGTACTTTCTGGTCAATTATTAGATAAAACAGCCGATACCAATTATGAAACAGGTAATATAACTTTCGGTAGAAATTTTGGGGTAATCACAGATCTTCAAATTGGGCCAGATAATAACCTATATGTTCTATCAAACTATAAACATGAAGGAACGATATTTAAGGTGTTAGCTAATAACAAAATTAATTAAAAAGACTTTAACTTTGAATCTCCAATACGAAATATTTCATGATTTAGCAAATATAAGCAGGATTTCTATACCTTTCAAAACAATACAATATACCGTCTCTGGAACCAATAAATAACATACCATCTGCTAAACATGGAGAAGAATCAATGCTCCCCATTGTAGGAAACTTCCATTCCTGCTTGCCCGTGTAGGAATTTATACCATAAATAAATGAGTCTAACCCTCCAAAAAATAACAGCTTCTCATATTCGCTGGTTGAAGGTGATGACCAAATTTTTCCACCAGTTTCAAATTCCCATATTTTCGAGCCTTCTAGGTTGAAACAATAAAGTCGACAATCTGAAGTTCCAAATATGATTCTGTCTTTTACCAAAAGGGGAGACGATAAAACCGGCTTTAAGATAGTTTTATCCCATTTTATAGAACCGTCAATACGATCTAAGCAATACATTCCTCCTTCATGTGTACCAATAAAAAGTAAATCTTTTGATAGACATGGTGATGAAGAACGCACTCTACCATTTAATTTTGATTTCCATTTTAGAGATCCGTTTGCACTTACAGAGTAAATGAAACCGTCATCTGATCCAAAATATAGCATATTATCGGAGTAGGATGGGGAAGACCAAATTTGACCATCGGTTTCATATTTCCAAATAATTTCTCCTTTTGGATTGATCAGATACATATTGTGATCCAGTGATCCCAAAACTATATCATTTCCTATAGGGCATGGCGATGAAAAAATATCACCAGTAATTTGAACCTTCCAAATCACATTGCCATCATTTTTATCTAATGAAAAAACAAAATTATTTTCAGAAATATCATTATTTATCCAAGAATCAAAGGTAGCACAGATCATCATATCATCCATAATTAATGGAGATGAGACGATAGGGCTGCCCATATTCTGATGCCATTTTATTTCTCTTCTTAAAATATCCAAACAGAATATACGTCCGGTTAATGTAGCAATGTACAGAAAACCTCGTTCAAATACTGGAGAAGATATCATAGGACCCAGCTCTATTGTCCAGTAAAGTAACGGTTTAGTTAAGGGCTTTGTTTTTGCTGTGCCTGTCCTGTGGACGTTTCCCCTAAACATAGTCCAAGATTGCTTATACTCAGTAAACATACTCTATCTTACCTTTTTGGAAAAAAGCAGAAAATTAATCATGATCATCAAAATTGGAGATATAGAATTTAAATTACAAATTTACTCTTTGCAACAGTTCCCCAAGGGAATATCATAACCGTGCGGACATGACCTAGGGTGTTTTAATAAAGTACACAATGCATCAGTAAATTTCTCTTTCAAGTGGTGTTCTATTCCACAAACCATCTCTTCATCAATTTCAATTTTTAAGGCTTCTTTCATCATTACTTCTAAAAGTCTTGTATTTCTTATCATTCGTTCCCCTATTTGTTCACCTTCAGCTGTTAATTCCATTACAGCATTACCTTTTACATATTCAACAAGATTTGCACTGTTTAGTTTGTGAAGCATTTGAACAACTGATGGTTGTCGTACATTTAGGATTTTGGCAATAGAGCTAACTTTTACTTTTTCTTTTCGTTCTCGTATATGCCATATTGCCTTCAGATACATTTCAACATGTTCAGATTCAGCCGTTCCTAGATATAGCTCTTCATCAGAATTCATGTTAACGGTCCCCAAACATTAGATATATTTTTAATCGTACTATAATTATTAACTTTCCGCTCTCCGAATTTCATTAATTATATCCCTTTATTATCAAAATTTGAATATTAACAATTGTGTTGCTAAAATTAGATATTAAGGAAATCATAGGTTTTCACCATCCTTCAGACGAGCCATAGATTTTCTCGATGCTTCAACCAATTTCTTCCTGCGTGGTTGTATAAATAATATATAAAGAGCTCCCACAACATAAACTGATAAAAGTATTATTTGAGCAATTGTTGTTTCGAGTGTCGGATGAATTCCTGTCATAGCTGCCAAATTTATCTCTAAACGTGGTATTATTCCAAATAGATGTGTTGTTGAAATATATCCTACTTCTTGGAATTCTCTTACTGCGTTACCAATAAATGCAATAGACAGGTAAGCTCCAATTGCTATTGTTAGTCCGAACAATACTCGTAATGGTAGCTTCTTGCCCAATTTTCTAATTATAAATACAATACTGATTATTACTGCCAGTCCTAGAATTAGTCCTAGGATCACAAAGGTTTCCATATTTTTCGCAAAAGACAGCATAGCCTGATAAAATAGGACAGTTTCAAATCCTTCTCTGTAAACTGTAAAAAATGAAAGCATCGAAAAAACCATCACACTCCCAGTTGTAGTTGCCTGCCAAACTTTTGCCTTTACGAATTCAATCCATTTTTTTGTTTCGACCTTATTTAGTATCCAAAAACTTACCCAGAATAATACTGCAACAGCTGAAATTCCTGCTATTGCTTCAATCAATTCTTTACTTGCCCCCGTTATGTCTATAATAAATTGGGCAATATACCATGTAATAATCGTTCCTATAATAGCGATCACAATTCCTAGATAAACATGTTTCTTATAATGTGCATTACGTGATGCTTCAAGATAAGCAATAATAGCACCAATTATGAGCGCGGACTCAAGACCTTCTCTGAATATAATTGAAAATGAAGTAGAAAATGCTAAGGAAGGAGCTATTACGCCAGTACCAGTTACTAATCTTTCCGATTCATCTAATCCATTTCTAATTTCTACAATCTTTTCTTCAATTTTTGCATATGGTTGATGTTGTTGAATTAAATTGCGAAGTTCTGCAAATTTTATTTCCATATCAAGAGTAAAGTCCGGATTTATTGGCCTAAGTGGGATTTCTATGCCTTCATAACTATCTAGGTAAGCTGATCTGGATATGGCAAAAGCGTCATCATATTTCGCTTCCTTATACTGTTGAAGAAGATCGAATAATTTGATCCGTATATTATCGATGTCTGTCCTTACACCCATCTTGTCCGACTCCGTACTCTCTCCAAACCCTTTTTTTATTCCGGTGTATGTACCAAACCCCTTACTTAATTCTTTAATATCGCTCAAATTCTTAAGTTGAACATTCTTTGTTACGGGAACGAGATATTCAGATGTATTATTTACGTTAATATTTTCATAATTTATATTCAAGAGATTTGCAGCCTGTGATAAATTGTCAGTGATATTGGCTACAAGAACAATTGTTTGTGATTGTTGTTTGTTTCTTATTAACTCCCGAAGTTCTTCTCTCATCATTTTTTCTAAACTATTCATGAGCCCCGGATCAACTTTTTCTAGTGGCGCCTCGATATATTCGAAATTGTCTAAATATGCAGTGGTTGCATACTTCTCAGCAGAAGAATAATCAGAATTATCCTTTATGGATCCAATGATTTTTGATAACAAATTTTTTATATTTCCAAAATAAATTCTTAAAGAATCATTGGTTTGAAAATTAGTTTCTTCTTCAATAATATTTGTTTGGATAGCTGTTATAAGTTGTGAGATGCCTTGAGGATCGGATTTCTGAGATAAAGAATTTTTCAAGTCAACAAAAAAAGACTCAAGTTCTAGTTGTTTGGAATCACTAAATAATTTAGAAATATTTTTGTATAATTTATGTGAGGTATCTACCATCCCTATTGCATTTTCATAATCAATTTGGTTTAAAGGATAGTTAGTTTTACCAATATTAGATAGTTGATAAAATTTAGATGTATCGTTTAGCAGTACTATGATTGTTGAGACTATGATTGAATCGTAATCCGAACTATTTGGATTTAGTATATCTGAATTAATATTATTCAAAATATTTACTATTTGAACAATCTTACTTTCTATTAACGATGATTGAGTATTAGATTTTACCATTATTGGTAAATCAATCAAAATTGATTCTAATCTTTCAGTTGAATCCTGATCAATTTCTCTAAGCTTGTCCTTAATTGAAGGAAGAATTATTGAGTGTGTGATATATGCGTGCTCAAAAGCTCCTGCGCTATCTCCGTTTGAAAGGCTAGCCTGAACCAAATTCATTTGTTCCAAAATCCTTTGTAGGTTAACTGTGACTAAAATTAAGTCATTAGGACTAGTCGTATTAATCTGCGCACCATATGAGGAATTAAATAACATGATGGGAATAAGGAAAACACTCCATAAAATTAATGGAATTTTTTTCTTATTTACGATCCCATTGAAAATTTCCATTCATTTCTTCTACCTCATGTGAACGGTTTTGCAGAAATATCGATTTCCGGTGACATGAAACTATTAGGCTTACCTAAGTAGATTAATGCAATATAAATCTTGATAATCTCAAATCATCAATAAAATTAATTGTAATGTCCAAAATTTATTCAAAATCATATCCAAATACAAATTTAATGTATCTAAAAATACAAAATAAATTATTATAGTCGTTTGATGAAAGGGAGAATTCGATTTGTTAATAGAGTTTTCATGTCTTTCATTTTTTCAACGATGAGAGTTCCTAATTTATGGATTAGAGTTTTTATCATGTGGACTCCAGGAATGGCAAAATGTCTGGCTACTATAATCGGACATTTTAGTTCATACAGCATATTTAGAAAATGAGGATCGCTAAAAAAGCTAAATTTTGAAATGGATGCACCAGTTATAACAATATCTGGTTGAAAATTAGTCAATGAGGATAAAATTGTATCTGCTGCTTCGTTACTATATCGCATAGCGCTATCTGAAAGAGTAATTTCGTTGAATTCTATACCAACTTGTTCCAGATATTCTTTTTGTTTTAGGATATCCGTTATCCCTACAATTTTTTCGCTTTCGTCATCATTTTTGGTATTTATATATAAAACATTAACCTTGAATTGTCCTGAACGTTCTAACCAACTAGTAGCCTTCAAAACAACATCAGAATGATCACCTCCATCATATAGTACCACCAAATTTTTTTGACTAAAGCGGCCTCTTAAATTTCGGGTTAATTCAAATGTAAAGTCTTCATTTCCTTCCGATAAAATAGCCAATACGTCACATGTCAATAATGTTTGAATTTTCTTGCTGTTCCTGAATGTTTCAAAATCTGTTATCAGTAAATCTATTTTTTGTTCTTCCACAGTTGCCAGTATCGCTTCACTTGCATCATGCGATATTCTCACAAGATAGTGATTTAGAATGTTCTGCTTATCTAATAGCTTGTCTAATGGTTCAAATGATTTCTTTGCTGTTTCGGCATATCCTGTGCCTGCAGATAATGGAGTCTGTTGCGGAACAGTAATCACTCTCAAAATATTAATCTCTCCGATATTTTCTTTCGCAATTCTTATCGCATATTTTAATAGTCTATCTGGATCCTCAGGTGCATACGGAATTAAAATCCTATAATCTTTTCTCTCCAGATCCCCTTCACTAGTAACAATTGGAGCATAATGCTCTATTTCCTTCTTAAATGTGTACATTCGATATATAAAAAAGCCGATTACAACCCATACCACGGTTATCGCCCAGCTTAAAGGTTGTGTGACAAGTAGATAAATTGCTAGTCCGAGTTTGAGAAAGATACCTATTATTGGTATCACTGGAAAGAATGGAGTTTTGAAACCATATTCTAACTTATCGCCATAAATCCTACGAATAGTAATTACAGCCATATTAACTTGAGTAAATAATAAAAGAAAAATAACACCCGCTGCGACGGCTATCTGCCCAAGAGGAAGTCCGTAAGCCATTATTGCCATTATGATACCAGATATTAGTATGGCTACATAAGGTGTCTTGTTCCTTTTGTGTATCGCACTCAGTTGATAAGGCATATTATAATTCCTTCCCATGGCAAAAGCTACTCTAGCCGATGAAAATGTTGTTGCGTTTAAAGCAGCTAGAGTGGAAATCATACCTCCCCCTAGAACAATGAATGCACCGTAAGGTATTAGCAACTCTGCAGCCTTCATTATTCCAAGTTCACCGCTTTCACCAATGTATTTCCATGATTCAATGCCATCTGGAAATATTGCCCCTATGGATACAAAAGCAATCAAACAATACAAGATGACTACAGCAGTTAGCGATATGAAAATCGCCCGTGGAATGTTCTTTCTTGGGTTCTTTACTTCCTCACCTGTTTGAACGATTACCTCATAGCCTTCGAATGCTATGAAGGTGAGACCCATTGCTGCAACTACTCCACTGATTCCCATTGGCATAAAATTCGAAAAATTCATCTCCCAGTTAGGATTACTATTCATTACCCACAAACCAGCTGCGATTAGAATGAAAATTAAGCCAAGCTGGATTATAGTAACAACATCACCCGTCTTGCCGGTTTCAGATGTTCCTTTGATATTGATATAAGTGAAAACTGCAATAGATACTACCGCTATTATCTTCTCTAACGGTATGACGTTCAAGAGCACGAGATCGTGTGAAAGATTTGTCATATCCAATAACCCTGTAAGGAATGAGGCAAAGCTTACAGCATATAATGAACCAGCAATTATGTGTGCAAGCCAAGCCATCCAACCACTGATGAAAGCATTCGGTCGAGGTAAGCCTTCTCTCACCCATAGATATCCACCGCCTGCTTCTGGCATAGCGGAACCCAGTTCGGCATATGCCATAGCAGTAAATAGGGTGATTATTGCATTAATAATAAACGCGATGATGACTGCACTGCCCGCAAGACCTATTGCTGGTCCAGTCAGAACAAAAATCGAACCTCCGATCATTGCAGCAATTCCAACCATGAGTATATCTAAGAGTCCCAGGGACCTGACTAGTTGATTGTGAGGCATGGTTCCTGTGTTTGTGCGTGGTTCTTCATCACGGTCGGACAATTGATATCGATTCGATTTCAATGATAAATTAATGTTTTTAATCTCTGCGGCTTTGGTTAGCTATCTTAAATATCATATATTTGTCATCAAAGCTAGCATCACCATTTGATAGATCGTGCCAAAAATACATTTTTTGGATATGTTTAAATTCTCTATACCTGAATTTTGCTATCTAAATATATATAAAAAATAAGATGATACTATCATAATGCGTCAAGTTGCACTCATTACGGGTTGCTCCAGTGGCATAGGTTACGAAACTGCATTAATGCTTGCTAGGAAAGGAGTTCATACCTTTGCAACTATGCGGAATACAAAGAAATCCGAACCTCTTGAAAAAATAATTGAAAAGGAAAAACTTCCTCTAAATATCCTAGAACTCGATGTAAATGATGATGCGTCCACAGAAAATACAATACGTCATATTAAAAGTGAAGCAAGACGAATTGATGTACTGATTAACAATGCGGGTTATGGGCTGATAGGTTTTTTTGAAGACCTAACTTTGGATGAAATAAAAAAACAATTCGAAACGAATTTTTTTGCAGTTCTCAATATTACGAAAAAGATAGTTCCCATCATGCGAGTACAGAAAAGCGGCACAATTATTAATATAAGCTCAGGAGCAGGACAAGTAGGATTCCCTGGTATTTCTGCTTATGTAAGTACAAAGTTTGCTATTGAAGGATTTAGTGAATCCTTGATGTATGAGCTTTTTCCATTTGGAATAAAGGTGATTATAATTGAGCCTGGAGTAATTAAATCAAATTTTTTTCGTAATTGCATAGTATCTGCACGATCTAGGAAAATGAGTTCTCCGTATTTTCAGTCCTTAGATAAAATTCAGAAAAATATAGAAGTAATGCAAGAACATGCTACGTCTCCTGTTGATGTTGCAAAAGTAATATAAGTTTTGAGCTATAAGGAACCTAAGCAAAGATATATTGTTGGTAATGATGTCGCAATGGTATTAGAAGCAAAAAAAAATCTTTCGGATATGGAATTTAAAAAGATGATGATGCAAAATATTATTTGAATCTGGATAAACAATGTTGCCATAAAGAGAAACACCTTATACACAGGAGAGCTTGGAAGAATTGCACATCATTCCTAGTATAATTTGTAAATCAATTTCGAACTTCTCATTCAAGGACTTTTTGATATATTTCATATTTTTATACTATTGTTAATAATATAATGGAAGGGCGTATAGAATGTGTCTAATTCGATTGAGTTAATTGTACGGAGAATCAAAAATGGATCTGTAATAGATCATATTGAATCTGGTAAGGCCTTTTTAGTTCTAAGAGCTTTGAATATCACAGGAAGAGAGGGGAATGTTATAACTGTTGCTTTGAATGTTCCAAGCAATAAATATGAAAAAAAGGATATTATTAAAGTTGAAAATAGATATTTGGAAACTGATGAAACAAATAAGCTATCGTTAATAGCGCCACACGCTACTATAAACATTATCAAGGATTACAAACTAGCAGAAAAAAGAAAGATCCAATTACCAGATTTTATTACCGGAATTTTTAAGTGTCCTAATTTAAGATGTGTGACTATTGGTGAGAATATTAAATCTGTAATTGAGGTTATTGATAAGGAGAAAATTATATTGAAATGCAAATACTGCGGAAGAATCCTGAGTATTGATGAATTGATTTTCTAAACTAGGTTTTTGTTATGCCATAATTATCATAGAAGGTATGAAAAATGGTTACGGTCTATTAGTGCTATTCTGATTTTCCGCAACTAACACAATACTCATCCTTACTTGTCCTTGATATTGCAAAATGAAATCCGATAAGCGGTGAAAAAACCAAAATTGTGATCAGTACAAGATAATATTCTGAATTATAGAGTAGATATAATGCGATTCCAATACAAGTCATTATCTCTAGCCAGGTGCAAGTACATAATTGAAGACCAATTTCTTTTAGATTCATTTGATAAATAATAAGAGGAGTAATAGTAATTTGAGTATAGCTGAAATTTGAGTTTATTAAGCTTAGTTGGCGATACATTCAGTACCTTAATTCCTCAGATGGAAGGTGAATATAAGGGATAGCGTGAAAGAATGAAATTTAGTACTATTTTATTACATTTGATATTACTGTTTTTAGGAAAATTGACTATGGCAATCATTAAAAAATTGCCAATGTCAATCTAATAAAAGCAATAGCAAAGGCTTTGCAAGATGCATATTATTAGAGGGCAAATTTGATTTATGGAGGTCTTCAGGTAATTTAATAGGTTATTTTTTGCTTAAGCTAATATGAGTGTAAGTGTAAAAGATTGTTATAATTGGGAGTAAAACAATTTTGCTGCATTGAGTGATCATTAATTGTGTTACTAAGTGGATCTTATGAATGATTTTTATATAATAGAAAAATAATATTGTTCAAGTTGAATCCAAATTTTGAAAATAGTAATACGAAAATTTCTGTGCTGAAAATTTTTCTAAATGGTACATTACTTGCTCTTATTATATCAGTCCCAGCAATTATCAGTACTGTATTATTTCATTATGTTATTAAAACAAATTTGATTATAACTATATCTGCAGGAATCATAACTCTTTTTGTCGCTATGGGTTTTGGATATAAAATCTCAAAAAGATTGTCAATGTAAAACTAAAAAGCAGTGGATTTAAAAATGTCTGAGTAAATCGAAAATAAGGTCAGTAGTGGAATTGGTATTTGATATGCCAAAGGTTGCTGTTGATTATAACCTAATAAATACCTGTAAATCCTTGTATCATAATCATATTTAATCTGCAATTAATTCGACAGTCACAGTAGTCGAATACATAATAACAGCTAGCGTTTATTTTATCAATGTCTAGATTGAATAATTATACTTTAATTGTTTCGATATATACTTTTCAACAATGCTTTTTATGATTTTTTTGTTTAATCAATTGTTACAAAATTCATAATGTAACTATCATCCAATTAAATTCTATAAGTTATGGGAATATTTTTCATAATTATTAAGATGTCAATACATATATCTGGCCTCTAAAAACAATTTTTTGTCGATTGTCAAGAGCAAGCGTAAAATTTGAGTTTCCTTGTCAGAAATCAGAAAATGTTACGCCAGATCTTATGATTAAGCTTATAAGTGTAAGTGTAATTCTTGCATTGCTATTTACTGTTCCTGCTTTGGGAATATTTTTAGGAATTTATTGGTACACAGATAACATACTGATGGGTGCAATTATTGGATTTGCAATTCATTTTATTACCCTTGGATTTTCCTATACAATATCCCAATCCATCTCATCTTTCTTGGATAGTTAATCTGCATAAATATTAAAATTGATGCAGAATTATTAATTTAATGATTAAGGATGTGCTATTGTAACCATTGAGCAAAGTAAGTATGCCAGGCAAAATTTTTGGAACTGTCATGTCTCATGGATTAAAAGGAAGAATGTTGACAAAAAATGAACTTCAAATGTTGTGTGAGTCAAGGGATATGGATGAACTAGTAACAAGAATGAAGAATACGGTTTATCTTGATGCATTAGCAAAGCTTACTAAACCCTATACTGCTGATAAAATAGAAAATGCACTGAAGGAATATTTAGTGAATACACATGCGAAAATGGTCAATATTTCTGGTGGGGCCAAAATTCTTAGCTCTTATTTCATAAAGCATATTACATGGAATTTAAAGATGATTTTGAAAGGTAAAGCTCTGGGAAAATCCTATGATGAACTATTACCCAAGATAAATTTGAGAGCGGAGGAACTGGTGGGTAGGCGTGATCTTGTAGTTAAGGCTCTTGTTTCAAAGAATTTGGATGAGGCGATTTCTGCCCTTGCAGGGAGTGAATTTGCTGACGATGTTACCAAAGCAGCTACGATATACAAAGATAAAGGAGATGTGAGGGTTTTTGATGTATATCTTGATCATGTTTTCTATCATGACTTAGGCAGAGCAATGAATACTGAATCACAATCTATGGAGGCAAAGAATATAGTTTCAGTAGATATTGACTATTACAATGTACTAGCTATTCTTCGAGGAAAATTCTGGAATCTGTCACCTGATGACATTAATCAGCTCATTGTAACCAGTACTTCTAAGGTAACAAAAGACACACTACAAAAAATGATCAATGCTGAAAAAATACCAGAGGCAATCGCAGAGTTGTCCACCACTGTTTACAAAGACATAGTTCCCCAAAATCCAACTAGTGATATAGACTCGATATTACATATAGAAAAAGGATTTGAAGATATAGGATTGAAGCGAGCATTGTCAGCTTTTAGAACTATGTTCAGTGTGGGGATTGTACTTGCAGCTTTAAAACTTATCATGGTAGAAGTTAGAAATTTGTCAGCAATAGCATCTGGGATTGAACAGAAAATTCCAGGAGATACAATAGTGTCAAAGTTAATTAATATCAATTAGGATCTTTCGATTCTGTAGCACAGATTTTACCATCCATGTGATTCAAATGTAGATGAGTCTAAAACGAAAAATCATAAAAAATATTTTTGCGAATTGAACTTGTTTCTATTTCTAACTAGATCTTTTTTCCGACCAAATAAGATTTGAATAAAGCATCTTTGGAAGTAATTTCTTGAATTCGACTCCTTCACCCCTATACCATTTTGGGAACCATTCGTAAAGGTGTAATCTAATATCCTGAATATATACAATTAATCCTTCAATAAGCATGATTCCTATATTACCTCCTATCAAAACTGCCAATCCTCCTCCATGCTCGTATGATTGATTGACCGTTACCAAGAGAGCAGCATGTACCAATAGCATGATTCCAAGTCTGGTATAACTAATCACATTAGAAAGAACTTCAATTATCCTTACTAGTAAAACTTCAATAACAATTCCCATCAATCCTCCTCCTTCATCATGACCATGTTTTGCAGCAAGTTCTTGTTCTTTTTTTCCTCCGTAAATCATGATTCCCGCAGTTGCAATGATTATAGGAGGTGCTGCTTTGGCAACTAAATTTACTGTTACCCAGTCTCCAAATAGATATGTCAACCATGGTACCGGTTCATTATGAGTTACTCCAGTTATTCCAAACATACCTATTATATCGTATTGTGAACCTATCGCAGCAAGTATCAATGCTACTATGGCTAGAAATTGTATTATAGTAGGTATATCATGTGTTAGGATGACAAGTTTGTTTTTTTCTAGGATATCCCTTCTAAGTCTTAGAAAAAGTGCCATCAACAAGTGTATGATACCAATAGCAACCGATACTGCCAGTATATTTACTACCTGTTCAAATGTTAATTCTGAAACATTCAAAGCTCCCACTAGACCATCCAATGGTGCAAATAGGGGTTTCAGTACAGAGAACTCATTTATGTGAAAACCAAAGATTTCTCCTGTTCCTATACCTGCTATGCTAGCTGCTGCACCACTCACAGCCAACAATGTTGCCCATGTCTTTAAACTTCCATTTGCTCTATACCGTAAGAACATACCCAATCCAAAAAGCAGAAGGCCATGTCCCAAATCTGCAAACATTATGCCATAAAAAAAAGGCCATACGAAGGCAATAATTGGAGTCGGATCTAATTCACCATAATCAGGAAGTCCCTGAGTTTCAGTTATTACTTCAAAGGTCTTTGCATACCTATTATTAAGAAGCAGTGTTGGAAGTTGATTGCTAGAATCCTTATCTAAACTGGCCTGCTCGGTAATAGAGAGATAGCTATTTGTGAGATTTTTGAACTTTTTCTCCATGCCGTTTGGGATATATCCTTGAATAAGCGCAAAATTCTTTGTTCCTCCTGGCTTTCTTGTTACCTCCAAAATATCTTTTGCGACCTTGGATGATTCGTACAATGAGAGCAATTTGGGCAAGAGTGATACTTTCAACTTTTCAATTTTCTTAACAATTTCAGCGGATTTTTTTTCGAGTTCCTTACAGGTCTTTTGGCATTGATCAAAAGCGATACTTGGATTTTGTGGCAAATCAGGTGGAATTTGTATGGGATGCACATTGAAGCTTCTAAGCACTTTGATGATTTTTTCTGAATCTTCCTGTGAACCAATGACAGTAATAGAAGATTTCTCATCGTCAAGTTTGAACGGTTGTACTATCAGATCACTTAAACTATTTTGTATCTCCTTAATATCCTTAGAATTAACAATAAAAATTTCTACAAAAAATGTCTTTAGCTTACGTAGTTCGGATAATTCCATATTAAGTTTTGAAGCACTGCCAATTGCAGCCTGTGCGTTACGGTATTCCTCAAGCTCCTTTTCAATTTGCTGTTGATTTTTCAGTAAAGATATCGGTTCTTCTAATAGAACGTTACTTTTTTGCTCTAATTCGACAATAAAATTCTGAATATCATTTATCTGGTAATCAGTTTTTTCCTGCGGGGCACCTTTGAAAAGAGTGGCCATTACACCAGTTTCAGGCGGTATGCTTAAAGCTCTAATAACTTCATCAATATCTTGATATAATTTTTGGGCATTTAACAAAAGATCATCGAAATATGGATTACTATGTTCCGAGGGGTTTTGCAATGGATGAAACCATTCCAATTCTGCCAACTTACTGACAGCTTCGTGAGTTTCAACTCTTGGCAGAATCAAGGTTGTCTTCAGAAGTTTGGCCTGTCCCATAGTATTGAGTTGTTTGATTATTAATTCTCCTTAAAATCTTTCCCTTTTGTCCGGTTCGAGGACTAATTCAGTGATTTGTATATTGGTTTTTCAATTAACCATCCTTAGATATCCCATAATTATCTCCATGTCCAGCATGGAAAATCGTTGGTTTTACTAGCAGATATCTGACAAAAAAATTCGGCTACTATTTAGTTCTAAGATACTAGATTTAGTAGACACAGAAATAGAATAAATTCGTCAGAGTTGTCTTTCTTCGATCACTGACCCAAGATTATGAACATCATGACGATACCATAGATTGCAATGGATTCTACCATACCGACAAATATGAAGACTCTGGATTGCATTTTTGGATTATCGCTTATCGCTGCCAAACCGGCGGCACCCACAAAACCTAATCCTATACCTGATCCGGCGGCCGCAAGGCCAAAGGCCATTCCGGCACCTATAAACTTGGATGAACTGGCATCCGAGGTACCCGTTTCATTAGCCTGTGCATATACCCAATTGTTATAGAAGATTAGAATGCTAGAAGTTATAGCAATGGTCAGAAGAGTAACACTAACTTTTTCTCTGTTAACACTCATCATACATGGGTTCGAAATTAAAGGCCATATTTAATTATAACTAAGGAAGGATGAAAAGATGCCTGATTTCATATCTAATATATGGAATGATTTCAGTCATTTGTCATAATTTCACAAATTGTTCCATATCTCAGCAAATCCTATATTAATAAAATTCTTATCTTCATTCCTCAACCAGTTAGTTCTAATAATACAGTTGACGAGAATTGAGATTTTTGGGAAATAATAGATTAAGAAATGGCTAAGTGTGGTTAGACATTTGAAAGAGCCTTTTTCTTGTAAGAGGAGATATCATTTTTTACATTTTCAACCATCGAATCATGCTCTGATTGTAAATTTTGTTTTGATTCTTTAAAATATCCTGATATGACATCGTTATCCATTTTTTTGGCCGCCATAGATATTCTTTGTTTTTTCTATTCTATATTCTTTTTCTTGTCCAAAACGACTTTTACCTTCTTAAGTCTGACAAATTCTTCTCTTTCACGTTCCTCCAATGTTCCTTTAATGAAGGATATTGCATTTTGATACTGGGGAATAATAACAAATTCAAGTGCATTAATTAATTTTTGTGTTTTTTCAAGTTCCTTAGCTAGGCTAAAAATAGCATTTTCATACTCTGCAGCCTTGCAAATCTGAGGAAGCATATTCTTTATGAGTTTCGACGCCTTGTCAACATAGACATTTGTTTCGGAAAAACCATATGATAGCTCTTGACCGGCTTCTTTGGTTTTTATCTTTAAAGTAGGAATCTTAACATCCACAATTCTTCTCACATCCACATTTACTTCCATTATTCCTGGAGTCGAATCTGATATTGATTCAAGCGTGGATGTACCTAATGACATGTAGGAATCATAAACTGCTGAATAAATATCAGAGAGTGGAGACCATATATCTCCTCTTGTCTTGTTAGCTTCTTCTATCATTTCATCAATTTTTTTAAGTAAGACTTCTCTTTTATCATCAAGTATTTTGTGAACCATGGTACTAACTTGCAAAGATCTTCTTATCTTTATCAGTTCAATTTTTGTTGCAGTAACATTTTTGCCAAAAGACATTTCGATGAATATCTACTTACTTGTTTCCTTTATAATATTGTTGAATATGTCTGTCCTTAATTTTAGTTAGTTCTCCTTCTGGTAATGTTACTAGTATATCCCATGCTCTACTTAGTGTTTCATCCAAGTTTCTATTTTCGTCAGGACTTTGTTTTAAGAAATGGGTTTCGAAACTATCGCCAGCGTCAAGATACTTCAAATCAACTCCAGTCAAACCTGCCTTTCCTACAATTTCTGCTAATGCCCTAACCTCTTGAGCTCTAGAATAAGCGTCGTATAATTGGTTACCAACTTCCATATGATCGGACCTTGTTTTTCCTTCTCCAACTCCATCCTTCATTAATCTAGAAAGAGACATCATTACGTTTACGGGTGGATATATTCCCTTTCGGAATAGATCTCTTCCAAGGACAACCTGTCCTTCTGTGATATAACCAGTCAAATCGGGTATAGGATGTGTAATATCATCTGCTGGCATTGATAGAATCGGCATTTGAGTAACACTGCCATTCTTTCCCTTAATTCTACCCGCTCTCTCATAATTATTTGCCAAATCAGTATAGAGATATCCAGGATAACCCTTTCTACCTGGAACTTCTTCTCTTGCTGCACTTATCTCTCTGAGTGCTTCGGCATAATTGGTCATATCAGTTAGTATCGCCAAAACATGCATTCCAAGATCAAATGCAAGATATTCAGCGACTGTTAATGCCACTCTAGGAGTAATAATTCTTTCAATTGCAGGGTCATCTGCAAGATTAACAAACAATACACTCCTTCTTAATGCGCCAGATTCTTCCAAACTCCTCTTGAAATACTGAGCTTCAGAGTACTGGACACCAATTGCAGCAAACACTACAGCAAAGTCTTCGTTTGTTCCTACAACAGTCGCTTGACGTGCAATTTGTGCCGCTAATATATTGTGTGGCATCCCGGAACCAGAAAAAATTGGTAGCTTTTGACCTCTTACCAAAGTCAACATCCCGTCAATGACAGAAACTCCTGTTTGAATAAATGAAGTTGGATATTCTCTACTTTGAGGATTCATAGGTTCTCCGTTAACATCAAGAAATTTATCAGCAACAGGATCAGGTAAGCCATCATTTGGTCTTCCAAGGCCATCAAATACGCGTCCAAGTAATTCTTGGGATACTGGCATGGCCATAGTTTTTCCAAGAAACTTGACTCTTGTTCCGGTAATTGCTAACCCTGTCGTTCCTTCAAAAACCTGAACTACAGCCTTGCCGTACCCTACTTCTAGAACTTTTCCTAATCGTCGTTCACCATCATTTGTTTCTATTTCTACAAGTTCATCAAATGAAGCTGTTGTTACACCATCTATTATCATGAGTGGCCCTTTTATTTCTGCTATTTTGGTATACTCAATTCCAGTTGTTTTAGACAGATACCTTTACCTCCTCAATGTTCCCTTTGAATGAATCTGATAGTTGTTTATCTATTTCATCTAACTTTGAAATTTGTTCATCCGTAACTTCAAATTTTGCTTTTAATAGAGTGGTTATTATTGGCAAAGCTCTTATATCTGCTAATGTTTTTCCTTCTTTAAGTGCCTTCTGTGCTTCTTTATAGAACTTTACCATAAGTCTTACCAATTTTAATTGTTTAACTGGACTACAATAAGTATCAACCTTATCAAAAGAGTTCTGCTGCAAAATACCAATCTTTAACATTCTAGCTACTTCCATGACAAGCTTCTCTTCATCTGGAAGTGCTTCAGGTCCCAATAATCTAACAATTTCTTTTAGTGTATCTTCACGTTGCAGTATATGGTACGATTCAGCTCTCAAGTCATACCAATCAGGGCTTACGTTTTCCTTCCACCATTTAGATATATCTTCAAGATAACCAGAATAAGACTGCATCCAATTAATTGATGGATAGTGTCTAGAATATGCTAATCTAGTATCTAGTGCCCAGAAAGTCTTGATAAATCGAATTGTATGAGTCGTTACTGGTTCGGTAAAGTCCGCGCCTGATGGAGATACTGCGCCCACTATTGTCACAGAGCCAGAACGATCTGGTGAACCTAGTGCTCTTATTCGTCCTGCTCTTTCATAAAATTCAGCGAGTCTTGATGCCAAGTATGACGGATAACCCTCTTCTGCAGGCATTTCTTCCAATCGACCTGACATCTCCCGAAGTGCTTCTGCCCATCTACTTGTAGAATCAGCTACGAGAACCACATCATACCCCATATCGCGATAATACTCGGCAATAGTAACACCTGTATAAATTGATGCTTCTCTAGCGGCGACCGGCATGTTACTAGTATTAGCAACAAGTACTGTTCTTTCCATTAACGGCCTTTGAGATCTAGGGTCAATTAAATGTGGAAATTCTACAAGTACTTCTGTCATTTCATTGCCTCGTTCTCCACATCCAATATAGACAACAACCTGAGAGTCTGCCCATTTAGCAATTTGATGCAACGTTACAGTCTTTCCAGTACCAAATCCACCTGGGATACCACCAGTTCCTCCTTTTGCGATTGGAAAATATGTGTCGATAATTCTTTGGCCGGTAACTAGTGGTACTGTCGGATCATATCTTTCAGCATAGGGTCGAGGTTTTCTAACAGGCCACTTGTGATACATCTTTAATTCAATTTTATCTGCGCTCTTGCTTTTCGCCTGTGCAATGACATCTTCTAAATCATAATCGCCCTCCTTGACAATTTCAGTAATTGTTGCCTCAGCATAATTTGGTGGAACCAAAATTTTGTGAGTTAAAAGAGGAGTTTCTTCAACTGTCCCGAGAATAGATCCTCCAAAAATAGTATCATCTTTTTTCACAGTTGGATTAAATTTGAATTTTTTCTTCATATCAACAGGGCTGGTAGTTATGCCTCTTCCGATGAATGCTCCAGATTTTTCTGCAATGTCATCCAACGGTCTCTGTATACCGTCATAAATCCTTCCAATAATTCCTGGACCAAGAAGGACCGAAAGTGGTTGTCCTGTACCAACAACCTCTTCTCCTGGTTTAAGACCGGATGTAGATTCATAAACTTGAATAAAAGCTACATCTCCGGTTAATCTGATAACTTCACCAATTAATTTTGATTCTCCAACCTCTACTGTCTCATACATTTTTACCGACGACATTCCATCGGCCCTGACAGCTGGACCGCTTACCCATACTATTTTTCCCTTTGCCACCATCTACTTAATTTCGCCTCTAAGCAGTTGGACTATATCTTTCCTTATTAAAGGTTTGAGACTTTCAATACTCGAATCAAGTGTGTTATCTAAAGTCATTGTTCCATCTACTGAAGTTGCTTTTATTCCACCAATTACATCTATTACCTCATCTGAAACGGTTATCTTCACTTTCTTATTTGCTGATTCTTCTGATGATATTTTTTTTACCAGCTTCAAGTCAGTTTTGTTACATTGTATGATTATTTCAGAACCTAGCTTTGCAATGCTATCTTTTATCATCCTGGTTAACAATTTTTCATAATTTTTTTCGTTATTGCTTTGTGCAAGTTTTTCCCTTGCCTTATTAAAAATTTCATCAATAGCTGATTCGATAATAACTAGTTCCTTGTTCCTAGCATGTAATGTGCTTGAACCTATAATTTGACGTTTCAGATTTTCAGCCTGTTTTTTTGATGATTCGATAATATTGTCATATTCAACTTGAAGATTGGTCTTTGAAGATTCTAAATTTTTCAAAGAATTTTGAAGTGCAGAGTTAATCTCAGAGATTAATGCAGATTCTTTCTGAGAAAGAACTTTGTCAATAGTTCTTTCTAAAGAATTTAAACTCATTCATTGAATTTTTCAGAATTACGTGATTTTAATCTTTTGATAGGAAAATATCTTAAAGAAAAATAAAGTTGGCAGCTTGCTTGTACATATTGCTACTCGATTAGATTTTGTACCTGAATCTAGAGTTTTGATGTTATTTTACTATACCTTACAACTTGATATGATCATGAACCTCTACATACTTCGCATGTAAAGGCACCATCAGAGTACATTAATACATCTGACCATTCGCCACAATCATCACAATATCCCGAAACAGCAGATGCCGGCCTACCAATTTCTCCCCTTATCATAGCCGCCTTCTCAGACACTACATCGACCAATTCTGGAGTAACAGCAATAACGTCAGAAGCGGAAATAATTCCAGCTAATCTGTCCTTATAAACTACTCCCAATCTCTTGATATTATTTTTTCGTAATATGCGCGCAGCCTCAGTTATTCCTTCTCCTGCTTCGACTGTGTGTATCGGTTTCATTACTTTTGCAGCGTCAATTGATGACAGTTCTAAATTACTTGCAACAACGTTTGAAACAATATCCCAGTCAGTAACAATTCCAATAGGTTTTTCGTTTTCGGTAATAATCACACTACCAATATTGTGCTCTTTCATTTTCATTGCAATGTCGACAACACTAGTGGTTGGACCAGCCGTGATTACAGGACTGTTCATAATATCTCTTACAAGAACTCTTGTCGTCATGGTTGCATCAGTATGTTCAAGTTTTTTTGTCACAATATCATTTAGCAAGTTTAGTTTAATTGTCTTTCTAATTTTCTTCTTTAGAGTGTGCTGACTGTTAGATAAAGATGTCACAGTTACTCTAAATGTACCAATCCTTTATGTCGTTCACAAATTGACCTCTTTCAACACGTTCGATTTTAGATTGTCCGGATGGCAACGTCCTTATAATTTCATCTAAAACTATTTTTTTTAAGTAATCTGATAAATTAGAATCAAATTCAGAAATTACTCTTACAAATTCGCCTTTAATTTTCTTTGCCAGGCTCATCGGATCAGAACCACTAGGCAACAATGAAGCATATACCAAACATCTTTTTCGGATAGCATTTAGCGGTCCACAAACAATTGTATATCGCTTATTTTCAATTAGAATTAATCCAATAGCTAACTTTAATTCAATACCCCTGCAAAAATTTCTCTTACCTTCAATTACAAAAGAACCTTTTGGAAGATATTGACCTGTTGGAGCACCTTTCTTTACCTGATTAGGGAATACCCAATATGCATCTGCACTTGACAAGCCGTCTTTCCATGCTCTACTGAATGAAACCGTTGTTTGAGCCGTCTCCTCTATGGAATCACTGTTTTCATTATTTCTCGCATTCTTTAAAAGAAAAAAGGGGGAACCATGAATTTCTGCGTGAAAAACGATATCATTTTCAGTCATGTATTTACGTATCACTGCAGAATTGGACGATGCATCTCGTCCACCAATCACTAAATGACCGTCAGTAGTCACAAACCATCGATACCTTTCATACCATTGTTTTGATTCTATCGTATTGAATTGTATTTTTTCATGAATTTTTTGTGTTTTATTCTGTAGTTTTTCAATTCTTGACTTTAGCCCTTCACTTGCTTTATCTATATTTACAGCACCACGTTCTAATTCTTTTGCCCTAGAAAATAGTTGTGAAGACAATTTTGGAATGCTTGATTCTAACCTAACTCGTTCATTAAGAAGGTCTAAATAAGTTAAACCATTCTCATGAACAATTTTGGAATCATTATTCTCTAAAAGAGTCTTGACTGTATTATCTTGCATATCCTGAATACCTATAGATGAAAGTTTCATTAGTTCATGAGCAACAGACCTAAGGCTTTTTGATTTAGAAATGACTTGCATTTTTGCTTTATTCTGCTCTTCCAAATCATGTTCTAGTTCCAAAATTTTCCTATCTGCTTCTTCCGTTTTCAGATTCTTTCCGGTCGTGATTATCTCATTGCTCAAAACTTGATCTATCGCATCCATGTATGTCTCGACTTTCTTTACATCAGCTACCGTTGATATGGAAATTGGTAACGCATCTACTGCTAATCCTAACTTGTCTAGAATAACTGATGGTTCATGATTTTTTTCATCAATTACTTTATTGGTTATTTCTTTAGTTTTTTCATAAATAATCTCTAAATCCTTATCACTGAGGAGGTTTGCATACTTTGTATTAATTCCTGATTGCAATAGTATTTCTTCAACATATTTCCTTGGTAAAGATGTACTTTTACCCAACCATTTTAGCAATTCAGTATTGTTAGGTTGTAATCTTGTGCTCTTCTTCATTTTATCTAAGGAAATTTGCAGAACGTCTTCACCACGACTGGGAGGTAGAACATATTCAGAACCGGTCCTCAGCGTTCTATGTCTTACTTCAACAGGATTTAAGATCCAAAGGATATTCATGGACTCGTCGCATAAAATCATATTGCCCTTTCCAAAAATTTCAACTATCAATACCCTCGCTTTATCATCTCTATTTACAAAATGAATGAAGAAAATCCTCTCGCTTCCGGGTTGTGATACAGAGCTTATTTTTGCCCTTTCCATTTCTCGACTTAATACCTTTACAATTTGGTTTTCTTCTATCTGTGTGTATTTTTTATTAGTAATCCATATCCCTTTAATCGAAACCATAAGCATGATATTTGGCTCTCTTGGATGGTGTAGTTTCAAAAGAATAGAATTTTTTGTGATTGAGTAAATGTCACTTACGTAATAACTTGATGATACCATAGGACTTAACTTATTTATAAGAAAATAGAGCTCGATTCCTGATAATTCCATATAAATCAGTTTAGATGAGGATGAATATTAATTAAAAATTCAAATAGTCAATCGAAACGAATTAAACCTGCAATTAATGTGACAAAAGTAATTGGATCATCTTGATAAGATATATTATATGAGAGCTTTTTTGGGAGTAATCTGTGGTATTATTCTCGGTTTCATATTTAACCCATCCAACAGTTCGGCTGCTATAAGCATAATCTTCATAGTAGGACTAATTTTTTACATTATATCGTATGTCATTGCAAAAAAAATTGGATTGAGATTAAAAACTGAAGATAGGAAAAAAATTTCTACCAATGGAATTTTTCCATTTATGTTTTTGCTTTTGATGTTCATGATCGTCACATATACAGGTCTGTATACAGCAAGTCACTGATCTAAAAGAATTTAATTTAAAAGTATTTTATCTAATCATGATGATATGGAATTATTTAACACCAGGAATCCCAGATGAGCTATTTGAACGCTCAGAAAATGTTCCAATAACTAAGGAAGATATACGTTCAATTGTTCTAAGCAAACTACGCCTCAGAAAAAACTATTCGGTAATTGATGTGGGATGTGGTAGTGGAAGTATTACTGTAGAGATTTGCTTGCAGGTAAATTCTAAAAATGTATATGCAATTGATTCAGACAAAAATGCCATCGAATTAACAACAAAAAATCTAGATAAATTTGGTGTTTTTGCAAATTTGTTTTATTCTAAAGCCGAAGAGATTTTGCCATCACTACCAACTGTAGATGCAATTATCATAGGTGGGACAAAGGGTAAAACTGGAAAAATAATTGAACTTTGCATATCTAAATTAAAGAAGGATGGCAGACTCGTAATCGATACAATCCTAATTGAAACAATGTATAAGGCGTTAAGGACAGTAAAGAAGGAAAAAATGCGCGAAATAGACGTTACTCAAGTCACAATATCAAAAGGAAAAGACGTGTCAAGCGGAACAATGCTTATTTCTAGAAATCCCATATTGATTTTATCTGCTACCAAACAGTAATCTTATAGATTAATAATAATTCCCTTTAATTCAGTCTTTATTTGATTTTTAAACTCGATTGCCAAAAGTATTCTTTTTAATTTAAATAATACATTTTTTACAATTCAACTCATGAAGCTTTCGTGCATAGGTTGTGGACCAGGAGATCCGGATTTACTTACGGTTAAGGCTGTGGATAGAATAAGAGATGCAGATGCTATCTTTACCCCAACCTCAAAGGAGGGCAAACCCAGCATTGCGTTATCAATTGCTAGAAAATACATAGACGAATCATCTACTTCAATTACAAACCTAATATTTCCAATGATAAAAGACAAAGACTCCCTCAGGTTACAATGGAAAGCTAATTCCCGAATAATAGCAGAAGCAGTACATTCTGGAAAGAGTTCCGTATATCTCACTGTAGGAGATCCATCTCTATACAGTACTTGGAATTATATTCACAAAGAATTGAAGGAAAATTATGATGATATAGATATTGAGATTATTCCTGGAATACCTTCCTTCTTTGCATTTGCTGCTCAAGCAAAAATGAGTTTAGTAGAGGGCGATCAGACTCTTGGTATCGTTCCTGCATGTTATGATCTGGATAAAATAAGAGATACAGTTTCATCCTGTGATTCAATAATTTTTCTCAAAGATGGACGCTATTTTGATAGAGTGATTGAAATACTCTCTGAAACTGGCTTTAATGATAATTCCATTATTACCATAGCACAAGATGTATCTGTGGACAAAGAAATTTTAGAAACAAAGAAATTAAAAGATTTACGAAAAACAAAAAATCCAGCTGGGAAATACTTTTCATTAATGGTGGCTAGAAAAAATGATTGAACCCAATACCATATATTTTGTTGGGTCGGGTCCAGGAGATCCTGAGCTCATTACAATAAAAGCAAAAAAATTAATAGAAAATGCAGATATCATAGTCTATTCAGGATCATTATTAAATCCAAAATTACTTGAATACTCCAAAAAAGATGCAATCCTGCATGATGCAGCTCTGTTGGACAGGAATAAGATTTATGAAATATTAAGGGATTCTACCAAACAGGGAAAACTTGCAATACGTTTTCATGACGGGGATCCTGCGTTATTTAGCACTATAAGGGAACAGATTGATAAATTAAGTTCAGATGGAATAAATTGTAAAGTTATTCCAGGAATAACTGCAATTTTGGGCGCAGCTTCTTCACTGAATTTAGAGTTAACTCTTCCAGGAATTACTCAAACACTTATTATCACAAGGGCCGAACTCAGAACTCCTGTTCCGGAAAGAGAAAAAATTTCCAACTTGGCAAGACACGGCGCCACTATGGCTTTCTATCTAAGTATTCATTTGATAAGAAACATAGTAGATGAATTGCTTAAAGGGGGAGTCTATCAAAATTCGACTCCTGTTGCTGTTGTTTACAGGGCCACATGGGAAGATGAAAAAATAATAGTCGGAACCTTAGGCAATATTGCGGACAAAGTAAAGGAAGCAAAGATAACAAAGACCGCAATAATAATAGTTGGAAATGTCATTACCCCCAGTAATTATGAGTTTTCAAAAGTTTATGATCCCCAATTTACGCATGGATATAGGAAAGCAGATAACTCCAAATAGTATTTTAGGAGGTAACAAGACTACCTAATAGGGTTTTAGGGCTTTCAAGCGTTTTTTTCGGCCTAGAAAATTTCTTCGTCCTTCCTGAGGCCACCTAATCCAGCTTTGACTTTTGAGGCGCACTCAATACAAATATCTTCTGAGAAAGGGAAGCTTTTCATGCATTCTTTGCATACAGGTTTTCCACAATTAGGACATTCTTTAGTAGTAGTCTGTGAATTGCATAAGGAACAAATTTTATTTTTCATCATTATAATTAGTGGCCCTGAGGGCTAAAAATATATCGCATACATTTACTTTCTTAGCTATCTGTTAATGTATTACTTCTCATTTATTGTCAGAGTACAAGAAAGAAAGTTGTCGATATTTGAAATGATCTTTCTTATTGAGTCATGATAATGGAATTCTTGAGATTTCTTTTTTATTAATATTCGACCAAGCTCCCATCACGTCTTCTTTTGTTTCTACCTGGTTTTCTACCTGGTTTATTCCCGTTATTTCATTAATAATTATTTCAGTGGCACGCATTGGGGGCCAAGCCATGGCAACATAATCACCTATATTACCAGTTTTTTGTGAAGAAGCTGGAACCAAATTATTTTTTGTAAAGCCCAATGAGATAAGTTTATTCTTAATAGCATCTATCAAATCATGTTGTCCATGTACAATCAAATAAACAGTTTTGTTATAATCAATTGTCGACATTTTCCTATCTGCCATTCCTATAAAGATAATTGTCTATATAATATTGTTGATAAAAACCTTGATATCGAATTTTAATCTCCATATGACGATGATCCTGCCTGAGGACATTTCAGAAAGAATTTCTGCTTTTATATCAGGAAAATTGGACTTTCCATTTGTTAAAAAGGATGAACTAATATCAGTCCTATATTTATTTGGAAAAAATAACACAATAATCAGTCATCCTGAGAAAGTTCTTACAATTGCAAAGGAGACCGTTGAAAGATTAGAACACAGTATCCAAAACTATAGGAACGGTCCTAAATCTTTTTTTGATTCAGAATTTTCGCGCAATAATTACATACGTAGGCAATTACAAATAACGGTCGATAAAAATAATATTAATGAAAATGACAAAGATAGGCCAAACATCGATAACAGGAGAATTCTAACCGATCCTGTTATATTATCAGAATGTTTTTCACAACATGTTGCCTTCTATTATCAGAACTATTCATTTTTCTTTTATGGCCCACTGAAGGATGATGAATTAACACATGACATTCGTAATCTGTTATCTGGCAAAATAGTTATGTTGGGATTCAATAAGGAGCAAGATGAACTCCCATTCGATCATCCTATTATTCCCTTGTATATCTGGGCTAAGGAGAATCTTCTCCACAAGGACTAAACGATAATATATGATAATATGCTTTGAATCTAACTATTCGCATGCTAATAACGTTCTCATTCATAAGCTCAAGTGCTTGGATTAGGTATTTTTGATATTTAATTTTGATTTAATCCTGTTAAATATTTACATCATATACTATGGGAATGGTAGCTGAAATGGTATTGTAGATGATAAGGTATTTCTAGTACCGATATTGTTATCTTCATTGTTTTGTGCCTTAGTACCGATATTGTTATCTTCATTGTTTTGTGCCTTAGTACCGATATTGTTATCTTCATCGTTTTGTGCCTGAGAAGTTAAGGGAAAGAATGGGAATATCCTAATGTCATTACCCAAACAAGAATCAAAAATTCCACAATACTTAAAGTATGGTGGTTTAAGATCCTTTTCATAGCTCATCCAATATGGAGAATAAATGGTGATTCCAGACGCAAATATGCTTTGGGACGGAATAGCAATAGTAAAAACAGTAATAATAAAAATAGTGAGCAAGGAAAAAACAACTAATGAATGATATCTTTTGTCTTTATTCAACTCAATATGAGATTTAATACTTAGTATATTTAGAGTGCTTTAACAAAATTAATAAGATAATTGGATAAATGAATGCAAGAATCTAATTCCTAAAGAGGTAATATACAAAGCTACCTTTAGTATTTGCTAGTAAAAATCACAGAATTATTTTCTTAAAAATTGATTGGCTATTTATTAATTGTATATGATTATCATTTCCACAAAGAATTTTCTGAATCCTTTTACATATGATTATCATGGTAGAAATTAAGTAAGGCCAGGGCTTGACAATCATGCTCTAAACAAATTATCTGAGAATTTTTTATGGATGATTATATTATATTCTAGGTATAATGATAGAAATGTAGATGAATGAAAAGATAATTGATGTACGAAAACTTTTGTCCAAAATGGATTTGGACAATTCTGATTTTCTTAATTTCTTTGATCTACAGCATTTACAGGTAGGTATTTTAAGACTAAAGCCGGGTGAAAAAGATACACAAGAACCACATGCATCAGATGAAATATACTTAGTTTTGGAAGGAGATGGATTTATAGAAATAGGAAAAAAAGCATACATCTTAAAGAAGGATCTATTCGTTTATGTTCCTGCCAGAGTAAACCACAGATTTTATGGAAACACGCGAGAAATACTGGTTGTATATTTTTTCAGCGATTAATCCAGAGTAGTAATTCAAGATAATTGTTGAATTTTTTAATATCATTGATGACTTTAATTGCAAGCAACTTAGATTTTTTATCGAATATGATAAGTACCTATTTATATTACGTTCCAACTTTATAGTTACATTCAAAATCTCATGATAAATTCATAGGCATCGCTTCTAAATGTTTAGCTAATACCATTAAGACCTCGATCTTCTTTTTGGGATAATTTGCAAAGTTAAGAACTTCATCTATAAAGGCTGGGATTGGAATAGCTTCTTCTCCCACCACTTCAATACCTTTTTTAGTTAACAAATATGACTTTGAAACTGGAGAAGCTTGAACCCCATTCAAAAAATAATGCTGTGATACGGACATAGATTTACTTGCCTTTACATACACTTCTTTTATGTATTTAGTTTCTACCGCGATTCTTTCTTCTAAAAGACTCATTCCCTTAACGAGCTCATTGACTCTTTTGACACATTCAAATACCATGATAAAATCTACCTCATTATTTTAGTAATGGGTTGAATCAGTCGATTCTTAATTCATCTTTCTTATTTTCTTGCTCTTGTAGTTTCTTGAGCTCACTAACTAGAAAATGTTTATACTTTTCTCTTTCTTGTTCAGTCATTTTATCCAAATTAGAACTCAATGTTAAACCAATAGCGGATAACCTGTCTATCATGTCCATTGCCATAAACTTCCCAACGTTACCAACTCGCATGACAACATCCAATTGCTTTTGCATTATGTGGTGAACGGAATCTACATCTGCAGCTACATCCTTCCCTCTCGATGTAATCTTGTATTTGCCACTGTCTGTCTCGCTTATTAGTCCCTCTTCTAACAATCTTCCTAACATTGGATAAATTAAACCTGGTGATGGTTTCCATTTTCCGCCACTTTGTAAAATGGCTTTATCAATGATTTCTTTACCGGTCATAGGTTCTTCCTCGAGTAGGCCGAGGATATAATGGCGTGAAAAACCTCGAGGAATAGCACTACCTACTCTGGCAAGCCAATTAGATAACATATCACTAGTAATATCACTAGCGATATATTACTTTTTCTCTATCTCTCACTGTACCATTTAATCGTTCTACTACCAAATTAAGACCTTCATTTCTTACTGATATACTACGAATGTTCTTTACTCTAGGATTTTTTAATGTATAGAATTCCATTAGAAATGCTTTATCATAGGAAGGTATAGGAAGGTAAACCATCATGTATTATTGTCTTAGGTGTATTAGTCTTTGATTTTGCATCTTGGTAAACCTTTCTAGCATGTATTACCTATTCAGGTAACGCGACGAATCTTGTATGATTTCTCAAGTAATTAGCATATCAAAGATTCATCTTTAATAAATACTAGAAACTTAAAAATAAGAGGAATATCATGTATATTTATATATAGAGATATTTTATTAATAGTCTTTGTCACAAAATAAGGATCTTCCTGGGAACAAGAAAAGGGTGACTAAAAAAGGTATAATTATAACAATTATAATTGTAGCAGCAGTAGTTGGGGCAAGTTTTTTGGTATATCTTATACCATAAACGAAAGGTATCTGATTGTCAATATTTTGTCGTAATAGGGAGGGAAAAAGAAGAAAAAAGAATAGCAATTAAAATTGAAAATAAGGATAATTTGTTAATGATAAAAAAATGATACAATTTGAATAATTTTATATGAATTCACTTACAAATATTTTGCTTTGTTTCTTTTCGTTTTCTGATTCACTCAAATCAATGTCATATTTACTTAAAGTGCCCCCGAGGCATATTTATTGATGAACTAGTCAAGCAGTGAATATTTGATGTTTCAAAATTTCAAACAGTTGATTCAATGCAGATCATGGACTAACAGGTTGCCTAATATAAGGTATAGATTATTCCATTTTCAAGATCAATTAGTTTGCTACCGGTTACCATTATGAAATTTGGAGGAAGCACACTGGGAGAGGATGGTGCTTCTATAAATAAAATAATTGTAAGAATAAATAAGAAGATAGAAACTAAAAGTAAGATTGTCGCCGTTTTTTCTGCGCCTTTGATTAGATATAGGGATAAATTAAGTTCTATGACTGATGTTGCAATTCATATCGGAAAGAATTATGCTCAGTCCAACCCTGTTGAAATCGATGCACTACGAGAAGTATATGAAAACATTGCATCCAATAATCTTTCTCAGGAATTTCATAAGAAATTTTCTGATGACATCAATAGGTTTCACAAAGAAGTCATAATATCACTCAAACAAGCTGCCGAAAATCGTAGATTTGTAGACGTTACCAGATCAAGGACGCTTGCATATAGTGGAGAAATACCTATGTCTTATTTAATGGACTATATTTTAAAAACTAAGCATCTAAAGTCAGATCATGTCAAGATAGAACAATGGCCTATAACTACAGATGATAATTTTGAAGCAGCAAATTTTTTGATCGAAGAATCTAAGAAAAAATCAAGCAATTTTTATGACCTAATTGAAAAAAACGACGTAGTAACAATAGGTGGTTTCATAGGAAAGACTATCGATGGACTAGAGACTACCTATGAGAGAGGAGGTTCTGATAGGTCTGCTGCTGACGTTGCAATATTGTTGAACGAACATTACAAAGCAGAATTGGATTTTGAAAAGGATAATGCTGTTTTGAGTGCCGATCCAAAAATAGTAAAGAAAGAATTGGATAGTATCAAGTTCCTGTCTTACAATGAAGCTAAATTAGCAGGTATGTTTGGCATGAAGATCCTTGATCCTCTAGCAATTAAAGAAATAGATGATAACAACTTGGATATACCCATTGTAATTACTGATATGGAAAATCCCTCTAGAACAACTATAATATCAAAAATATCTCCTGACCAATCAGGTAATCTTGTTAAAATTGTTACTGGGAAAAGAAATTGTGCAATAGTGAGAATGGAAAGCATTGCATCATCACATTTATTAGCATCACTTGAAAGTGATAAGCAATATCATGACTTTATTAAATTATCTCCATATAAGAAAGATGGTGTTGAAATTACTCGAATTCTATTTCTAGATGGAGACTATGTTCGCCGCAATGAACATCATTTTAAGGCTTTTTATTCCAGAGCGGAGATAGTGTATGATAGAGGTGTTGTTACCCTAATTGGTGATAATATGTGGAAAATGCCTAAAATTGCATCTACTACAAGTAGCACCGTGGGAGAACATGGGATAAACATTCTGAACTTCGACGCCCAAGAGGAAACATCACGCATACTAATTATTGTAGATGATTCTAAGGTAGCTGATGCAATAAGGGCAATTCATGACAAGAGGAATAGAATTGATCGGGACGATTCCCGATGAATAATAAAAGTAAGATTTGGATGGATGGAAAGTTCGTTGATTGGAATAATGCCAAAATACACATTCTTACACATGGATTACATTATGCAACGGCAGTATTTGAAGGAATTCGTTGCTACAATACTAGAAATGGTCCTGCAATTTTCCGATTAGAGGAACATATCAAAAGGCTCATTAATAGTTGTAAGATGTATCATATGACTTTAGAATACTCTGACAAAGAACTTAGAGAGGCGATTATTGAAATTGTAAAAATTAATAAAATAAAAGATTGTTATATACGTCCTATTTGCTATTATGGATATGGAAAGATGGGAGTAAATCCTTTACCCAATAAAGTATCGACATCAATAGCTCTGTGGAATTGGGAAGACCACATAAAAACAGTAGGCGACAATGGAATGAGAGTTATTATTTCTTCTTGGGCTAGAATAGATTCAAGAAGCTTACCTATTCATGCCAAGGCTGCCGCAAACTATGCTAATTCAGCTTTAGCAAGAATAGAAGCAATTAAGTCCGGGGTTGATGAGGCCGTTATGTTAAATATGAATGGCATGGTTGTAGAGGGAACAGCTGAAAATATTTTTATTGTAAAAAATGAAATGCTCATTACACCTCCTATAACATCAGGCGCCCTAGATGGAATTACCAGATCTAGTATATTGTCTATCGCCGAGAATCTTGGCATTAACTTTCGAATTAGCGATATATCACGTGATGAATTGTATAATGCTGACGAGGTATTCTTAACAGGAACAGCTGCAGAAATTAAGTCAATAGGTGAAATAGATAAAATAATTATTTCCGATGGAAAGACTGGAAAAATTGCAAGTAAGCTACAAAATCATTATAATGAAATAGTGCATGGAAATAACAAAAAATTTGAGGATTGGCTCACATATATTAATTAAAAATTATAATTTTTTCAAATCTATTATTGAAACTGGTAATGTTGCCGTAAATGTCAATCATATAGAATACTAAATATTAAAATTTAACTACAGCGGAGATTGATTTAATATTAATGCAAGAAGTGCTGATCTTAAATCTTTACCATAAGACGCTTGTTTAAAATAGACTGCATTATTGGTATTATCCAGATCTCGTGATATTTCATCTATCCTAGGTAATGGGTGCATTATAGAAATATCTGGTTTGAACTTTTTTAGCATGTTACTATCAATTGTATAAGTTCCTTTGACCTTTTCATATTCTTGCGGATCTGAAAATCTTTCTTTTTGTATTCTAGTAACGTACAATATGTCTGAATTTTTAATAACCGTTTCATCCATCTCGACCAATTCCACAATTTTCATCTTATTTTTTAAACCATAGATCGACTCTTGTCGAATTTGTAATGTCGGTGGAGAGACTAGAATTATTTCAACATCGTAATTAGCTAGACCGTACAATAAGGAATAGATCGTTCTTCCGTATTTCAGATCTCCCAAGATAATAATTTTTAGTCCGTCAATTTTCTTTTTTTCTTTTAATATTGTATACAAATCAAGCATGGCTTGAGTTGGATGTTCTTCACTCCCGCTACCTCCGTTAATTATTGGATGTTCAGATATTTCGGCGGCAAACTTACTCGAGCCATCAAGCTGGTGGCGTAAGATTATGAGATCTGAATAAAGATCCATAACATGAACTGTATCCTGCAAACTTTCTCCCTTTTCTATTGAAGAGGATTTTAGGTCTGATATTCCAATTGAGCTTCCACCTATTGATGCCATAGCTGCCTCAAAACTCATTCTAGTTCTAGTGCTTGGCTCGTAAAACAGATATCCCATTATTCGGGCTTTTCCTAGTTCGTCTTTTTCTTTTGGATTGAGTTTCTTCATTTTGTCCGTTTTTTCAAATAAGAACTCAAGCTCATCTCTTCGGAAGTCTTTAATTGAAACAACATCTCGATTAAAAAATCTATTAGATTTCAATTTTCACTGTCATAATATGATAAAGAGCCCTTTACAAAAAGATTCTCATCAGAATTTAAATACAATAATAATAGTCTACATAGCATATATTAGAGATTTTTTTATAGAATTTGCAATTTGAATAGAAGTCGGTCAATCTTATTTATTATTCTGATTACGACATATGCATTTTTACTCCAAAATGTGGGTGCATACACAGTTGCACAATATCAGGATACTCTAAATGAAAATCCTGAGAAGAATGATTTCAATTTGTCAGTACCCATTAAGAACACAACAATTTTGGATACTAAAACTAAGACTGATTATTATGATTTGGTTAATCAGAATAACAAGACAGTTGGAACGGTTACCTATACTCCAAAATTCATATGCGGCAGTGTATCTTCCGATGAAGGTCCAGTAAGACCAGGACATTATGATACTGATATAAGCATCCTTAACAAACAAGATTATCCGATAAAAATTCTTTGGAATGTGATACCTAATGATAAAAATTCTTCGAACTCAATTATTATGATTCTTAAACCTGAAAGCTCTACTAACATAACATGTAGAGATATTCTACCACTTGTTACTGACACTAAGAACTTGGTCGAAGGGTTTGTTTTATTGTCTTTACCTATTAGCGGCAATATTCTTGGTGCGTTTCCTGATCCTAATAATCCAGAAGCATCAATTTTAAGATCTATTAATGACACAGAATCAAATTTGATTGATGTTCAAGTATTTTATACGGCCAATGCATTACCTCAACTTCCAAGTGAGATGATTTTCAGTAAGATTGATTTTACTATATTAAGTGATCCTAGTGGAAAAATACCCCAAGCATCTCTAAAGCAAGTCTTAGAAGTTTCGCTTTTGTCCAATGCGAGTCAAATTTACGACCAAGTATCACGCGTTAAATCTCTGTTGAAAGAAAAATTCAAGTTGTCAGATAGTGAATTAAGTGCTATCAATATTCAAATTCAAAAATCTGATATAGATGTAATTTTTACCAATGACGATCATGCAATATCATCATCCCGTTTAAGTCCTAACATATTCTATAGATAATATGTGGATCAAGAAAAAGCGACAATCCTGCCAGTTAATCAAATAACTTTAAATTTTAACTAGCAAGTTGCCAAACTCATTTAGGTTAAGGGGATAGTATTATACTATACTTTAAGCGCTCTGCTTATCATTATTAATTCAGGTCCTGTGGTCAAATTTCCTACTATAACTGAACCAAATTTGGCAATAATTCCTGATGAGAGGAATGGTGATCCTCCATTAACGGTCACTGGTTCTGCTTCAACTTGAAGTATTTCCGATATTCTATCAATTTCCGCATCATTAGCTTTTGGATGAACAATGGCTCCGGCATTTGTAGCCACAACCATGGATCCAACCTGGACAAATCCTCCGACTGACATTGTTTGAAGAGGAACACCCAGAATATCTTTAATATTCTGGTCTACTTCACCCTCGAATAAATTTGAAACTATTGCTCCCTTATCATTTGCTGAAATTAAGTTTCCAATTGCAGTATACTTGCTTTTTAGTCGTTCCACGTTTAATCCACTCTGTTTAAGGATTCGGATTTCTTCATCTGAAACAGTCGATGGTAACAAAATTCCATTATTGTTCATAACTGTCATTGGTCCAATCAATCTAGTTCCTGCCACTGAAACATGAATTATTTTTTCAACAGTTAAATACTCTTTAAGTTTTTTAGTTTTTGTTTCTGCGTATCCAAATGGGAGCAAAAGTGTATCATCATTAGTTCGTACAAATAATCCTACATTTGGGCTTCTATATACATCATACTTGTGGATTACCAAATGTTTATTCTCTCCATTATGTAAACATCATATGACAATATTTCTATTGTGTGCGAACATGAAATAAGCAATTATATACCTGATTTAAATTTATGTTTCAATTTGTTTAAACAGCTGGTGAATAATTTTAGTTTAAAAATAAATTTAACCTATTTTCTTAAAAATAAAAAATAAGAATGATTTCTTATCCTGACATACAGGAGCTAAAACCACATTCTATGCACATATTGCAACCCTCGGTAATAATCAATCTTGCATTACATGACGGACATGCTTCGTACTCATTATACTCATTTGGAGATGCTGTCATATTCATTTTTAGTTTGGATTGAGATATATTGATTGTATTATCTGCTGCTGCTTCCATCTCTTCTGTATCTCTAAATACTTTTTCAACTTGTTTCATAACATAGTCTTCTTTAATGTTACTTTGAATATAGTCAGTTACATAAGCACTTGGTTTCACAATAAATTTTTTCTCCTTATCAGTTCCAGTTATGTGGAGTACCTGCTCATGTCTGGAGCCATCTCTATAAACCGTAACCCCCTTTAATCCCAATTCGTGTGATAGAAGATAAGCTGCTTTTATATCCTCGACTGTAACATCGGATGGCATATTAATAGTCTTTGCTATTGCATTACTAATCCATTTCTGCCAAACTGCCTGAGCCAATAAATGATCGGTCCAATGTACATCAATAGCAGTTACAAATATTTGTTGTAGCTTTTCAGGAATTTCGCTCAGTCCTCTTACGGAGCCATAATTATTTGCAATTTTTGTTAGAATTTCGTCATTATACAATCCATTTTCTTTCAGTACATTCTCAAATATTCTATTAGTATAGAAAAACCTTCCCACAGTAACGCGTTTTTCAAAAACTAGCGCAAAAACAGGTTCGACACCATTTGAGGTATCAGCTATCATGGATAATGTGCCTGTAGGAGCGATTGTAGTTGTCCATGAGTTTCTAATTCCATATTTTTTTATTTTCTCAACTAATGAGTCCCAATCATATGATTGATGCCGCTTTGGAATTTCATAGTATCCTGCTACGGGTATCATTTTTCCTTCAACATAATCCGTTTGATTAAATAAAGGAAAAGGCCCCCTTCCCTTGGCGATTGCAACACTTTCTTCCATACTGTAATAAGATAATGCTTCTGCTACTCTATCCATAAATTCATAGCCTTCTTTTGAGTTGTATGGTATTTCTAAAGTAAATAATAGATCAGCAATGCCCATTATTCCAAGCCCAATTCTCCTTGTTAATTGTGTATTATGTTCAATTTCTTCAACAGGATATTTGTTCATGTCGATAACATTATCTAAAAATCTAGTGGAAAGGCGAATTGCCTGCTCATAGCGTTGCCAGTCAAATTCATATTTTCCATCGATATTACGCTTAACAAAATTGGCCAAATTGATCGATCCTAAATTGCATGATTCATATGGATAGAGTGATTGTTCGCCACATGGATTTGTTGCTCTAAGTGGTCCTGCTTTTACGTTTATACAGGGATTATATTTATTGATATTATCAAAAAATATTACACCAGGCTCAGCACTCTTCCAGGCACTGAATGTAATCAGATCTAGAAGCTGGTGTGAATCAATTTGTTTGATAGGCTCATGAGTGGTTGGATTTCTAAGTGTGTATCTGTGATTATTTTCGTTAATAACTGATTCCCAAAAATCGCTCCAAATTCCAATACTTACATTAAAGTTTTCAAAGATACCGGGTTTGGTTTTGGCTGTGACAAACTTTTCAATATCAGGATGCCATGATTCCATTATTCCCATGTTTGCACCCCTTCTTTTTCCACCTTGCTTTACTACATCCGTAATTGTGTCAATAATTCTCATGAATGAGATTGGTCCGGAGGCAACGCCAGAAGTTGACGCTACTATATCACCTTCAGGACGGAGACTAGAATAGTTAATACCTACTCCTCCACCGGATTTGAATATCATTGCTGCGTCAGTAGAAGATTTCATAATATCTGACATGTCATCTTTCATATCTAAAACAAAGCAGGCTGAAAGTTGGCCAAGTTTTGCTCCAGCGTTCATAAGAGTAGGAGTATTTGGTAGAAAGTCTTTTGACACCATTAAATTATAATATTCTATAATTCTATCGGAATACTTTGATAAGTGACCTTCAGCTATTAAGCGTAAAAGATCTTTAAAGCTAATTTTCATGTGACCGCTTTTTGCCAAATGAATATAATGCCTGATCATTGATTCAAAATGGTAATTGTTAAGGTAGTGATTTCCAATTTTTAGTTTCAGATGAAAATCATCTATTTTTTTATAATATTCTTCAGCTTCCGTGATATTTTGAACTACTACATCAGTATTGGAGTACAATTCAGTATCATGGAGTATTTCAGGAATTGTTACTATAATTGCGACTCGTTCAAAAAGCGATTTAGGATCTTCAATTATTTCATTATTGTTATCTCTTAACAGGTAGCGTGAAGCCAATACCCGGAGGGAATTAATATCAAAAGATTTGTCGACTTCATCTAGATCTTTTTTATTTAGAATTTTCTTTTTTTCATCTCTGATTTTGCGTCGTTCATGTCTATATAGGATGTATGCCTTCGCGGTCTCTGAGAGTCCCTCTTCGATTAATATCGATTCGACCATGTCTTGGACATCTTCAACACTAGGAATCCGATTGGTATCAAAAACAGAAAATTGTTGATCCATTTTTTGTACAACTTTTTCAGATAATCTTTCAGCTAGTTTGTAGTCTGCTTTACCTGCTGCCATTAATGCTTTGTAAATGGCATTAGAAATCTTTGAATTATTAAAATCAACCAGTCCCCTGTCCCTTTTCTTAATTTGTGCTATCGGTTTTTTGTTTTTATTTGAAGAATTTTCAATTTCGGTAATTTCTTTTGCCATACCGCTCTATACAGCTATAGCTTAGCTTAAAAGGATTATCTTACTAAAAAATAATAAAATGAAGGTTTAAACTATTTGATTCAATATTATTATATTGCAAAATTAGTAGAACCACAGTTTTGACATACTTCTGACGACAAGGATATCTTTGTACCACAAGAGCTGCAAATTTTGTTTCTGTAAATTGGTCTGAAGAAATTAAAATCATATGACTTACTAATACAATCCATTAGTTCACTGTCAGAAAGATCACTTACGTCAACATTAAGTGAAACTCCACCAGTAAGTAATTTATCGATTGAATTACTTGATTCTATTATAGGACCAGTATTTGAAAGTAAATCTCTACCGTTTATGAGAAGACCTTGTGAATAAGATTTTATCATCATTTCATCACCAGCTTCATGATACATGTTCCCATATTTTTCCGAATCCAGAGAAGCTAATCTTGTATTACTGTCATCTGTAATCATTGCAATTCTTATAGAATCGTCTCCAGCACGTCTTCCCTGATCAGAAGCAACTTCTACTGCAGTGTGTAATACCTTTTGAATTATTTCTTCTCCATCAAATTCATGTCCGAGGATATTATATACTGATTCCCTTATTCCCGTTAGATTAATTACGAGATTCATCTTGCTTAATTGCATCATTTGTGTTATGTTGGCCAAAATAGGAAGCATTTCTCTTCTTATCATTTCCAAAATAGAGTTCTTTCTTGCCAGTAGGGCAGAAATAGCTGGTTTTATCATCAGTGCCAATCTTGCTCTGAAATATGTTTCGTCTTTATTAGACTGATAAGCTAATCTGGGCAGATTAATTGCTAAAGACTGTAAGCTTACAACTGAACTAGATTTCTCATCAGCTAGAGTTTTTACTATCCCTGTATGGCTTCTAAAATTCTTGGATACAGACAAAATCCCTCCATGTTTAACAATATTGCCTATCAAATCTGAATTTGATTTCACCGAGTCTTGACCATTACCAACTAGAGATAACCCAATAGTGGGAATAGGTGTGTGGTCCAAATATTTCATATATGCATTTAATATAGACCTAATTATTGAACCATCATCGATTGAGATAGGAAAAGTAATTACTGGAAATCCTGAGGATGAATAAGATCTTGAAAGAGAAGATGAAATAAATGCCCTGGAAAATACAGACTCAATATCTTCATGATTATTTTGAATCTTATTTGAAACGGTAGAAATAAAATTATCAAGTATTATCTCCCTTGAAGTTTCCCTACTTAAGACCGAAACCAAAACAGGTAGAATTGCTGTGATATCATCTAGTGTACGAATTGGTTTTATTCTTGAAACATTCAAGTATTTTCCCTTAAAGTTTAGACCATTGTCAATAATATTCTTGGTATCAATAAAAATAGTGTCAGGCATCAAGTTCCATAGTCCGGCGTTCGAAATATTTAATTCCCCAGCAAGGTGCATATCCGTGATATCTTTGGGTAACATATTGAAAAGCAAGTTTTCGGAGAAAACAGCAAGAGATGTTTCCGATAGAATTCCTTCTACTCCATTTTTGCTATATATTGGATTGTTGAACATATCTGAGATGTCGGAGCCTGGAAGACCCAGCCTAGCAAGTTTTGATCTAAATTCCTCATAACCATGTTCGATTAATATTGAATTCACTGTTTCCCTAATAAGTGAGGATGTAAGATAGACTGTTTGAAATTTGTAAACCTTATTTTCTACTTCCTCAGTAATCTTATGTGCTTGTTCAAGAGGCATATTTGCCTCCCTAACTAAAGATTGAGTAATCCTATTAGAATTAAATTCTTCAATAGAATGTCTAGAAGTACGTACGTACATTTTTCCACTTTCAATGATAGATCTCTCTTCAATTTGTCTTGCTAGGCTGAGGACTAATTTTCCTAGATTAGTAATTGTATATCTTCTTTCTGCCTTATTTAATGCAACAAGAGACTGCCTCAAAAGCTTCCTCAAGTGGTAAGCAAATTTACCAGATTCTTTTTTAGATTTAAAACCAGCTAACGATTTTAATTCTGAATAAGTTAAAGGTCCCTTGGAATTTAGAATACGAAGAATATCTATCCTGTTAGGACTTGCCATAACAGAAAAAATCATCCTAACCCTTTTTGCTGCTTGTAAAATTCCACTAGGTTTTGTTTCAGCATGTGTTAAAAGATCATGACTCGCCTCTATCCCCATCTCACCCGATATTATCCTTAGATAATTTAAAATTGAGTCGTAAATAGTTATTGACTAAGAGTACAAAACAATTAACCTGTGCATTAGAAAATCAAATTTAGATCATTACTTCATTTTCCTCTATTAGGGATTCTAACTCATTTCTGTTTTTCATTGCATTAATCGTATCAGGTATGTCAGGTAATTTTAATTTCGTCTCTTCTTCAACACTCTGCTCTACTTCACTTAAAATTTTTAGCGCTTCTTCATCTATGGGCATAGATATTTTCACGTCAGGATTAACATTGTAATTTAGTATTTCGGATGAAGCTACTGTAACATCGTTCAATACCTCACATGCCGTAGGTATTACCATTGAAATATCTTTTTCTATATCTTTTATCAAATCTATCGTTGGATTTATGGTATCCATTATCATAGCAAATTCGCTTATTATAGTGGAACGTAGAGCTACTACTTCAAGTGACATTCCCATATTTCTTGTTGTATGCTGAATTCTGCGTATATTTACAAGTTCATTAGCTAGTGCCTTAGCCCGAACGTTGTTACCGACTTTGATGTTTCGAACAATTTGTTTTCTAAAATCAGCATCCATCATATCAAATTTTTTTGAGAGCTTATTCAACTTTGTAATTTGATTACTAATAACCTGAGCAGCATTAGAAAGGTCGTTTTGAAACTCTGTATTATGCTGCATCAAAAAAAATATGGTGTAGGAAGAATGTAAAAATACTTGTCAGTGTCTATCAACAAAAGAGTAACATAAAGCTAATCTAAAAAATTTCTAGTATATGATGAAATCTTGCCATACAAGGAATCCTATGAATATGGTAAGAAAAATGAATCCTATAACAAATGTTTTCTTAACAAAACAGAGATACCGTTAATCAGCTTGTTTTTCTAGTTTTTCTAGTGTAAGTCCATGCTTTGCATCATATCCTTTTACCCTAACGGTTGAACCGATGGGTAAATCAGCTGGTGTTTTAATTCCTGGTAGAAAGCCTGAAGCTGAGATAGGAGCATCCTTTAACTTAAAAACTACCCAGGCATATGACTTGACATCATCAAATCCTTCAGGAGCTACTGATTGAATAGTATGGGTGACTACTGTCCCAACTCCTGGAAATTCAATAAATTCAAAATTACTCCTAGAGCATTGACTACAATAGTACATTGTCTCCAGCATAATTTTTCCGCAATTCTTACACTTGTTTGCTAAAATTTTTCCGCTATTAGCTGTTTCAATAAATCTTTCATGCGTGCTAGAATGTTTTTCCATTCTGATACACCAAGATTAGACTTTTTGAAAGATATGAACAGCTGCACTTGCCCCAGTTGCTCCAAAGTTATGTGTTAGGGCTATTTCAGCATCTTTTACTGTTCTATCTCCAGCTGTACCAGTAAGTTGTTCGAAAACTTCTACAACTTGTCCTACACCTGTAGCGCCAATAGGATGTCCTTTGGATTTTAATCCTCCTGACGGATTAATTGGGATCTCTCCATTTCTATGAGTAATCCCTTCCCTTGCTGCGATGCTTCCCCTGCCCTTTTCAAAAAATCCTAAATCTTCAATGTCAATAATTTCTGCAATAGTAAAACAATCATGAACTTCAGAAAAATCTATATCTTTTGGAGTTACTCCTGCCATCTTGTATGCTTGTTTTGCTGCAATTATTGTACTTGGAATAGTGGTGATATCCTCTCTGGATTGTACAGCTGCGGGTGATCCACCTCGTCCTGAACCAATAACTTTTACATAATTGTTACCAACCCTCTTGGCAAATTCTTCAGTGCATAAAATAACTGCTGATGCACCATCAGAAAATGGACAACAATCATAAACCTTCAAAGGTGATGCAACAACTGGTGAATTCAAAACATCATCTACTGTTATCCTTTTTCTAATGTGTGCTTTAGGATTTAATAATCCATTTTCATGGTTCTTCACTGCGACATATGCCAAATCTTCCTCTGTAGCTTTGTATGTCGTCAAGTAGGATCTGGCAATCGAGGCAAATAGTCCTGGAAATGAAGCTCCATTTCCACCTTCATAAAAGAAGTCAGAACAATATGAAAAGAGTGTGGTACTCAAAGTAGTTCCAGTATGAGTTACCTTTTCCACACCAACGGCCAGAACACAATCATAAAAGCCTGCAGCAACATTTGCATACGCCTCTCTAAACATTACCGATCCCGAGCCGCAAGCAGATTCTATTGTTAGTCCAGGTACATGAGCAATTCCAAGATTACTCATTAGCACAGGTGCCATATGTACTTGTTTATCAGCAACCCCAAAGACATTGGATATATACCCTGCTTGGATATCCTTTGGCGTGATTCCAGCCGAATCTATCGCATCTTTTGATGCATCCAATCCTAGCTCAATAATACTTTGACTTAGTTTACCATATTTTGTACTTCCAGCTCCAAGAACGCATACATTATTTACCATTTATATGAAAAATATTCATAGAGAATATAAAAATGTTCGAGATTGGTTTGCATCATAAGTAATTTTCGATGAGAATATCAAAAATGAAAGATGGCTTTGCACTCCATATGTAACCAATTTTTTAGCCAACCTAAACACTAAATTATTATTCTCTATAATCTATTTGAGTTTGCGGGGAGAATTTCAAGCGCCAGGCATTCAACAATACAAACTTGTAATTTGTGAGAAACCCCTCGCCGCAAAAAGGATATCAGAAGTCCTAGGGACTAAAAAAATCATAAAGAGAGAACCTCTGGCCGGTGTAGTAATATTTGAAATTATTTCAAATAATGACCAACGATTTATTGTATGTTCAGCACTTGGACATTTGTATAATCTATTTCCTCTAGAAAAAAATCGGAAAAAATATCCAATATATGATGTGAAATGGTCTCCGCGACATTCAACCATTGTAGGAGAAAGAAGAAGAATTATGCGAACCTTGAGGGTCATATCAAATATTTCAATGGGCGCTTCTGAATTTATACACGCCTGTGACTACGATCTTGAAGGTGAGCTCATTGGTTACAATATACTCCAGTACGCTTGCAAAAATAAATATGAAATATCAAAGAGGGCCAAATTTTCTTCTCTGACTGATTCAGAAATAAATCAGTCATTTGATAATTTACAAAATATCAATATTAGAATTGCCGATGCTGGAAAGGCCAGACATTTAATTGATTTTATTTTTGGTGTAAACCTATCAAGGGCTCTGGTCAATTGTTTGAATGTTTCCAATCAAAATAACCAGTATCACAATTTGACCATCGGAAGAGTTCAAGGTCCTACCCTAGGATTTATAGTGAATAGGGAGATAAATATTAGAAACCATGTACCAGATCCACTTTGGTATATAAATGGAAAATTTGAGAAATCTGGTACTTTTTTCAAAGCTAATCTAAATTCTGTGGTTCATAAAATATCAGATATAGAAAAAATACTGAGGGAGTGCAGAAATGAAATTGGAGTTATTAAAGAAATAATCCAATTTAACAAGAAGATAAATCCTCCCACACCGTTCAATATTAGTAACCTACAAAAAGAAGCTTACCGAATTTTTAAGATGTCGCCTTCCGCTACTTTTTCTATTGCAGAATCTCTCTACCTGGCCGCACTAATTTCATATCCTCGTACTTCCAGTCAGAAACTTCCTTCCTCCATAGGATATAAACAGATACTTGAACAATTAAGCATAAACCATGACAAAAAAAATGAAAATATTATACAAGACTCATTAAAAAGAAAATATTTGGTTCCTTATCAAGGTAATGAAGAAGATTCTGCTCATCCAGCAATTTACCCTACAGGCATAAAACAAAAAAAACTTAACGTCTTACAGCAAAGAATCTTAGACCTTATTATTAAGAGATTTTTATCCACATTTGGGGACAGCGCCGTAATAAAATACAGTGAAGTAACTATCCATGTGAATGGTCATGACTTCATAGCCAAAGGAAATACAATCTTGAGCGACGGTTGGATTTCCATATATGAACCGTATTTTAGTATCAATGAATCTAAATTACCAGAGTTTAATAGAGGGCAGTTTGTGAAGGTGGATAAAGTCACCGCAATAGAAGACTTTACAAGACCATCTTCTAGATATAATGAAGCAAGTCTTTTGGATAAGATGGAATCTGAGGGCATTGGAACAAAATCTACTAGGGCTGAAATAATTAATTTATTAATAAAGCGTAAATACATAACTCAAGACAAAATTGGAATAGAACCTACAGAATTGGGATTTACAATAGTCAATACCATGAAAAAATATGTATCAGAGATTGTTTCAACAAAATTAACTAAATTACTGGAGTCCAGCATAGAAAAAATAGAAAAAGGAGATCTTGATTTAAACGATGTATGCAAATATCTAAAAAAATCATTAGAAAGTCCTCTAAACAAGATAAAAAAAAATGAAAGTGCAATTGGTGATGAATTAAAAAATGTATTGAGTTTATCTGAAAATAGCTTAGCGATCGGGAAATGCCCGAAATGTCAAGATGGGAAAATGATCTTGATCAAGTCACCAAAATCTAATAAACGATTTATTGTCTGTTCTCAATACAGAGTAACTGGTTGTAATGCCATTGCGTCAGTTCCCCAAATAGGGTTCATTAAGAAGAGTAATAATATTTGTACTTGTGGATGGCCTACGATTACTATTATGTTTACAGGGAAAAAGTTATGGAGAATTTGCGTAAATAGAGTTTGTCCTGAAAATAGGTATAACAAAATTAATATTCATGCTGAATCAGATTCAAATACATCAATATAATTTTTGTACACATCCGTTCTTCTATTTTTTAAAAGTGGAAGCGACCCTCTTATTGTATCTATCCTAGAATTATCGATATCTAAGATTTCCATCCCTTCTCTATTTCCCATATCAATCAAGGTAATACCATATGGATCAATGACCATACTGCGGCCAGAATAGATATTACCAAGCTGATTTGGTGCTATTACATAAACACCATTTTCTATTGCTCTTGCTTTTAACATTATTTCCCAGTGTTCTTCTTTCATGATTCCATTTACCCACGCAGATGGAGATACCAAAATACTTGCGCCATTGACAGTTAGAATTCTAGATATTTCTGGAAACCGCATATCATAGCATATCAGTAATCCCAAATTTCCGACAGATGTCTTTGTTGGTCTTTCAATAATATTACCTGCAGTTAGCTTCTTAGATTCTTTGAATCCCAAGGCATCGTACAAATGAATTTTTCTATATACTGATTCTAATTTGCCATCATCATTAATTATGACTGCAGTATCAAAGACTTTATGTTTCTGTTTATTGGTATTGGTAATTTCGTATATTGTTGCAATCACATTTATTTTATTTTTTTGGGCAGAATTTGATAACATTGATATGAAGTTACCATTAACCTTTTCTGCAACTTGGTGTAATTCTTCTGGTTTTTGTTCAGGTGGAGAATATGCCATCTGAAACTCTGGAAAACAGATTAATTGTGCCTTGTCCTGAGCAGCTTCTTTTATTAATTTCAGAGAATAAGCTAAATTTTGTTCCTTATACAATGAAGATTTCATTTGAACTAAAGCAGCCCTAAAGTTTTTCTTCATCTAGTTCATCTTGAAAGTATTGAATAAAATTTTTTCTGATAACAAGTCTTGTGAACAAAAATCAATCATTCCTTTTCAGCAGAGTATACTTGTTTTTTAAGTGAATATCCTCTTTCTTCCGAAAAGTGCCAATTTTTTCCACATATTACACAAGTAATACGATTTTCATTTTTGAATAACTCCAACTCATAATGACTGCAACGAATTTGGTATTCTTTTTTCAAGGAATCCATTTCCCTCAATGTGTCTATGTGTCTCACAGAATTTTCCGTCATATACCGAATTATTTGATTTGATTACCTTTATCTTTCTATTGATTTTTCATTTTACTTGATTTTCTACAGTTCAAACAAAAAATCATCTAAAAAATAATAACTACTTGTAAACTTGAGCAAATTTGATAAGAAGGATGTAAGAATAATAGTTTAATGAAAAAGTGTCCTATATGTGGTTGTACGCAGCACAAGTTATTTGGTTGTGGAAGGCATTGGTCACGTCATACAAAGAATGCTGATGGATTTTGTGAAGAAAAAAAAGTTTGAACTATTTTATTTCATACAGTGCTATCGATAGTTTTAATGCCATTGTATCGTCCGTTTTTTCCGCTAGGGGCAAAATGTATTTCTGTGTTTCTTCCTTATATCGCAATGCCTTTTCCTTCTTTCTGTCATTTTTTAAAAACCTAGCATTGTCCAAACGGTCAGCAAGTTTTATGAATCGAGACATTTTTGGGCTTTTCGAAATATTTTCAAAATACTTGACGAGTAATATTTCTCTGTTTTCTTCATTTATTTTTGGTTCGGTCAAGATCTTGATAGTGTCACACACATTTTCGCCAAAATTTGATTTCAAAAATTCCACGATTTCATGATCATCCTTACTTTTCTCTATTGCTTCGTGTAGAATAGCTGCGCAAATTGTATCTACATCATGAACTTTTAACTCATCGGATAATATTAGTGCCACCTTCATAGCATGATTGATGTATGGTTCATGACTTTCATTCCTAAAGAATCCTGAATATACATTAGCAGCAAAACTAAAGGCTTTGGTAATCTTCACAACATCATTAAGATTATCTCCAAAAGGTTGAATTAACCTAGTAAATGCTACTTTTGTAAAATTATTCAAATTCCATTCCATCTTGACTCACATAATAAACTAATCAAGTATTTTTAAATAGTTTTTCAAACATGCTAATCTGCATTAAATTAATTCAATTCTTAATGTCCTATCATTTGTATAGTTAGAGAAAGATGAGCACGATTGAAATAAATGAAATGGAGTGGTATTTTAGAGATCTTTTATTTAGAAATTATAACAAGGCTGTATTACAACTTAAAATAGAAACTATACCAAATAACATGATTGAAACTTATCTTAGATATAGAAATGGAGACCTAAAGCACATTTCCTCAATTTTAGAAATAGTATTGGAAAATCTAATCTCATCCAAATTTATAGATCGTAGAGATGATTTTGTTGAAGTAAGAGATGGCATATCGCGCTTACAATGTAGTAATTGTTATTATATTTGCTATCTTGGAAATTTAGAATCAAAGGTCTGTTTAAGGTGTCAAAGTAACAAATTAAGTACGTTCCCAAAAAAACATTGATCTTGAAAATCTAACTTTCATACTTTAAACTTGATCAATCTTATTTAAATTTGGCACGGGGAATAGGATGGAGTAACTGTCAACTATTTTATGAATTAATTATTGAAACTCATATATAGAACTTTAAGAAACATTCCTAGTTGAAAAAATGTCTGCTTTAACCACAAGGAAGTTTTATGAAGAAATACTTCAATTTGTAGGAAAAAAAGTTTCAATAGAGACATCTTATGAGAAAAATTATAATGGAACATTGACTGCTATCGACGAAAAATTAGATACTGTTCTCGAAAATGTAGAAGGCCATGGAATATTGAGAGTTATCATAAACGGATCATTTGTGAAAGAAATAAAGCTTTTAGAAAAGCCTTTTGATCTTAAGGGTCTTGCAGATCGTCTATCAAGAGTATTTCCAGGTCTCGTAAAAATCAGAGATGATGTGAAAGCAATAATTGTGATGGATAAGATCAAGGTAACGGAACATGGGATAGAAGAAGGTACTGGATTAGCCGCGGACAGGGTTAAATCAATATATGAAGAATTTATGAGGGAGTTTAAGAAGTAGATTTGTTATTTGAGGTCAGATATTCTGACCTAGCAGGGAGGATAGGAAAAATCAAAACTCCTAATGGGACTATTGAAACTCCTGCCTTTATTCCTGTTGTTCATCCTGTATCACAATCTGTAGATGTGGAATTTTTAAAGAGATTAGGTTTTGAAGCAGTTATTACAAACGCGTACATTACATTGAAGCAATATGGAGACATTGCAAGACAAAAAGGTATTCATAATATAATAAATTTCGATGGTCCAATAATGACAGATTCCGGTGGTTATCAAGTACTCGAATACGGTTCTATTGAATTAGAGCCTTCATTTATAGCCCAATTTGAGGAAGATATTCAAAGCGACATTTGCGTTCCTCTTGATAAGCCAACAGGGTATGGACTAAGTTATGAAGTAGCTGAAAAATATGTTAATGAGACTATCAGAAATTCCGAAGAAACATTAAATCTTATCAAAAGTAACAATAAACCAAACTCTATTTGGGTAGGTCCAGTACAGGGTGCAGAACATCTCGATCTAGTTAAGAGATCCGCGGAATTACTTGATGAAATGGGATATGAAATGATGGCTCTTGGGAGTCCTGTACAATTACTGGAGTCGTACGAATTTGCAGTCTTAGCTAACATGATAGGAACTCTTAAATCAACTGTAATGTCCAAACCTATTCATCTGTTTGGAGCTGGACATCCCTTAACGATACCATTAGCAGTAGCGTTAGGATGTGATACTTTTGATTCTGCTTCATATATAATGTATGCAAGGGACAACAGGTACATGCATCCAAATGGCACTTCAAGATTGGATAACTTGACATATCTTGCATGTCAATGTCCAGTTTGTATAAAAATGACAGTTAGAGAGTTTATTGATCTCGAACAAGATGAAAAAATAGTTGAATTGGCCAAACACAATCTCTACGTATTAAGATCTGAAGTTTTGTCAGTAAAACAAGCTATCATGGAAGGAAGACTTTGGGAATATGTTGCGCAAAAAGCACGAGCTCATCCTAAATTGATGGAGGCCTTCAAGTTATTTATGAACTACAAACATTTAGAAGATGGTACACCACTGTTCAAGAAAAAAGCAATATTTTTTATGGAATCAATCGATCAATATCGACCAGAGGCCTGTAGAATAAGAAGGATTTTTAGTTCCTTTGGTACGAATAAGAAAAAGATCGTTCTATTCCCCGATACTCAAGTTTCTCCTTTTTATTGTTCACAAGAATATTTCGATTTATCAAAAAAATTTTCAGATTATCAAATTTGTACTTATAATCCTTTTATTGGTATAATTCCAATTGAAATTTCAGATATTTATCCTGTTGCTCACAACTTGATAACTAGGAAAAAATTTAATTTCAATAATAGTAAAGACTATCCAACATTTGTTACTTCATTAGAAAAATTTCTATCATCTAATTTTTTTGATGATGTGATAATCGTTGCCGACGATTTCATGCAAGGGATAATTCAAGATGTGAAGATAATATCCAAAAATCTAAAGATTATCAAACATAGTCATGATATAATAGAGCAATTATAATGAATTACTCAGAATTGGTTTAGAAGCATTTTTAGAGCTTTATCAATTTACTTAGCACCTTGATTTTTGCTTAAATATTAGAAATAGTTAAGATAAATAATAATAATGCCAATTGATTATGAATTTGTTTATACATTTAGTGAAGAGTTATTGAATTTAGATAATTCTCTTCGATGGATTGGTATTTCAAATAAATACGGTGTTTTAATTAATGTTGAACAACGTGAAGGATTAAAACCATTAATGTCCGAGGAGGAAAATGAAGAGTATGCTTCTGCTGCCATCTCAAGATATAGAACTAGGATTAAGTTTCAAACAAAAATTGGGAAACTATACTACGCTGTCGGTAAATATGAAAATGTAACTAGAATTACGATTCCCATAAGTAAAGACTATTTCGTTCTCTTGACAATAGATAAAGAAAAAAATTACGATGACATAATTATGAAAAAGATAATTCCATTTATTGATAAAAATAGGAATAGGTTTCATTCTGAAAACTTAAATGATTGATAATCTCTTCCTGTTACTCTTCAAGGAGTTCTAAAGTCTACTCTTAGAAATTATGATTTAATATCATCCACAAATCTTTTGTAAATTGATAGTGCTTCATCCTCGTTTTTAGCTCCGACAATAGTGGCTGCACCGCTAGTCATAAAGCTTATTGAAAGATTATCAGAATTACTACTGATGATGGTTAACCCTAGTTCCCCTTTTGTCTTTATCGTATATCCCAACTTTTCAGCGCTTTTTTCAATTCCAAGCAGGTTTAGTGATGACGAAATTTGTGCAGGTGTGACAGTGTAAGTTCTCTTTCCCCTGTCACGACCACATAGTTCTTCTATTATTAGTTGCTGTGCTTCCAACTGATTTCTGTCTATTCTTTTTGTTCCACATGAAGGACATTCTTCTTGTCTGAATATTGTAACTTTTTCCAGAGATAGATCGTTTAGATCTATATACAAGAGTTTATTTTCAAGTGTTGGTTTTTCTCCTACAATAATTTTGACTACTTCAGAAACTTGAATACCACCCACTAGATATAGAATTGATGGATGAACACCTTCCGTACTACAAGTAGGCATATCGTCTTCTGCTAATGCAGGAAAGATACATCTCAGACAGGCTGTTTTATTCGGAATTATTGTGCAAATTGATCCTAACATGCCCAATGCACCTCCATAAATAAGAGGTATATTCAGTTTGATGCATGCGTCATTTAGAGCATATCTGGCATCTATGCTATCTAATGCATCTACCACTATATCAAATCCATTAACAATGCTTTCAGCCGTATATTTAGTAACAGAATTTGGAAGAGCTTCGATTTCAACATTTGAATTTATTTGCTGAAGTTTTGCCTTTGCTGCTTCAACCTTTACTCTGCCTATATCATTTTCTGTATAAAGATGCTGTCTGTGTAAATTAGAAATTTCTATTATATCTCTATCAACTATCTTCAATTTTCCAATACCCATAGCAGTTAGTTGTGTAACTACAGGATTACCAATGCCTCCTACTCCAACAACACAGACTTTTGCCTTCCTAAGTTTTTCTAATCCGACAAATCCTATTTCATCGAGCATTATCTGTCTAGAGTATCGTTGTAAATCCTCGTTCTTCAGTTCAGAACCACCAGCAACTGCTGGAAGAATATAGATAGAATCACCATTATTAAGCCTCGTGGCCATGCCATCATTACTAAAACGCATATTTTTTCCATTTATGTATATGTTAATTAACGATCTTGGTTTGCCATTCAAATCCAAAACTTTACGCTTAAAATCTTCACCAAGCTGTTCAGTTACTTTGGTAAATGCATCTTGGAGATCTGTAGCATTTAATGGAATTTTCTTTTCCCCGCTACCTTTCGTAAGAACGGATGGAATAATAAATTCGATACTTGTCATTCTTTACTCATCCCTGTCTATGTAATCATCGCAGATACGGTCTGTACATCTGGCTTCACAATATCAAGTTTAGGCAATGCACTTAGTATTGCTTCAGTAGATTTCAATCCATTACCAGTAATATAACATACTACTTTTTCATGTCTTTCTATAAATCCATCATCGACTAGTTTCTTGAGTACAGCAACAGAGACACCACCTGCAGGTTCAGTAAAAATGCCTTCAGTTTTAGCTAGTGTCATAATTCCATCAATAATTTCATTATCGGTAGCTTCTTCAGCAATACCACCGTACTGTTTCAATCTCCTAAGAACATAAATACCATCTCCAGGATCCCCAATAGCTAAACTTTTTGCTATAGTATCCGGTCTTTCTACAGGAACTATTTCACGACTATTTTTCTTAAACGCATCAACTATTGGAGCGCAACCATGTGGTTGTGCAGCTGTAATTTTTAGATTTGAAACGTCGCCGATAAGTCCTATTTCGTTTAACTCTTCAAATCCTTTACAAATTGCATTTAGCATTGCACCACTACCAACGGGTATTATGAGATGATCTGGAACTTCCCAGTTAAGTTGTTCGGCTACTTCAAATGCCAGTGTCTTTGAACCTTCCACATAATATGGTCTCATATTAATATTTACAATTCCTATGCCTTTTGAATCTCCGATTATTGAGGCAACCCTATTAGCATCGTCATATGTTCCTTCTACGGCAACAAATTTAGCGCCATAAGATAATGCCTGCGCTATCTTGACTTTTCCAATATCAGATGGCGCAAAAATATAACATGGCAAATGTGCTTTAGCAGCATGAGCAGCTGTTGCCGAAGCTAGATTTCCAGTAGATGCACATCCTACTGCCTTGAGTTTGATTTCTCTAGATTTTGAAATGGCTACACCTGCAGGCCTGTCTTTAAAAGAAAAAGTCGGATTTACAGAATCGTTCTTTATGAAGAGATTTTTAAGGTTTCCAATATGTGTACCTAAATCCTCTGCATACTGTAGAGGGGTAAAACCAGCATGAATATTGACTATACAGTTTTTGTCAGCAATTGGCAAGAGCTCAAAGTACCGCCAGTAAGTTTTTTCCTGTCTTGATGAGAAGGTGTCTTTGTTTAAATCAATTGGAACATCATATATAACGTCGAGTGGACCAAAACACTCTTCACATATGTATTTGAATGTTGGAGTATATTCAGTACCGCACTCTCTGCACTTTAGAAATCGAATAGAACCCATGTATACTCATCTATCAACTATTTGTTTAGTAATAAGTTTCACTAATAGTAATTTTAGTATTACTTAATTTTTTTTACCTTAAAATTTTATAGATAATAACATCAATTGGATCAAAAACAGTATTTATTCAGAATTCAATATAATTATTGCATAATAATATAATAAATTGTCAACTTTCTTGAGGATATAACCTATTATGGAAACATGACCTATTTCCTGTATGACATGCAGGATTTTTTGAATCTACCAGGTAAATCACGGAGTCCTGATCACAATCAACTAGGATATCCTTCACTTCTTGAATATTTCCAGATTCTTCTCCTTTCATCCACAGTTTATTACGAGAAACACTCCAAAACCAAGCATTACCTGTCTTGACTGTATTTTGGATTGCAAGTCTATTTGCATAGGCAAGCATCAAAACGTCTTTCGTTTTGATATCTTGGACTACTACCGGGATAAGTCCGTTTCTCTTCACAAAGTCTAGTTGATCTATGAATTTATCATAAGCCTTGATTAGCATTAATTTTTAACCTACAAGATATGTCTTGTTATATAATGAATATAAGCTTAGTACCTTATAAAGTTCAGGTAGTTATACTGCACTAGGATAATTATTGGAATCTATGTTAATTAACCAAGACGTATATTCAATTTTCGGGCAGAAATTCTTGTTATCTACATGTTTACAAAATTTTTTCTTGAAAATCATGGAATGTCAAACTAGTTGTATTGCGGTTTATTTATCACTAGACAAAACTTGAAATCAGCTTTAATATTTTGTTGAATTTCTGACTGGAAACAAGTGATATTAAAATTGGTAAAATTATTTTGATTGAACTAGACGTTAGCAACACTAAATTTTCAAATTCAGCAAACCTTTTTGAATGCTACTCATACAATGGGCTTAAGTCAATAAAATAGCCGTGAATTTTCCATGTAATCAAATTTATCTTCTGAAATAATTAGATCCTTATGACATTTATCACATAAAAAATATTCGCTACTTGCAGGTAATTCTTTACTACATACACTGCGATATTTTTTCAATAATATCAGTTCTAAAAAACTAATCTATAAAGTTACCCGTGTTTATCAAATCAAGTCGTATCTAAAGTAATATTATTAGCTCATTTTACTCATATTTTAATATGGCATGATATATTATTTAAAAATCTAAAAAATTTTAGCATGATTCAATTATCATTTTCTTTTAATATGTTAATCTTCGTTTTAATAAGATCAAATCCCTGCTGCCAAAAAGAGGCTTTAGTGATATCAAATCCAGAATCTTTAAGTAATGTTTCTGGTTTTTCCGATCCTCCCGCAGACAATATCTTGAGATATTTTGAGATAAAGGATTTACCTTCTTCTCGATATTGCTGATAAAGTGAAAGCACAAGTAAATTTCCAAAAGAATAGGCATAGCAATAAAACGGAGAATGGTAAAAATGTGGAATATAAAGCCACTCCCATTTAAAATCGTCTGAAATACGTATCGAATTTCCAAATTGGGCCTTTAAATTATCGATGTACAAATTAGATATATTGTCAATAGTAACACTCTGTTCTACAATATGCTTATGAGCTACTATTTCAAATATTGTAAAAAAGGCCTGTCGCATAATCGTTGCATACATATCATCAATTTGTTCTGCCAAGAAAATCTGTTTCTTTTCTCCATTTAGTTTCTTGTAAATTTCTTCATTCAGAATCATCTCTCCAAAAACAGATGCAGTTTCAGCTAAAGGAAGGGGAGCATGTGATACCAAAATTGGTTTATTGGATGCGAAAATGCTATGTATTGCATGTCCAAATTCATGTGCCATTGTTGAAACATCTCTCATCATTCCATCAAAATTTAGTAGCACATAAGGAGTTCTTTGTGGGGAAACAGTATAACAGAATGCACCACCAGTTTTACCATTCCTAATTTCGGAATCAATATGATTTTCCTTGAATAAGCGTTCAGTGTATGTACCAAACCTTGGATCAAATTTATAAAATGTATCCAAGACTAATTTTGCAGCGTTCTTAAAAGTAAATTTAAGAATATTACTATTTGAAATTGGTGCATAAAGATCATATCGTCTCAGTTTTTTCACACCAATCAATCTTGCTTTTTCGAGAAAATAATCGTGAAATAAATACGCGTTTTCTTTACAAACTGATAATAGTGTCTCTACAGTAGCATCATCAATGTTATTATAAATATTTCTAACTGAAATGGCAGAGTTGAATCCTCTAATAGAGATATTTTCATCTCTCCATTGGGTTACTAGGTTTTGGTAAATTTCACCTAGTACTCCACTATTTTTCTCATATGTTTTCAATAATGCTTTGTAAGCATATTCCCTTTCATTTGCTTTTGGACTCCTTACCAATGAAAGAAGTTTTTCCTTATTTTTGAAACTTTTAATTATCTTCTTATTTCCCCTTTTTTTGACTACTGTAAATTCAAAATTATTAGTCATTCTATCATATATTTTTATGAGAGCACCTAGGCCAGTTACTTCTAGTGTGTTGATTATTTTCTCTTCCGATTCATTGAGCGAATATTTTGCAATTAATCTTTTATGCCTTAAATATTCCCTATAAACAGTGGATATGCTATCAATTAATCGTTGGGCATTATTCTTGTCGAGCTCTTTTTTAAACCATAAATCAAAAAACAAGATCTGGTTACTTACTTCCGAACTTAATTTTTCCATTTGGAGAACTAGAGCTGCAACCTCATTCGATGAAGTGTTGGCAGCATATTTAAGATGAGCAAAACTATTCACAGTGCTAAGATCTTCTAAAATATTCTCAATCTTGTGTACTAAACCTTCAAAAATCGAAATGCTCAGATCTGGTTTTAGAATTCGCCTATTGTCTTCAAAATCCCTCACATCTTCTTTAATATTAGCAACTAATTCCGCAACTTTCTTTGTGGAGCTATCATCGACTAAATCAGTAAGATCCCACTTTCCTAATTTAATATTTGAATTGTTTAGCATTATTTCTTTTCATCTTTAAACTGTACTTGGACTTTAATGTTTTTCTGATTGGTTATATGTGCCTAGTATCTACAGGTGCGGCTTGAGATTGAATTATCGAAATTTTTCAATATTGCCAATATAGTTAATTTTGAATATAGTTATATATCGTAAATATGATAATAAAAATACCATAATGGTTTTCAACATAGGCATAATGGTACAGGCTGACAATATTCAGTAATTGAGGCGTTATCTGAACGCCAAAACTGATTAAAAATGCCATCCTTCTATGTTGAATAAATTTGGATTTTTTAAATCGTAAGAATTATTTATTTTTCAAGTATTCTTTTTTCATTTCCCCGACCCATCTATTTTTCTTTGAATATAGTCTTTTCTTGGAACGTTTTTTACATTCCGATAAAACATATGATGATATAATTGGAAAACAAATAGAAGAATCTCCATACACTATTACATTGTTTCTATGTGAGGTCTTTATTTTGCCCCAGCTTTTTCCTTCTTGTATAGTCGCTCCCGATAAACCCCCTGTATCGGGCCGTGCATCGGTAATTTGTATTACATAATCGTGCCCACTTTCCTTTAATTTCAATATTTGATATATAGCTGGTCCTGTCTGTTGGAAAAAATTTTTTGGAACTCCACCTCCTAATTCTATTCCACCAGAAACTTTACTTTTCCAAAGGATCGCTGTTGATTCAGCAATATCCAACATAACGTTTGGAAAACTTTTCACATCTTCAAATATCAATGGTAACATGTTGAGTCCTATAGAAGAATCACTAATTGCAGGAATGAATACTGGTACATCGTTTTCGTAGGCTGAAACAAGAAATGATTTTTTTGGATTTATTGAATTTTCATGAGCTGCTTTGCCAAGTCTATATGACATATCAGCAGTAGAGTACGATTCAGAATGATTCTTTTCAATTTTTTTTATTTCTCTTTGAACAATAATATCCTGGGCTTGTAAAGTTCCTACTTCTTTTATGTATACATCATAAATTCGTACAATCTGCTTAGAGAATAGCACGTCATCGTCAACCTGAAAGTGACCTTGCCTTACAGGTAAATCGTAGGCAAAATGAAGATCATGGTAAACATTGGCTCCAGTTGTTACAATCCAATCTACAAAACCATTTTCGATCAGAGTTTTGATTGTTTTACCCATACCAATCGGTGTTAATGCACCTGCGAGCGTTAAACAAGTCGTACAGTCCTTATCAATCATTTCTTTCATGATTTTTGCCGCTTCGAAAAGTCTCCTTGCATTGTATCCTGTTGATCCGAAAAAATCAACCAATTGTGATATGGTCATATTTTTTGAAATAAGTGGAGGATCAATCTTTTTGCCTGTAAAAGAATGTGCGCTATTCACCTATTAGGATGCAGAAAAGCCATTAAAAATTTTAACTGAACTAGAGTTTTTATTTTACGGAAGCTAAATTTGTTTACATTTATCTTAAGATTGGTATAAGGATTTTAGAAGACTAGTTCCATAATTATTTGCTACCCTTTTTTCTTCGTATGTGCTGCATTCTATACATTTTATCCCATTGTTTATTTTAACAGTATCCCCACCACAATTCAGACACAATGAATACAACAAACCAAAATCTGTTCCATCTACAGCGAGATGAATCGACGAATTCAATAGACTCGTAATTTGTCCGCGAATAATATCACCTATTCGATAAATCGATTTTGCCTTCTTGTTATATCGATCTCGATTCCATCCTTTATTATTTCCCATTCTCGCTGAAGCGATGGCAGATAGACCAGAAGTAGACAATCTGTTATTAACATAAAATAGCTTAACTGAAATCATTGATCCAAACAACATCTCCACAAATCCCATAACAACATCCCCTATTTTGGGTAATTCTTGCGAATTTATTTGATCAATTTTAATCGTCCTTCTTTTAAAATCGTATTCCTTTTTACCCAAAACACTTGACCTAATTGTTCCATCAAGGATGAAAGTATTACGCCCAGCTTCGAATTCTTCAATTTCTGCTATATATTCACCTGGAAAGACCATTCCAGATGTTTTTTTCTTCATACCATGTAGATGACACCAGATGTAGTTATAATTGTTACAGGAAGATGAAGACTCCCGAGAAAGAATTCATGTTTAAGCTTTATAGCTAACCTTTGCTGACGCCAAATGCAAATCCCGCTGCAAAACCTCCAGTTAGTGGAATGCCAGAGTGTGAGATAGAATTAAAGATTTGGTCACCTATTCCTGGAAAGAATGGAGCATTTAGACTTAAACCATCAAAATTAGTCATTAAACTACTTACTGTTTCTTCCACCTTTGCCCAATTTAAGCCGATTAATCCATTGTACTGTAAATAGTATATGATGCCAACCAATAATCCTGACACTATAATGATTATTTTTAGTATTTTCTTTATCGCATATCCCATCAGGAAACCTAAAAATCCTCCTATTCCTATAGAGGTGGCTAATCCTCCTATTCCTATAGAGGTGGCTAATCCTCCTATTCCTATAGAGGTGGCTAGGGAGCTAAAATCGATAAACATCCTTATCAACTATCCCAGAACCATAGATATATGCAATATTGACATTTTTCATGAAATCATTGAACTGCATATAGTTCTAGTTTTTTTAGAGCAAGCTTATTTGCAAAAGTTTCTTAGATTATAATTAATTAGTAGTTACTTATGGAAAAAAATGTTCGATTCAATCAGTTCTTGTAGACCCACATGTTTTCCCAAATCAAACAATCTATTAATAACCTTCTTTTATTTCTAAATGTGAAATTCGTAGAGTGGTTCCCTTTTTATCAGCAGATTAGAATGGAATTTGGATATAGCACAGAAAAAGATCAGATGGCAGCTGATATGTTAAGTAAAATGATAAAGAGGAAAGCATTACAAGTGTCTAATATCCAAAAAAAGATACAAGGAAAGGAGGTACTTGTGATTGGGGCAGGTCCAAGTCTGGAAAAAAATATTGAGTTTATCAGGAAAAATAAAAAGTACATAAAGATAGCAGCCAATGGTGTGGTGGAGATTTTGCTCAATAAGAAAATTAGACCAGACATAGTGGTCTCAGATCTTGATGGAAATCCGAAATTTCTAAGGATGGCCGAAAAATTGGGAGCAACGATGGTTATCCATGCTCATGGAGATAATATAGAGAGTATGGAAAAAAATGTTCCTAAATTTAGAAAAATAATTGGTACAACTCAGGTAATGCCAACTGAGAATGTATATAATTTTGGAGGATTTACTGATGGGGATAGAAGTGTGTTTATGGCTGAAGAAATGAGAGCAAAGAGTATTACTTTAATAGGTATGGATTTTGATAACAAGCCAAGAAAATTTTCAACAAAGGACAATGATGTTAATATTAATTTAAAACGAAAGAAATTGAGAACCGCAAAAAGATTGCTTGAAATGCTAGGAAAGCAATCTAAATCTAAGTTGATTAACAAATCAGGCACAAAAATAAGAGGCATTAAATCACAGCCATGAATTATTCATTTGTCTTCAACCGCAAAATTAAGTGAAGGAAAGCAATTTATCAGTTGTAGTTAATGTGAAAAACTATTATATGTTTTTAATATAATGAATCCTGTCATGTCCAGTTTTTCAGAAGATGATATTCGACGCGCAGCCGAAGTGCGTGAATGGTTGGTTAAAGAGGTTACCAATAAAAAAGAGGAACTCGATAAACTTCGTGATACCCTTCTAATAGTTGATTCTTTGTTAAAAAAAACAAGCTTCATAACAGCATCAAATCTTGAATCTTCTGCTACTAACATAAAGGATAAAATTGTTCCAGAAATCCAATCTGTTCAAGAAAAAGAAAATGAGATGACAACCAAAACCAAATCCAGTTCCGATTTAACTTCAGAATTAGCAAGTAACGATAATTCTCTTGATGATAATCAAGGGGTAGAGATTAAGCCCTTAAAGCGAGCAAAAGATAACTTTTTGATATCGAACGCAGAATACACCTCAACATATGTAAAAATACCTTTGGTAAATGATATCAATCTAAATATTAATACTCCTCCCTTTAGATCTTTTTTTATAAACCGTATATTGGAAGGAATGAAGACAAAGGATAAAGAAAAAATTCAGAAAGGTGAAATTAGTGAATCTGACATCATAGATTTTAAAGTAGATAGCGATCAAAATGGAATAATTAAGAGCGTTACAGTTTCAAATTATCGAGAAAAAGAACGGCTTAATGAAATTTTTAATACAGCAACATGGGTTTTTACCAGAATGTTGGAAAAAGGAATTTAACGTAGTTATGGATAAAATTGTTGTACTAGACTTTGGATCACAATACAGTCACTTAATTTGTAGACGAATTCGTGACTCCAATGTATATTGTGAGCTTTTGCCATATAATTCTCCCTTAAGCTTGATTAAAAACTTAGAACCTAAAGGAATAGTTCTCTCTGGTGGTCCTTCGAGTGTGTATTTACAGGGTTCTCCAAAACCAGATAAGCAGATTTTTGATATGGGAATTCCTATCTTGGGAATATGTTACGGTCATCAACTAATTGTTGATGAATTTAAGGGGAAGATAAAACGTTTTGATAATAGGGAATATGGCTATGCCGATTTAGTTATTGATGATAATTCAGACTTATTTAAAGGCATTAATAAGAAAATAAAATGTTGGATGAGCCACGCTGATGCTGCTGAAGATATTCCAAATAATTTTAAAATACTAGCACATACGGATAATTCTTTCTCTGCTGCAATTGCAAATAGAGATAAAAAATTTTATGGAATCCAGTTCCACCCAGAGGTATCACATACCGAACAAGGGAATAGAATTCTAAGAAATTTTTCACAGTCCATAAGTAATGCAAAACCAGATTGGACAATGCAAAATTTTATTGACTTTACTATCAAAGAGATCAAAAGAAAAGTTCAAGATGATAAAGTATTATGTGCTATTAGTGGAGGGATTGATTCTACGACTCTTGCTGTTTTGCTTAATAAGGCAATAGGTAATAAATTGATATGCGTTTTTGTCAATAATGGATTATTAAGACTAAATGAAGAAGAACTGGTTCCTAAATTAATAAACAAATATCTTGGTATTAATACTGTTTGTATTAATGCAGAGGAACGCTTTTTGTCAAGGCTAGAGGGAATAGGAGATCCGGAACAAAAAAGAAAGATCATTGGAGAAGAATTCGCGCAAGTATTTTTACAGGTAACAAGAGACTATGGGCCATTTCAATGGCTTGCTCAAGGAACCCTATATCCTGATGTAATCGAAAGTGGCTTTTCTAAAGGCCCTGCTGCTGTAATTAAGACGCATCATAATGTCGGAGGTTTACCTCAATGGCTTAATTTGAAAGTATTAGAACCTTTTAGAAGTTTGTATAAAGATGAAGTGAGGCAAATTGCGGTTCTATTAGATATTCCAAATGAATTCATAAAAAGACATCCTTTCCCAGGTCCAGGGCTGGCGGTTAGAATTATTGGTGAAATCACTGCTGAAAAAATTAGAATTGTTAGACATGCCAGCAGCATAGTTGAAAGTGAACTAATGATATCTGGTTGGTATGATAAGGTGTGGCAAGCATATGCAGCAGTAGGTGATGACCTTGCTGTAGGTGTACTTGGAGATGAAAGAGTTTATGGTCACATAGTAACAATAAGGATTATTGAATCGTTAGATGCAATGACCGCTGACTGGTCAAGGATACCTTATGATTTGATATCCAAAATCAGTAATAGAATAACAAATGAAGTTAATGGTGTAACATGGGTCAATTATTCAGTATCAAGCAAACCACCTGCTACAATAGAACCACAATAACTTATTCATAATTGTCTCGTACGAGATCCAATGCTTCAGCTATTGAAGGAGGTTCAAATTCTGTGCTTCCAACATATAATGAAGCATAAGCATTTGAAAATAACAGTCTTTCAGTTGCGTCTAAACCCGCAAAATATCCTACTATATCGGCGGCATCCCAACAATCTCCAGAACCCGTAAGTTTTTTAGGAACTGTATAAAAAGAATTAACAAATAGGACTTCCTCTCCATCAGACCATGCAGCTCCGATCCTTGTATGAAGATCGATTTTAAGTCCAAATTCGGATGACAATGTTTTTACAACTTTTTTTACATTTTCAATATCATTCAAGTCTAAAGATACCCGGGAATCAAGATTACAAGCTTTTAAGAGAGAAGTGCATTCATTTTCATTAATGCTTAATACGTCTAATAAGGAACTTAAATTCTTCAATGTGTCTTTAAATTCTTCTTTTCTAGTTTCTATATCAGCAGGATCCAAGAAATGAAAAGCCTTGGGAGAATTATTAAATAAATAGTGAGCTAATTCGGTTCCTTTCAGATTGCTTCCCCAATTTGTCAATACAACACCTTTTGCAGAATTGATTATTTCTAAATCTGTCGGCGGACTAAACATTTCAGGACCAAAATTCTTATTGTCTCCTATGTCACTCATCATTACGTTAGCATATGTTTCTTTGCTGTCATGAAACTCAAATGATGTAGTAGACCCGTGTTTGCCATTTTTTACTAGTAGATTAACACTATTTCCAAACTTTGAGAAGATCGATTGAAGTATTGATGTTCCAATATTATCGGCAACAGTAAATAGTGTCACAGATAATCCCATTTTAGCTAAACAATAGGCAACATTAACTGCATTGCCGCCCTTAATATCAAATGTACTAACTCCCCTTATACTTCCACCTCCAATTGTTGTTTTGCTATTGATCATCTTAAAGAGTTCATCTTTAGAATTTATTTTAATAATCCTGTCTAAAAAAAAATCGGGAAGTACAACTATTGTACCATCTAGTCTAAGCTGTTTTAGTTTTTCGAACATTTGCTAAAATGATTATATATCTATAGTTTTTATTTAAAGCGTTTCAAACCTTAAAAATAAAATAATTAAGATATTTTTTAAATTGTCTTGTAAACGATTGATATGATAATAAAAATGAAGTTACTCCATGTCCATTCCGCCCATTCCGCCCATTCCGCCCATTCCGCCCATTCCGCCCATTCCGCCCATTCCGCCAGGCGGACCAGCAGGCATTTTAGATTTACTAGAAGCAATTACATCATCTATTCTTAGAATCATATTCGCGGCTTCTGATGCAGATTTTATTATTTGCTGTTTAACTGCTATAGGTTCGATCACATTCTGTTTATACATATCAGTAACAACAGTATTTATGACATCAATTCCGGTCCATTTTGAACCCTTACTCTGCTTAGCTCTTAGTGTTGTCATGGTGTCTATTGGATCCATTCCTGCATTTACTGCTAGTGATAGAGGAATTGTATCTAGAGCATCTGCAAACTTTTGAACCGCTAACTGTGCTCTGCCTTCCATGTTGCTGGACCATTGACGCAATTCATTAGCCACAAAAGCTTCTGGTGCGCCACCACCTGCAACTATTACTGGATTTTCTAAAACATCTTTTACTACCATTAAAGCATCGTGTATGGATCTATCAGCCTCATCGACAACTCTTTGAGATCCTCCTCTAACCAAAATTGAAACAGCCTTTGGATTTTTGCATCCCTCAATGAAAACCCATTTATCTGTTTCAACTTTTCTCTCCTCTACTAAATCGGCTGAACCTAAATCTTTAGAAGTAAAATCATCTAAATTATTCACAATTCTGGCACCGGTTGCTTTAGACAGCTTTGACATGTCACTTTCCTTGACTCGTCTGACGGCAAGTATGTCTTCTTTTGCCATATAATGCTGTGCCAAGTCATCGATGCCCTTTTGACATAATACAACGTTTGCGCCAGCTCCCTTAATCTTATCAACCATTGATTTTAACATCCTGTTTTCTTCATCAAGGAACATTTGCATTTGTTGAGGATCATTAATTCTTATCTCAGCACTCATCTCTGTTTTCTCTATTTCTAATGCAGAGTTTATGAGAGCGATTTTTGCTTTTTCTATTTTCTTTGGCATTCCGGCATGCACAACTTCCTTATCTAGAACTATTCCTTTGACTAGTTTGCTATCTCGAATGGAGGTCCCAGGTTTCTTTTCTACTTTTATATTATCTAAATCTACCCTTAGTTTCTTACCATCATCAATACTTTCAGCAATTTGTTTTGTAGCATCAACTACTATTTTGGCCAATGTAGGACTATCATCAGAAACAAGTTTTGAATACATGCTTGTTCTTGCAATATTTGTCAAAACATTTCTATCATTGACATCAATTTTTATGCCTATTTTTTGTAAAAATTCAAGGGCTCGTTCTGCAGCTGCGGTATACCCATCTACAATAACAGATGGATGTACATCTTTGTTTACTAACTCCTCTGCTTTTTCCAATAGCGCCCCAGCAAAAACAACTGCCGATGTAGTACCATCTCCTACTTCGTTATCTACAGATTTGGCTACCTCTACCATCATTTTTGCTGCAGGATGTTGAACATCCATTTCTTTAAGAATTGTAGCACCATCGTTTGTTATTGTAACATCTCCAAGAGTATCGACCAGCATTTTATCCATACCACGAGGGCCTAAACATGTTTTTACCATCTCCGCAATAAGCTTGGCGGCTACAAGGTTATTTCGTTGTGCTTCTTTACCTTTGCTTTCTCTAGTTCCTTCCTTTAAGATTAAAACTGGCATTCCACCAGCTGTTGCTTGAATTGATTCCAATTTACATATCACCTAAGTAGAATATCTTAGATTTTATCATGCCTCTTTTATAGTTTTAGGAAAAATAGATTTATTTACATTATTGAGTATAGGACAATATTATTTCAAGCTAGTACAGAATTTCAATCTTGTAAGTTGGTTTATTGAATCATGTTCTGGTATGTAATTCTTCAATCTCCTGGAATAGGTACACCTAGTTATTTTTTATCTGTTTTGTCTAACCGCATTTGCCGGATAATATGCCATATTACTAAATGATTCAAGTTTAAATAAATGAGCGTTCATATTGCCTTTAATCATAAATCTGTCGAGGTACAAATGATTGATTCCACAAGTAACCCTCACCAATCGGCTAAAAAATTATTATGAACTTACTAAACCAAAAATTTGGTATCTCCTAGTTTTTACTGCTTTTGGATCGGCGATAACTGCTTCATATACGACTGATAACTTTCTTTCCCCGGTCCAGTGGATCTTTCTTCTTGTGGGTATAGTTACTGGGTCTGCGGCTGCAGATGCTTTAACGGGGTATAATGATCGTGATATTGATGCCATTATGGATAGAACTAAAGCACGTCCAATTCCTTCTGGTAGAATTTCTCCCAAAAATGCGCTTATTTTTGGTTTACTTTTGGCATCTATATCACTATTCTGTGCTTGGTCAATAAACTACTTGACTTTAGGGCTCATGGCATTTGGTCTTTTCGACAATATTATAGTATATAGTAAGTGGTTGAAAAGAAAAAGTCAAACCAATATTATCCTTGGAGGTTTCTCTGGTGCAGTTCCAGCATTAATTGGATATGTAGCAGTCACAACAGAGAATATAGAAATAGGTTTAGTAATGGCCGGACTAGTTTTCTTATGGATTCCAACACATATTTGGAGTTTGGCATTACATGTAAAAAACGACTATACAAAAGCAGGTGTACCAATGCTTCCTGTTGTTGCGGGTGAAAAAAGATCTGTACAAGTGATAGCTGGTACAACACTTCTAATGGTGGTATTTAGCATAATACCTTTTTTCCTAAATCAATTTGGCTTGATTTATTTTATTACTGCCATATCTGCGGGTATTATTATGATAGTTACGTCATTATGGCTTTTGGTAAGACCCGGTGAGAAAGTTTCGTGGCTTCTTTTCAAAATCTCGAGTCCCTATTTGACAGCTTTATTTGTTGCATTCATGATAGATGCGATATTTCACTAAACATAATTTTCACATTCATACAGAACTCTTGCAATAACTACATGTGATTCTAAACTATAGGGACTAATCGAAAATAGGTTGTTAAATGTTTGACTTACACTTTCTGAAAAATGTCCTCTTTGGAAGCCTCCGATTACAAAACAATAATTTTTAGAATTATTAACTACATTATGCAGTAGAATATCACTTATTTTGCTTTTTGTTCCTTGTACAGAGAATCCAAAAAGTAAATCCGGTCTGATTATTTTCTCTATTAAATCATTAAAGCTAACAGTCTCTTTTAGCTCTATTAAATTCGGTAAGTTGTTGTTTTTGTGTCTGTTAAAAATACTAACCATCAGTCTCTCAAATCTGAAATAATTTTTTGGAATTTTCAGATCTTGATTTATTATTATTAATTTATTATCAAATGTAGATACATAAACTTTCAATTTTTTCTGCATAAATAATGGAGTTGAGAGTGCTTCAACCAGATCGAAATGCACTATATCTGGTCTTCCACGCTTCCACCATTGCTGTATATTTTTTTCAACCATAGCTTTATGATGATAACTAATATCTAAGAGAATCTCGTTAGAATCTCTACCAACTCTTTTGCGGTGATTCTTTACAGATGGATGATTTTTCAGAATTTGTGGTACTATTTCTATGGCTGCTTCAGCAATTACGAGTGAATACAATCAGATTTACACAAAATTAATTTCGTTAGATGACATTTATTTCATAGCATTTTAATATAGCAGAACGTAATTACTAGTTCTCGACGAGATGGATTATGTCAGAATTGAATTTTAATGAATAAAAAGAATATAGAAAGAATAGCAGCTGAAAGAATTGAAATTTTAATCGATAATGCATTGCGAGAAGTAAAAGATAATGAGAAATTGTCGCAATCTTATGCAAATTTGGCTCTAAAAATAGCAATGCGTGTTAGAATAAGAATGCCGTATTTCATGCGTCAGCTATTTTGTAGAAAATGTAAGCAATTTATTGTTCCCGGAATAGATTCTAGAGTTAGAATTGGTAGAACTAGGGTCAAGAGTATTAGGATTACTTGTATGAAATGCAATCATGTTTATCGGAAGATAATTGTAAATTGATGAGATATTATTCAGTCTGGTTTGCTTAATGGTGATAATTACTATTTATTTACATTAATTTCTTTACTATTTAAAAGAATGCTATAGTATTTGTCTGCTTTATTCCAAGCATCATTGCCGTCAATGATTTCAAATGTCGTAATAAAAGAGAATTGTTGCATATGTGTTCAAGAAATTAGCATTCATTACGAGCTTCCTTTCAATAAAAATTTGCTAGCGGTGAACCGACTTGAATAAAATGATTTATAAGGGAATTTCCAAGAATGTTATAGATTATTATGGCTAAGGCTTATGATATTCCTGCAGATGAATTAATTACTCATTTAGCAGAAAATTTGAAAAAGGATAAAAAAATAGAGGCCCCTCAATGGGCACAGTATGTTAAGACAGGTTCTCATGTAGAAAAAATTCCCCAAAATAAAGATTGGTGGTATATCCGATGTGCATCATTATTAAGGAAAGTGTACATTAACGGTCCAATCGGTATCTCTGACCTTAGAAGTGAGTATGGTGGTAAAAAGCAAATTGGATATAATGTTGCACATCATAAAAAAGCTGGTGGTGCAATAGTAAGAAAGGCCTTACAACAGCTAGAAGTTGCAGGTTATATAGCTAAAAAGAATAAAGGCAGATTTATTTCTGATGAAGGAATGAAGAAAGTTGATAGAATGGCTACAGAGTTATACAAGGAACTTGTGAATTCAAGGCCAGAATTGGAGAGGTACGGTTAGATAATTATTAAACCTGGCGAGAGCATGTCTGTTTCACCATCCGATAACAACGGCGAAGATACAAAAAGACGCGAAGCGGAAGCAATGATGAGACAAAAGGCATTAATGGTCCTATTGGATCAGGATGCAAGACAAAGACTTACGAATATAAGAATGGTTAAACCAGAGCTTGCACTCGCCGTGGAAAATTATCTCATAACAGCCGCTTCAGCCGGTAAATTGAATAGACCACTGACTGATGAGGAACTTAAGCAACTATTAATTAACCTACAACAACCTAAAAAACAATTTAGAATAAATCGTATTTGACTTTGAGCATCTCGAATCATTTGTGTTAGTTTCTTGGTTAATGTTCCTGTCAAAAATATCATATGTTGTCATGCACTCGTTCTCCCTATATTATTGAAGGTGGGAGTTTCTTAAGAGTGAGTTTCCGTTGAATCTGAAACTAATTGACTTGCACTAGTCAGATCCTCGATTTTCTTGTTTATATTTAACGCTATTTCCAATAAGTCAGGTTCAATTCTGTTTTGTTTTATGAAGGATGCTAAGGCTTGAGTGTCTTTAGGTAAGCACATTCCATCAAATGGTCTGCCAAATTCGGTGCCATACTTGCCAATTCTTTTGTCTAAAGATACCCCCAAACTTACAACCTTGTGATCTATTCCAAGATGTTGACATATCAATCCTATTTCATTAAAAAATGAAATCTTTAATGACAAAAAGCAATTTGATGCATATTTGATCAGTTCTGCAGCCTCGAATGATGTAACGATTATATTTTTTGTTAATCGTTCGTATATCTCTACTAGAATTTTGGATAACTGAGCATGATCCTCACCTATTATTACCCTATCTGGTTTGAAGAAATCATCCAATGATGAATTTTGTCTTAGAAATTCTGGATTGTATACAACATCATAGTCAATCCCTCTCTTTGTTTTACAATTTTTTTCAAGATAATTGACAATTACATTACGCATTGTTCCAGGCAAAATCGTGCTGCGGAAGACAAACAAATGTTGTTTTTCCGCTGTATTGAGATACTTTGTTATCTGTTGTAATACAGAAAATATCTGAGATAGATCTTGTTCAGAATTATGGGTTGGAGTATTCACGCAAACAAACGAGATGTCAGTTTGTGACAATGCTTCGCTTAAATTATTTGCAACATTATATCCATCATTCTTTAAAGCTTTAAGCCTTTCTTTTGAAATGTCGTAAAAAATAACTTTATGGCCTAATTTATGAAAGCCTTGGCCCGTTGCAGTCCCTACAACACCAGAACCAATAACACTTATTTTATTCATTTCCAAATCACTCTCTTACAGGGATAATAATTAATAGTATTTATATAATTACCAGGTTTACCTCGACCGATGTTATGGATGGAATCATAACAAAAATATTGATTCTTCGTATTATTGTATTTTGAATATTTTCATAGCTTCTTAATACTTGACCAATCACTAATAAAAATAGTAGATATCACTGGTGATACCATTGGATTAAGTAAACTGCGTTAATCTAATACATCACCCTTAGACAATCCCGCACGAATTTTATTAGAAAGTTTAAACTTAAAGAAATAACTATATTAGTCTAAGAACTTTTCAAAAAATTCATGAAAGCAGCAGTATTTAGAGAATATGGTCAAGATCCTCTGAAAGTTGTGAAGATAGATGATGTTGATACTCCCAAAATCAAACCCAATGAAGTTATGATAAAGGTAGAAGCGGCCGCATACAACTACAATGATCTTTGGGCGATTTGGGGAGACCCAGTCAAGGTACCACTTCCACATATTTCGGGAAGTGATGCAGCAGGTACTGTGGTTGAAACAGGTGAAGAAATTGCAAAATTAAAAGTGGGTGACAGAGTAGTTTCTCATTCTAACATGAGCTGCAGAGTATGCAGCATGTGTACATCCGGAAGAGAATATGATTGCGATGAACGACTCATTTGGGGTTTTCAAACTGGTCCTCTCTGGGGCGGCTTCTGTCAATACACACATTTGCCCGAAGTAAATGTAGCTAAAATCCCCGATTCTGTCTCATTTGATGAGGCAGCTGCAGTATCGATGGTTGGGATGACAGCTTGGCATATGCTTGTAGGAAGGGCTAAGATAAGACCTGGACAAACGGTCCTTGTGATGGGTGGAACAAGTGGTGTTGGAATGGCAGGTATTCAGATAGCAAAACTATATGGTTGCAGCGTAATTGCAACTGCTGGTAATAAGGAAAAAATGGATAAATGTATTGAATTGGGTGCCGATCACGTAGTTAATCATAGAGAAGCCGATTGGTATAAAAAAGTAAGAGAGATAACAAAAAAACAAGGTGTGGATGTGGTTTTTGAACATATTGGAAAATCAACTTTTCCGCAAGAAGTAGGTCTTCTTAAAATGGGAGGTACATTAGTAGCTACCGGTGCAACTACGGGATATGATTCTACTATAGATTTGAGATACTTATTCTTCAAAGGAACCAATCTACTTGGTTCAACTCAGGGTAATAAAGCAGAATTAGAACAAGTTATTCACTGGACTGGTACGGGCAAAATTAAACCACTGATTAGTACAGTACTTCCTTTTTCAGATATGGCAAAAGGACATACTATGATGGCAAATGGAGAACAGATTGGCAAAATCCTCACAACACCTCAAAAACTTTAATTTTCCATTTTTTTAAATTTAGTAAATGTTCAGGAGTTTATTATTCATTCCTGCAAACAATGAGAGATTTCTAAAGAAATCAGCTAATCTTCATCCAGATATACTATGCTTTGATTTAGAAGATTCTGTCCCCTCTAATGAAAAAGTAGTTGCAAGAAATTTGGTGGGAGGACTACTTGCGTCTCAAGAGGGAAACAATGAATCATCTATTTATGTGAGAATTAATTCGATAGATTCTGGCTTGGTTGACAGTGATCTTGAGGGAGTCATCAAGGCGGGATTGGATGGCATTGTTTTACCAAAGATTAGTAATAGGGAAGAGGTAATTCTGGTTGTTGACAAAATTCATGCGATTGCCTCCAAAAGAAATATATCCTCAAAAATTCGAGTCATCCCATCTATAGAAACAGCAAGAGGTGTAATAAATGCTAATTCCATTGCTTCAGCCCATGAAAATGTGGTAGCCTTAATTTTTGGTGTCTTTGATTATTTGTATGACATGAATGTTGATGTTGAATACGATGAGTACGTGAGTTACAATTATGCCCGATCTAAGATTCCAGTAGATGCAAGAGCGGCAGACATAGATGCCTTGGATGGCATTTGGCAAAAAGTAAATGATGTTGATGGGTTGATTAAAGATGCGGTACTTGCAAAAAAATTAGGTTATTCAGGCAAAACATTGATCCATCCTTCGCACATAAATCCCATTCATGAAATATTCAGACCAACAAAGAAACAAGTAGAATGGGCAAAAAAAGTATTTGCTGCACTAAAGGATTCATCTGGAAAGGGAAATCCAAGAGGCGCAATACTATTAGATGGTAAAATGATTGATGCCGTACATTACAAACAAGCAAAGGCCGTTTTAAGTGCCGCAGAAAAATAAATTATTTCATAAATAAATAGCGTTACTCTTTATTGAATCTTTAATTATATTATCTAGATCTGTGTTTTATCTCTATAGATTGTTACAATGGCAATTGCTTTGATAATAGATAGGATAAAAATAAAAAACTAATAAAGTGTATAAAATAACTTTGATAGTCTACTAAATATTGATTATCCTATGGATCTATTGTTTAACCGTATGTTGGTTTTAGGATGGTCATTATAATTAAAATGTTTAACTAGAACAAACAATCTCATTCTATGAAAGAATTAAGGATAGAAACTGACCATAAATGTGACACCCCACATATGTATTATACTAATATTCAAGAGTAACAATGTTAATCGACGCTTATTAATGTATATTACATATGACTATTCATGACATATAGAAAAAATAAAAATAAAAATAAATATAGAGTAAATTTTGAAGAAAGGTGGGCCTGAATTGTTGGCTTCATATGATTGCCTGATGAGTGCAAAGACTTGTAAATCAAACACCAAGTCTGGAAAGGTAATCTATACACTCGAGAATCCCGAATCGATAATTTATTTAGGTAAAAAAGATATTTTATTCAATCAATTGATGGCTTGTGAAAAGTTAATAGATCATGTGAGGGATAACAATGATTTTGAACTAATTAGGACAGAAATTGATGAGTTAAAATTGATGTTGGATCTTGTAACATAGATTACTTTGTATATGGTTTCTCTAATTCCTAATCTAATTAGTATTTAGCATTTGGAATTGAAATTATAAGAATATAATCTATATACTGATTATATCTAACCTAAGTTAGTGTCTGGTTCACAATCACATAGAGACAGAATCTATATAGTTAGAGATATAATCATGAAACTTGTTGAATATGGTCAGTTAAACCAGACAGCTTTGGTTAGTTTTTGTGGACTAAACTTGAAGAAACATAGGACTATATTTGACAAAATGGAACTCAATGGGCTGATTATAAAAACAGAAAAACCTCTAGGAAAAAGAATGATAACTGTTTATAGTCCAACCCAGAAAGGATTAGAATTTTGCAGAACTATTATAGAACCTTATGAAAAACTTTTTCCAAGATCCTATGATACTAATGGAATTCATATTGGTCTGATTTAAGGGATCTATATGAATATGACTAAGGTTAGCAGTTAATCTTCAGAATCTTCTGTGAAACCAAAATCCGAAGCAATATTCCTATGAATTTCTTCTTTGTTAGCAAGATACTTACTATATCTTTTATTCCAGGTACTAATCATACGATATTGCCGAAATCCAGCAACAATCCAAACTGAAGAGATCGCAATTACTGATCCGAGTAATATTATCAAAACAAGTCCAAACTCATCCTCATCTTGAAGAATGGTAAAGAATGATGAGTGAGTTAGCAAAAATACAGAAAGAGCAATTGCAAGTGGAGCCAATATCAAAGCTGAGATAGACACACCTTTGAGGATGGTCCTAATTTTTGATATTTGATCAATAAATCCATCTACCAAATTTAATATGTCAGTACTACTTGATGTCATATCTCTTTATCCTCATGAGACGTTCCCATAATCATCAGTACTACTATGAACTCTATTATTTAGATTCTGGTTTACCATGTTAATCATATGAATTTCTTTGTCGAGAGAAGTAGTCATTTCTTTAAACCCAAACAATATCAATATCATATCAATATCACCCTGATTAAATGGTACTTTGGTTGTCACTGTCATGTTTGATAGATTTTGATTCTGAGTATGCCGGTCTAAACATTTAATCGATAACAATATCTCATTTATGATATTCCGGTAGCTTGATATAAGACTTTTTTTAGAATACAAGCTCTCAAATAGTCCCTCCTATGGAATTAGTCAAATTCAACTTCAATTTTACTTTATATGGTGATGATTTGGTTAATTAACTTGGATTAACATAGTTCAATGAAGATGATCTGCCGACATCAAATCATGTCACTGGAAAACGTTTTTTATTTAAAATAGCTCTGACAAATCATACGTGTCCCAGAAATCTAATGAACTTCAACTAACTAAAGTACTTGGAGGAATTTGAAACAAATTGGGGAACAACAAACTTAATTTAACTTGTTTATAGGGTATAACAATTATAAACCAAGAAAAATTACCTGTATGTCAGGTTTAACTAAGTGAGAACCGAACTTCCTTACTATTCTCAAATAGTATCAATAATAAGAACAATAAGAAGTATGAGATGGAATTTAGATTTTAGTTATTTCAGAAAATGGATACTAATAGGTCTTCTACTGGGCGTTGTTGCAGGTCTTGGAGCAATAGCACTTTTCCTTTCGGTTGAATTTTTTACAGGTATATTTCTAGAAATGGGAGCAGGATACTCGCCTCCTCTACCGGGAGGATTCCAAGGAAACAACTATACTTACGTTCTATTTATCGAGAGGCCGTGGCTAATACCATTGATAACTGGTTTCGGAGGTCTGTTAGTTGGTTTAATCACGACCAGGTTTTCTCCGGAATCAGAAGGACATGGGACAGATGCAGTAATAGATGCATATCATCACAAAAGTGGTAATATAAGAGCCAGAGTTCCTCTTGTCAAGGCTGTTGCTTCGTCTATCACTATAGGAAGTGGCGGAAGTGGAGGTACTGAGGGACCCGCGGGGCAGATTGCGGCCGGCTTTGGTTCACTCATAGGTAAACTATTCAAACTGGATGAAGATGAAAGAAGAATTGCAGTTGCTGCCGGCCTCGGAGCTGGCATCGGGAGTATATTCAAGATTCCACTAGGTGGTGCCGTCTTTAGTGCGGAGGTTTTGTATAGAAGGGATTTCGAAGTTAGAGCCTTAATTCCGGGATTAGTAGCGTCTGTAACTGGTTATACTGTTTTTGGCTTCGTTTTTGGATGGGATCGCCTATTCTCTATTCCTCTGGATCTTGTCAAATATACGCATCCAGCTTCACTAATTCTTTATGCGATGGTAGGTCTTATCTGTGCTGGAGTAAGTATAGGGTATGTAAAGATTTTCTATATCATATCTGATTATTTCAGTAAAATTCGGATTCCAAAATATCTCAAACCGGCTATAGGAGGTGTTCTAGTAGGAATGATAGGAATTGTATTTCCTCAAATTTTGGGAACTTCCTACGGATGGTTACAAATAGCAATTGACAAGGATTACGCCTTACTCCCTCTGTACATTCTTGGCCCTGTAATTGTGTTCAAGATCTTGGCAACTTCATTGACAATAGGTTCTGGGGGAAGTGCGGGTGTCTTTGGACCTTCCATGGTAATAGGAGGGTTCCTTGGAGCATTCATTGGTACAGTTTTTCACCTATTTGGATTATTTACTTGGATAGATGTTACTTCGGTAATCATAGTTGCAATGGTATCATTTTTCGGTGCTACAGCAAAAACGCCAATCTCATCAATAATAATGGGAAGTGAGCTAACAGGAGGTTATGCTCTTTTGGCACCTATGATGCTAGCTACATTTGTTGCATACATAATGTCTGGACAGCACAATTCAATATTCCGAAGTCAAGTACTAAATAGGTCTGATTCGCCTGCTCACAGAATGGAGTATCAACGCCCGATACTGAGTGACCTGTATGTGAAAGATGCCTTTAGGAGTGCCACTAATAAACTTTCTAAAGATGTATCGATTGAGGAATCTCTCCAAATAATGAGTCGAAATAATAGTAAAATGATTTTGGTTGTTGACCAGGATGACGTGCTTCAGGGTGTTGTCTACAAACATAAGCTTTTTGAATTTCCTGAGGAATATCGCAAGTCTGTTAATCTAGAGAGCATTATGATAAAGGATCCTTTTTTTGCGTATAACTCAGACTCGCTTCATAATGCCTTAGTTAGACTTTCATCAAACGATCTTCAAGAAATGCCAGTGTTATCAAATGAAGATAACAAGGTCATCGGAATTATAACGGTATCAGATTTAGTAAAACTCTATGACAAGGAGGTAGAAAAAATAACTAAAGTAATGAACAGATCTGATCTCAATACTAATAACGATAGTACCAGTAATAGCCGTCACCTAAGAAACAAATCTACCAATACGAAACAATAGAGGCTAACTCATCAAATAACTAAAATTAATCAATTTTTACCTTTGATGGTGCCTCTATAATTTTTTGGTTGCGGAGAAGAAATCGCTTTACTTGGATCACCCTTAATTTGATTAAGTAATTTTATTACCAACGGACCGCCCTTATGTAAACAACTGTTGCTCAAAGCAGTAATCATATTATCAATTTTAAATAAAGCGATATCTTTACCCTTTACAGAAATCACTTTGCTGGATCCATTCATTAATTCATCTTCATTTATCGTCTCTACAAATTCCTTGTTAATTATTACTAGCTCAACTTATTATACTATAGCTATTCGTATATAATTACACAAGCATTTGATAGACTAGAAATTGCTCATAAATGGAACCATCGTTTTATTTATCAGCATCTGAATTTAACCTTAGTCAATTGTCCTTTATTTTCTGCCCCGAATATTCAGGAAATTCATATGAATTGAAATGAAATATTTTTATTACGATATGGAGTTTTGATTAACATTTAATGTTCACTGGTATCATAGAAGGTACTGGAATTATCAAATCAATAGTCAAAATAAAGGACACAGATAGAAGTGCTGACAGTAGGATAGAGATAGACTTGGGGAAACTAAGTAGAGGGTTGCAAGTAGGTGATAGTATAAATGTCAATGGGACTTGCCTTACAACTACAAGGATTATGAAAAACAAAGTATGTTTTGAAGTAGTAAAAGAAACAATGAAACGAACATCTTTAGGAATGTTAGAAATTGGAGATCATGTCAATCTAGAGAGAAGTTTAAGGATAAGTGATAGAATTGAAGGACATATTGTATTGGGACATATTGATGGTGTAGGAGAAATTGAAGATATTGTTAAAAAACCTTCAGAAACTAAAATATGGATAAGTGTGAATAAAGAGATTGCAAAATTTCTGGTATCAAAGGGATCTGTTGCATTAGACGGTATAAGTTTTACCATTGTTGATGTATGGAAGAATAAATTTTCAATAGCATTGGTTCCTCATACACTAGCCGTTACTACATTTAAAAATAAATTGAAAGGTGATAAAGTTAATATCGAGGTAGACATTCTAAGCAAATATATAGCAAAATTTTTACCACGATAATAGTAATTACCAAAAAATCAGTAAACTATATAATTGTAATTAGTACTTTGAACTCCGTGTCGTTAGTTGAAGATGCGGTTAGAGCCCTAAGAGATGGGAAATTTATCTTGATTCACGATAGCGAATCTAGAGAAAATGAGGTTGACATGGTTAAGGCCGCCCAATACATCAGCCCTCAAGATATGGCAACGATGCGAAATGACGCCGGTGGTCTAATCTGCCTGGCTATATCAGATGAAATTGCGTCAAAATTGAAGTTGACATTTATGCATGATCTACTACATTTTGCTTCCAAAAACAATCCTTCGTTGTCAAAAATAATAAGTTCATTGGCTCCATATGGGGACCGACCTTCATTTTCAATTACTGTAAACCATGTCGATACTTTTACAGGTATAACAGATATAGATAGAGCACTGACAATTACCAAGATGTCTGAAATATGTTCTGACATAGATAATTATGGAAAATATGAATTTTCTAAAAAATTCCGATCTCCGGGTCATGTGCCAATATTAATTGCTGCAAAGGAATTACTGAAAGAGAGATCAGGTCATACCGAATTATCTATTCAATTGATGAAACTTGCACTTTTAATCCCAACAGTGGTAATTTGCGAAATGCTTGATTCTGATACAGGCGGAGCTTTAAAGGTTGACAAGGCGATAGAATATTCTAAAAGGTTTAACATTCCATTAGTCGAATCGCTTCAAATAAAAGAAACATGTGTGAATTGAGAATATTTTGAAACGAGTAAGATTAGGAATAGTCGTAGCCGAGTTCAATCAAGAAATTACTTGTAAAATGCTTGATGCAGCCAAATACCATGCAAAGAGTTTAAACATCCACGTGATAAAGATTTGCTATGTACCAGGAACGTTTGATATGCCTTTAATAGTTGAAAAACTTCTTAAAAATGAACAAATAGATGCGATTGTTACTATCGGTGCTGTGATAAAGGGAGATACAGGACACGATCTCATTATAGCTAATACTACTGCAAGATTACTTGCCGATCTTTCATTAAAATACCAAAAACCTGTTACACTTGGAATTACCGGTCCTGACATGACTGCAAAGCAGGCAAGGAAAAGAATTGTCACTGTTCCCAAAAGGGCAATAGAAGCAGCAAATAAAATGGTAACAAGGTTAAGAGAGTTGGATGATAAAAAGTAGGCATGAATAATTATAAATGACAATTCAAATTACCATAATAAAGATAGAAGGTTACGGTCCATGGACTCTAAAATTGGGAAGTGATAGAGAGGCACAATTACAAATATTCCAAGCAAAGTTATATAGCGATTTGCAAAAGATGTTCTCCAAAAGGGATTCTATTGTTTATTTTAATAGATTTGATGAGCTAATAGCGGTTACTAATGGATTAACTTTAGAGGATCATCTATCAATCGAACGAGAAATTAATGATATGCATAAGGATCTTAATATATCGATGTCTATTGGAACAGGTGCAACTCCTCTGGATGCAAATATTGATGCATATAATTCACGTAGAAATCACAGGTTGCTTGATAAAAGTAAGCTAATATATTCAAATGATCAAATTCAATTATTATATAATAATCCAAACAAATTATTTACAGATATGCTAGCTCAGATTTTACATTTAGATATTGATAATTCGACCAAAGTTAGCAACACACTTTCTCCTTATGAAATTACAACAAGAATAATGAAAATGTTTTCTCATCTTATCGAATTATTTATTGAACAAAAATCTATGACTTTTTTTCTTGGTGGTGACAACTTTATGGTCATCTCAAATAACGTTACCAAAGATAGAGTTTCCTTAATAACTAGTAAAATTTATGAAAGTCAAAATATCAAACTAAACTGTGGTATAGGAGTTGCACGTACTGGTAGAAAAGCAGTTCAGGCGGCTACAGAAGCCTTAGATACAATACGCAATCTAAGAGAGCGAGGAATAATTCAACCTATATACGAAATAAAATGGATCTAATAATTAGGAACATTAGTTTATTTTTTGGTAAAAACCTTGATTATATCGATAAAGGATACATAGTTATTGAAAATGGAAGGATCAAACATGTAGGCGGAGGAGATTATAATGGAAGATATGACGGGCCCATTTACGAAGGTGAAGGAATACTTGCATGCCCTGGATTTATTAATGCTCATACTCACATAGGTGATTCTTTTGGAAAGGATATAGGTGTTGATTCAAACTTTGAATCTAGAATTCATCCAATTCACGGTATCAAAAATAAAATTCTACAAAAGAGTGAGAGAGAACATCTGATCAAATTTATGAGAAGTTCTGCGATATCTATGACGAGAAATGGTATCGTAGTATTTGCAGATTTTAGAGAAGGCGGACTACAAGGAATAGATCAAATTAAAGAAGCGACATCTGGATTATCAATAAAAAGTATCATTTTAGGTCGGCCAGAATACTACTATGATATATCGCGAGATTTTTATGAAAATCGAAAATTTCCACCAGATGTTTTAGAATTGATTTGTAACATTCTAATTTTCGCTGATGGCCTAGGTATTAGTGGAGCAAATGAGAATACTGATAATTCATTGAAAGAATATAGACAAGTCATTCAGAGAAAATCTTTGAAAAAAAAATTCTTGATAGGAATTCATGCTTCTGAATCGTTTGAAACAGAAAAAAAATCGATTACCATAACAGGGAAAAGCGAAGTGCAAAGAATAATCGCAAACCTTTTACCTAATTTTATAGTTCATTTAACAAATGCTTCCGATGTCGATATCGAGCTTGTTGCAAAGAAGAAAATAGGAATAGTTGTTTGTCCAAGGGCAAATGGTACACTGGGAGTAGGCGTACCGAGAATTGCAAGGATGCTAAGCTATGGATGTTGTATTGGTATTGGAACGGACAATATTATGATAAATTCTCCAGACATGTTTCGAGAATTAGATTATATCTGGAAATTGACGAGAACAATTGAGGGTAGACCGATTTCCGCGAGAGAGATCTTAAAAATGGCTACCGTCAATGGAGGGAAAATACTTGGGATTAATTCTGGTGCTATCATGGCTGGTATGTCTGCAGATATGATGTTTATCGACAAGAATAATTTGGATATTTCACCAATGCATGATCCTCATACTTCTATTGTACATAGAGCAAATGCAAACTCAATACTTAGTGTTATGATAGATGCTAAATTTGTAGACGGGGATGAACTCTAATTGTATGTAATCTTAAATGCAGCAATGTCAATAGATGGAAAGATTTCTACTAAAAATAACGATTCGTCAATTTCATCTAAAATGGATTTCGTACGTGTTCACAAGTTAAGGTCATCAGTTGATGGAATTGTGATAGGAATATCAACAGTATTGAAGGATAATCCTATGCTAAATGTAAGGTATTTCACCAATGGGGCAAAGAATCCTACAAGAATTATAATCGATTCAAATGCAAGAATTCCATTAGATTCAAGGATCATTAAATCATCAAAGAAAATTCAAACCATTATAGCCGTAACACACAATGCTTCTTCAAAGAAAGTTAAAGAAATAGAGAATAAAGGTGCCCGTGTATTAGTAACTGGAAATGGAAAAGTAAGTATTAGAAAGCTATTCCAAAAATTAGAAAGAATGGGTCTTAGAAAAATACTTGTTGAGGGGGGCGGAGAAATAAACTGGTCTGTAATAAAACTAGGCATTATTAACGAATTAATAGTTACTATATCACCTTTAGTTATTGGTGGAAGGGACGCAAAAACATTGGTTGAAGGGGAGGGATTTGCAAATATCTCTGATGGGATTAAATTGAAACTATCAAATACCATAATACAAAATAACAATGAAATTGTATTATTTTATGAACTACGGTGAAATTTCTTCTTTTGAACTAATGTCCAGCATTATTTGTTCTATTTTGTATCTTAGAGCATCTTTAACATTCTCATTATTTACCATGTTTAGTGAATTTTTGCAATTTGGACATTTGAAGAATAATTCCATTGCGTAATCAAACTTAATTCTTGGACAATTTGTATTTCCACAATGGTAAAATTCTGATGATTCTTCATATTCCAATCGTTTCTGTAGTCTATCCAAAATCTTTTTTTTCTGATTTTCGATAAAATTTTCTGCTTGATCTCTTTTTGCTCTCCATCGATACACAAACCAACCTTTTTTTTCATCCTTAACTCTGATACCAGTAATTAATGCTTTACCGAACATATCATACAACACCTTCCTAATTATATTAATCCGCATACCTGTAGCGCCCGCTATCTCTTCGTCGGTGGCATCTTCAGTATTTAACAAGGCCCTCGCAACTTTATGATACTCTTCTCCACCTATGAGATTCGCTATCTTAACAAATGGATCTTCATTTTCACTTGGATGCATCCAACTAATTATGCGTCTTTTTTAGATATATATTTACCGTCAATCTGAGAATAATTAGATTTTTGATAGAAACAATAGTGAAAGTTCTGCATAAAGTTCATTTTGAATATGCTATGAGAAATGGAGAGATTATTATCGTTGGAAGATTCGTAATATTTTTAGTCTGATAAGCTAGAATTACATAAATTACGGAAATTTGCACTACAAACTTGAGTTTATTCTAACTTTTGTCCTATAATTTGATATTTAATCTCACATGATAGGTTCTTTAATCACTTTAAGCTCTCCGTTGTCCATGATTTCTATGCCCATGATCTTTAGTATTCTTCTGGCATCATTTACTCCTTCTCTTTGAATAATATTTCTTGCCATTTTTAGCCTATATCTTGGTATCCAATGTTGTCCTATCTTATACTTGCCTCGGATTTGATCTGGAACGACTTTCAAAACCGTGACTTCCCTAACTGATACCATATTGGATGAAAGTGACTCGTAGCCTCCTTCTTTTTGATATTTTTTCATCAAACCGTTTAAAGCATTTGCCTTTTCATCTTTATTCTGAACAATCGATGCATTTCCTTTAATAACAACGCTAACATACAGTGTGTCTGCCTGTGAAGCATCTGTAGGGTGAAAGTAATATGATGGTAAGAAACAAACGTAGGAATCAACTTCAAACCCGACCTTTGAGTTTCTTTTGATGTTTTCAATTTTTTCTCCAAATGGATGAGAATGCATATATACTGCACCAATATTCTTATTACTTGATAGAGTATCAATCATATCATTTTTAACATAAACAAAATTCATCGGTATTATTTGTGGATATCCTTGTTCATCAATTGACGCAACTCTACCAACTTTTTCTTGATTTAAAAAGTCAATCATATTAGCTAAGGATTTTATTTCCAACTTTGGTATTAGCTGCATATTTATTTTTGCTCCTTAGTAGTATAATTAAATTACTAAATTTATTGTATCTTAGTGTCGAGTGTTTGAGTTATATTGTTGCGAAAATTTTTTAGTCATGACTCATAACGTTGCCTATGAAAGATAAAAAAACGGTCTTGGTTACTGGATGTTCTTCTGGAATAGGATATGCAACGTGTCTTGTTTTAGCACGTAACAACTTTATAACGTATGGCTCAGTAAGAGATTCATCAAAATCTGAGAGGATTCAAGAAATAATAAATAGAGAAAAATTGCCTGTCAAAATATTACGTCTTGATGTAAACAACGATGAATCTATTGGAGTCGCAATTCAAAAAATTATTTCAGACTCAGGAAAAATTGATATTTTAGTAAATAATGCGGGATATGGCATGTTTGGTCCTATTGAAGATATTACAATTGATGATATTAAAGAACAATTTGAAACCAATTTTTTTGGAACAATCAGACTTATAAAAGCAGTAGTTCCTATAATGAGGCAACAAGGGAATGGAACAATTGTAAATATTAGTTCTATGGTTGGAAGATTTGGTGTACCACTTAACGCTGCATATGTATCGAGTAAATTTGCATTAGAAGGATTCTCGGAATCTATTTCATATGAGCTAAAAGAATTTGGAATAAAAGTTATACTAGTTGAACCAGGAGTTGTCCAAACTGATTTCTTTCAAAATCTTAGGATCAAGGGTATTGATTCTAAATCAGCGTATCATAAATTAATGGAAACAAGAATTGCCTTCTTAAAGACAGCCATGAAGAATAGTGCCTCTTCGAGCGATCAAGTCGCAACCATAATTCTTCATGCATTGAATTCTAAAGATCCTGATTTGCGATATGTAATTGGCAATGATGCAACAAATTCTATTCGTATGAGAAACTCTTTATCTGATAGAGAATTCATGAAATGGATAAGAGATAGTATATTTCATGGTAAGGGTTTTGCAAGATAACGAGAAATAAAGTTAAATTGATTTTTTTAGATATTTGCGCATACTAATCAATATCGGATCAAGATACCTAGACAACGAGATTGACAAAAGTGAGATTCCAGCACCCAACAATATACCGCCTATCACATCAAATAAATAATGATCTCCTAGATAAATTCTGGATATGCATACTAGAGCTGCCTCACATGCCAGTATTATAGATAATATCAGCTCCTTTTCTCTTCGATATAGTATTATCAGTGTTAATGCGCCTGCGGTAACGATAGAAGCATGGCCTGAGGGATATGCAAAATCTGTTTCTTGAAAAATATGAATTTCCTGCGTTTCCACCGGAGGACGGGGTCTTTCGAAAAAATTTTTGAATAATGTATTTAATGGAATAATAATCAGGAATGAAATAACGAGAATTAAAGCAATTTTTTTTCCTTTCCAACCTGCAAAAATACTCATAAACACAATTACCATCGACCACACTACCTCCCTTCCATACATTGACATCCAGATCATAAAATCATCTGTAAGAGAAGAACCAGAATTATTGATAATTGATGAGATTGTTGCATCAACTTTAATGATAGATGGATTCTGGTATCCTAGTTTGGGCGAAAGCACAATCCCGATTATTATGAATACCGAAATGCAGATAATTGCTATGAGTATGTATTTCAACACAACACCATAAGATGAGATACAATATATTTCATTTTAGTATAAAAAATAGTATAATAAACTGTTACAGAGAATTGAAATTAGTTCGCAATCTAATTACATAAAGAACATTTGACTAAATGTTCAAATTCCTTATACTATACTTATCGTCCTAATGAAAAAGTGTACTCAATGTAATAACTTTACGAAGACAATATACGCTTGTGTTCACACAAATAATTTAGATATGTGTTCCGAATGTTATCAAGAAGTACATTGGAAGTTAACCACCTAATTTGCATTTTTCCTTCAACCAATAAGGTGTATAACTCAAAAACCGGATACAACTATTTTTTATTAACTATTGCTAAAAAGAATAGTACTAGAATAGAAACACCCATTAAGGGTATTATAATATCTCCAAAGGGATTATCGAAGGGTACACTATGTTCTAAAAATTCATAAAATAAAAAAATACCAAATAGCAAAAATGCTACAATGGCATATTGTAGTTTTTTTAACTGTGTGTTCCTATAAGCAGAGATAGACAAAGCAATTAAGATAGCAGCAAAGATGGTACCTACTATATAGAGGATACTTTCCGTAAGTTCTATAATGGGAATTTGAAGAATTAAAAATTCCAAAGTATTCACAACAACTATTTGTCCTCATCTGATAACGACAGGAACATTTCAACCAGTCTATTGCTCCATTTATTCCAAAGGTTTGGATGATGAGCCTTTAACAATTCGGCTATGTATTTAGAATCAATAAAATTGTCACGTAGTGTGTACCTTTTGTACTTTCCCTCTTTAACTTCATATATTATATCTAAATCAATTAGTCGTCTAACATGCCAGTTGATGGATGGTGCAGATATTTCTAACCTATTAACAATATCTGTCTGTGTAGGATTTTTTTGTTCAATAATAAACATAAGGATTTCTCTTGGCGTTTCTTGATTTAATACCTGGAAGATTTTCATCTCATGATCTTGAAAAACTCCTGACTGAAAATGAAGTTTGTACAAACCTTGTCTAGTAGAGGTTATTTTTCCGCTTTTTTGAAGCTGATAGGCGTGATATTGAACCGATCCCATCGATAAAGCCAACTCATTTCTTATCTGCCGAAGATAACATCCAGGATTTTTTTGTATAAATCTTAAGATCCTGTCCTTATTTGTGTTTGATTTATCTTGTAATAATACATTTCACCTCATTAACAGTGATGCCATAGCAGGCTAACTGGCTATTAATCGATTCGATTATTTAATTCATTGAGAACTGGACATTAACCAAGTGGGAAACCTTTAATGTTTTCCGATAAACAACGCTTATAGACTTGTATCATATTCCTTATTAAATTTCAAAAGCTATTACTATAGGAAATGAATTGCATGAAAAATGACCCAACTATAATGCTGGTTTTTGGACTTAGCTCAATAATCATAAGTTTGTGTTTCGTAAGTGTAGATGTAGTTTTTGGAATTCCTCAGGAAGGAGGATTTGATATTGGTGCCTCTCAGATCCTTAAAGAAAGAATGTTTCATGTCGGAAACGACATAAATAATTTTCTAATCTTGATACCAAATGAAGGTCATGAACCTCCTGATTTACCTAAGGAGCAGAGGATCATTAATCAGCCCTATGTTCCTGAAAATATTGTAGTTAATAATGGTACAACTGTTTTATGGTTAAATGGCGACGTGGGTCATAAGCACAAAATTATCTTAATAGACGAGAATTCAAATACTGTATTTGACAGTGAAACATTTGCGTTTAATGATGTAAGTAAACCGTTTATATTGAACAAAGTTGGAAAATTCTCTTATTCAGAATCTAACGTGAGCAAAGACGATCCCAATTTCAAAATGAAAGGTACAATAACCGTAGTAGCAAGTGATAACGGTAGCTCGAATCGTAGTAACTCATATTTAAATAAAATAGTTGACACTTTGGGTTTTTTGATGGTTCCAACAAAAGACTTGGATGTGCGTGTATCAAATTTAGAGAATAAGCGATTAGTTGTGCTTGACAAGTACGCTTTCAAAGATCTACGTGGGGGCCAGAAAGGTACAGGACCTGAGCAGACTTTACTTATAATTGGAAGCAAAGAAAAACCATTAACTGATTTTATTACTATACTGAAAACCATAACCGCTAAGTTACCATATAGTTAAAGTTCTAATACATAAGGTTTGGATATTGGTATGCAGCATAGCATGAATAGCTAAATAATGATAATTTAATTGAGGTTCGTACAATTAGACAAGTGTATCACATTGCTTATCTAGTGAGGACTTAAATTTACTAATGCTTAGAATGTATAGAAAGGGAATTTCAATTCTTAGCATTATATCTTTTACAATATTTCTAATGTTTCTGAACATTGTCAGTAGCTCTTTTGGCCCGGAATTGGTTCAAAAAACCACCGGACAAAGTGATGTACAGAAAGACTATTCATTTATAAGAAAATGGGGTTCATATGGAACTGGAGATGGTCAATTTAATTTGCCGATTAGTCTTATTATAGATTCAAAGGGTAACATAATTGTGAATGATCGAGGTAATAGTCATATACAAAAATTTGATACTAATGGTAAACTCCTTCTTAATTTTGGTGCTACAGGTACAGATGACGGACAGTTTTCTGAAATGGAACACATAGCTGTAGACAAATTTGATAACATATATGTTAACGATCCACAATCAGGTCCTAGTGGCAGCGGAAATCCACGCATTCAAAAATTTGATACCAATGGCAACTTTATTACAAAATGGGGATCATATGGATCGGGTGATGGCCAATTTGTAGATCCAGAACATCTTACAGTTGATTCAGAAGGAAATGTTTATGTTTCCGATAGACATAATAATAACATTCAAGTTTTTGCACCGGTAAATAATTCATTACAAGATTAGATTGATTCATGAGGAATAAAGCAACAAAAATAAGGTTAAAAATAAAGATCTCGATTCAAAAACTACTAATCGAAAAGTATTATCCTAGTTGGTACCAGAATTAATTCGTGTAACAATCAGAAGAGCACTATTTAGAGATGTTAATTCTACTTATGTACCCATTAATTCTCTTTTCTAAGAACTCTAACTGTGATTCATTAATTTTTCCTTTCCGATGTAAAAAATTTAAATCTCTTTGAATTTGCTCGAGTTGTTTTATGCATTCTTCTTTATTGTTTTTTGATAACATTTCGTATGTATAGTCTATGTTTGTTAGGCTTCTCTTGAAAGACAATCTAGATCTCTGTCTATAAAGCCAACCTCCGATAGTTGAAACTAGCCCTATTATTACAGAAGTTAATATGATAAATGTTTCAGTCAAAATGGCGCCTTTGAAATTTGCGGTTAAAGTACCAGAACCAGTAACATTAAAAATTACTGGATTTTCCCTTGTATTGTTGTTTACAGACCAGGAACCAAAGTCGTACCCCCTATCAGGTATTGCCTCACATTTAGCGGTCGAATTGAAAGGTAATGTGGTAGACTCACCAGCGTTCAGTATAATATCATTACATTTTACATTCCCAGAGTTTGGAGGATTGATATCCACAAATATTTTTGTAATTATATCATCTGTCTTTCCATCGATAGTAATTATTCCGTTAGACCTGGTATTAGTGGCATATGTGAAATTTGTCTTAGGATCTACTGTCAATTTGCTTGCTATAAATGGAAAGGTTACTTTTAAAGGGATATTAATGAAAAGATTATTAACTCCAGATGCAATTATTGCAGGTTCTAACGGGATAATTTTGGTCACCTTGTTTGTTCTGCCATTAATTACGCTAATATTATTATCTGCCAAATTGTCAACATAAATCTTGTTAGTTCGGGGGTTAACCGCGATTCCCACTGGATTATGTCCCACCTTTATATTACTTTCAACTTTATTGGAGGTTCCATTTATGACGCTTACGGAATCGTTCCTGAAATTTGAAACGTAAATGGTATTAGTTTGTGTATTGATAGCTAGTACAGAAGGTTTTGAACCAACTGGTATGCTTGCGACCAATGTATTGTTGCTACCTTCTAAAACTAAAACACTGTCCTTGCCTAAATCAGAAATATAGACTTTATTTGTATGAGGATTGATTACGATATCATAAGGTAGCGAAGCATACTTTAAGGGAGGTTTTATTTCACGATTTTCAATTGCATCAATTACTGTAATGGTCTTGGAATTCAAATTTGCTACATATAGCCAGCTAGTGGCTAGATTAATCCCTATGCCTAATGGAGAATTTCCTACTCGTATGTCTGTAAGCTCTCTATTAGTAAAACCATCAATTACAGATATTGTGTTAGAATCTCTGTTTGATGCATAAATTCTGTTCGAAAAAGGATTTACGTCTACATCATACGGAGATTTGCCCACATCGATATTTTTTTCAACTTTGGACGTTTCAATATCTATAACCGATATCGTATTAGAAAATTGATTAGCAACATAAAGTCTGTTTGTTATTGGATCAATGTCAATTCCAATGGGAAAACTTCCGGAATCAATTATTGGACTAGATTTTGTGGATATTACCTTCTGATCAGCTGGATTTTGAGCAGAGATACCAGTTACACAAATACTAAGGAAAAATACAGTAGCTAGAGAAAAGTATAGGAACATCGGTAAATAATTATTCAAATAAATAGTTAAAGTTGAATGGATATAAAAAGTAATTACCAGTTCCAATTCAATTTAAAACAAAAATTGATCGTTATGCATTAAGATCTACGCTAAACGATAAGATAGACCCATGAAATCATAACGTCATGTTGAGATTTAATCATGAATACAGGCCTACCTAAATGTAGTTTTAGTTCCTTATTTCTTATCTCTTAACTTGTGACGAAAACTGATTCTAAAAATAATACCCAGAATTAATACAATAATACCTGCGATAATAAACATAGAACCATTAATTGTCCAAGAAGGGTTACTATACATAAATGAGCTTGAGGGACCCAATAGTGATTTGGACTGTGCAGTAAAAATTAAGCCTGCTAATATGAGCATGGCCCCAATAATTTCGACCAATATTTTCATTTATTACCAATTAAGTAGAGATCTGCCTATCTATATGTTATTAAGATGCGGATTGCTTAATCTTCATTTTAGTAACTTTACGTCTAGAATAAAAATACCAAGTTTTCTTGTCTATCAACAATTAGACTGAATTGATTGTTAACAATCTTTACAATATGGCAAGTTTTAATATCTATAAAGTATCCGTGATGGGTGCAGGGATTAAAGTTGATTGATCGTAAGATGACAGATTCCAATGTAGTAATTGGGTATGTATCAGCAATTGTGGCTGCATTACTCTTTGGGTCCGTTTCCACCATCGCAAAGCCTATGCTGTCAACAATAGATCCTATAATACTTTCATCAATGATTTACCTAATTGCCGGAGTATTTTTCACTCCTGTTGCGTCAAAAACACGATCAAAGATAACACGGAGGTACTATTCTCTCATTATAACAAGTGCAGTGGCTGGTGCAGCCATAGCACCTGTTATGTTTTTTCTGGGGCTAAAGCTAAGTTCGGCTGCAGACACCGCACTACTAGCAAATGGTGAAACTGTCTTTTCGATATTATTCGCACTACTTATTTTTAAAGAAAGATTAACACCAATAGGATATGTTGCAGTAACTTTGATCCTCTTTGGAGTATTTCTAGTAACATCAAACCTTGATTTTGATAGTCTCATAGTTACATTGAACATAGGTAACGTCTTTGTAATCGCATCAACAATTATTTGGGGATTTGATAACAATATTTGCAAGATAATAGCTAGACAAGTAGACGTGTCAAAATTAATTCAGTTAAAAGCTTTGATTGGAGGTTCCATTTTACTTGGAACGGTCGTAATATTAGGAATTCCTATCAATATTCAGAGTGTACAATTAATTCCTATTGTTGTGCTAGGTGTCTTTGGCTTTGCAATATCACTTTATTTATATTTACACAGCATAAAAAGGATTGGAGTAATCAAGGCATCCTCTTTGTTATCTTTATCTGCGGTATTTGGATTAGTTTTTGCAATATTATTTCTACATGAAGTATTAAGTATCAATCAACTAATTGCCATATTAATCATGATAGGTGGTATACATCTAATGTATTCGCATGAAAAGAAAGATGAAATAATGCTCAAATGAAATTTTGATAATTTTGATTATGAAGTATACGAATACTTCAAGTGTTTAAGGTCGCTTCGGATAATCCAAATTTAATACTTAATAACATCTGTCTATTTAATAATAGTGAAAGCTTGTATCAAGAAATAAAATCAAAAAATCAAACGTTTGATGATATTGCGCCCAGTTGGGCAAATAAAATTAAGCTTTTGCAACAAGAAGGCTTTCCGTTTCCGTTATCTTTGGCATGGTGGAAATGGTACTTCGAACTTGATAGCCCTTCAAAATGCATAGTAGGTGAGGCGCATGGTTTTTCCTGCCAATATGAAAAAGAATGTAAAAAATGTGATGAGTTAGGTTGGGAATTTGGACATTCTTTTCTAGTACGCTCAATGAAAGAATTGCAAGGCAATATGGAAAAATTTGTGAAACACTGGAATGAAAAACATATATAATAAAATGAAATGACATACTATTAATCAATAGTTAGTTATTATTTTTCTAATTAATCAGACTTGTTAAGAATTGTATTTACTTTACCATAACAAATCTCTTTAGAAATGATCACGTTGTAATTACGACAATAGGTAAATCACAGAAATGCAAAATACCTCACAACAATGCAGAAGAAAGAGGACAGATTTGTTTCATTTTTTCTGTTCACGTCTTTAGCTAGTATGCTTATCCTTTCTTTACTCACTATTGTAGTTTCGAATGATGTATATGCGGCAGATACGTTTACAATTGAGGCAAAAATAGATCTAACAAAGATAGTCAATTCAGAGAAACTTAAAGTTGTGGCATTTGCTAATGATGAAACCAAAACTACGAATATAGATATTGATGAAAAAAATTCAAAAGTAGTTACTGTTCCATTTAGCTTTAATAAGAAAAATGATGTTGTTACTGTAGGGCATAACGATGAGTATTTTGTATGTGCATATAATCTCGAGAGTAAAACAGGATTTATGAAATCATTTGCTTGTCATGAAGGAGATATTGCAAATCCCGATGGAATAAACACCATAGGTTTAGATTCTTTTCAGACCGTGGGTACTGAGGAATCCAATACAAAGAATGTAAAGATTGACATTTTGATACCACTTTATGACAAAAAAGGTGTAAAGGAAATTAAAGTTTTAGCCATGGAAAAGGGTGAATTTATTTCTAAGGCAATAGAAGCAGGAAAGTTGCTTGAAAAATCAAAAGGTGATACAATAAAGGCTTCGTTTACATTCGACAGGAAAACAGGCATTGGAGAGACACAAATGGGAGACATGTATTTTGCTTGCGTCTCTTCTAATGAATTAAATCCTCCAGAGGGAACAGAATGTGAACATAGACATATAAAATCATTTGAAACACCAAATAGTATATTTGCAAGATAATATTTATTACAATAGCAAAATCATAGAACAGAAAAACGATTACTTTTTTGGACCTCTCTATTCTACGAAATTGATAAATGTTGGTTCGATGATCTTATCGTTAGTTCATAATGTATTGATGAGTGATTTTGATCAAATTTGTTATTATGTGAATTTATTTTAGAAAATCTTGAAAAAAATTTATGTGCTATAGTAATTTCAAATATGTATAATGATTAATGCGATTGTGGTAATCTTATTATGCGATAATTTAGATAATTTTCCAACAAAAACAATCCAAATGGTAAATAATATAATTAAATGAAGAGGTTAACTATAATTTTATTCGCAATATACAATCACAATATAAAAAAAATATAAACGATTTACTTATTTATCATACTAATTATAGAATTAAATGATGAATGCAGATTATTTTGAAGGGAGAAGATTACTAAGATGGGTAACTGGGTCTATTTGAACATGGATAAAACACACAAAACTATTTTTACTATTTCAACGTTCATGATATCAATAATATTACTACTTAATGTTGGTAATAAATCCCTTGGAGTAGAACAAGGATTGTTAGAAATTCCACAGGCCAAGTCTGTATATGACGCAGAAACTCTACATTTACCCAGATCTATTGGTTATTTCATAATACTTATTGCTAATGAAGCGCATGAAGAATGGCCTAAAGAAAAACATAAACTTCTTACAGATCACAATCCATATTATGTTCCAACGCATCTAGTTATTCCACAAGGAACAGCCATCTTGTTTCTTAATGCAGACGCTCCCTGGGATATACCTCATCCACATACCATTAGTCTAAAAGACAGTTCAGGTAATGAGATTTATACAACTGAAAGCTTGAATTATTCTGATGCCTCTGACTTAAAGATATTGCCGGTAGGAAAATACTCTATCATAGATACCAAATACGATTGGATGAAAGGTAGCATAACGGTAACAGATCAAACTTCTACAGGAAATGAAGTAGTGGGTGGATTTTATGCTCCAACTCATCAAGTTTTGAATAATACCGATAATGATGGAAGAGTACATCCAGGATGGTTGGCCTATTATGAAACTGAATTCCCAAAGAACGGCTTTAACATTTTTAGCCAGTACAATTTCAACTACAATGCTTGCTCTTATTGTGAAGGTAAGTACTGGCCCGATAATAAGACTGGTAATCACACACTGATAATTTTTGGTACTGATCAACCAATTTCGGAAGCGGTAACCAAATTAAAGAAATTAGTAAAAGATAATGTATACGTATAAAATAACAATATATGAAACCAAACAAGATTTTGAGTCACATTGCGTCCTAAGACACCCAGGAATGCCAGCATATCCAGGACCTGCAGACATCGCGGCCCCTAACATGAAAAAGCAGGACATGCCATTGGAAAAATGAGTTTAACAATCAGTCCTTACTATGCAATGAACGAGAAAATGATCCTCACTGGCATAGACATATCCTGAAGATTATTATTCATGAGACGCACTTGAACAGCGAATTATTAAAGTTGTTCTTAGAAGGAAAAACTACTTAAGCTGTAGCAAATATTATAATCCGATCAGATCTTTGACCTTCAATCCGGTTCGACACTATAGTTCGAACGGTAAGCAGAGTCCAATACCAAAAAGTATTGTTCTTATTTTATTGTTGGCACTCAGTATATCAGCTGTATGTAATTTGTTTGTCCTTTCTTATGCACAAAAGGAGCAGCAGGTCAATCTCACTGGACTCTTTGTTGATCCAGCGGACAGATGGCAAACGTTAATCCCGTCTGCTTTGAACGAACTTAGAACTAGACATCCAGATCTTAACATTCACATAAACTATACGGTTTACCCGTATAATGACGCTAGAACTCAAATGCTGAAATCCATGGCAAATGGAACACCGATTGATTTAATATCTTTAGATCAAATTTGGCTGGGGGAGTTTGCTAACAAATCGTACATTCTTGATCTCACAAATCGTACCAATAGTTGGGGCGGTCTCTCTGATTGGTATCAATCAAACTTAGATGGTAACTTTTATAATGATAAAGTATACGGTATTTGGGCTTGGACAGATATTAGATCAATATGGTACTGGAAGGACCTGTTGAATCAAACAGGTGTCGATCCTAACTCATTAAAAACGTGGGATGGCTACATTCAATCTGCAAAGAAGTTGAATAGTGCATTAGAACAACGAAATATAAGTGGAATTGAACTTGTTGGTGGCCCAGGATCTCAAAATGAGTGGTACCCCTTTCTGTGGATGCTCGGGGGGCGCATACTTGAAGATAAACCTGGACATCCGACGAAAGGGTCATACTGGTTTCCAACCTATAATAGTACGGAAGGCGTTAAGGCTCTTGAATTTTTCAGACAATTAATTGATGCGAATGTAAAGCCGATAACCATGAATTTCGAAAAAGAATTCGCTGACAAGAACTATGCAGAAATGCTCGGTGGTTCGTGGCTACCAGGATATTTTCCCAATTTAACAAAACAAGATCTTGAAGATAGGATAGGAATGATTCCCATGTTTCCAGTACCGACAGAAGGAACGCCTACTGCAAGTATTATGGGAGGCTGGTTATTGAGCACCCCCGAGACGTCAAGACATAAGGAACTGGCATGGGAGTTAATCACCATAATGCTAAAACCAGAAATATTATCGCCTGTATTAGCAAAATATGGATACCTGCCCACACAGATTTCAATAGGTGATGGCCCATATTCAGCGGCTCTGCGAAATTCGATTCCATATTATGACGAATTGATCAATTTGATCGCCTTTGGCCAGGCTAGACCGAACATACCAGAATACCCACAGATAGCAGATCATATACGACAGGCAATTGATGACGTGTATACCAGTACGAAGACACCTAAAGAAGCCTTGGATGACGCCGCTGAAAAATCTGCAATATCTTTGGGCTGGTAGGAATACAATGTGCTCATTTGGTGACTACAGATGCATAAAAGACAATACTAAAGAAACTATGTGATGGACATTGCTGTATTTGTGGTATGTCCGGTGTCCACGGCTTAAGGATGAAAAGCCCTTAAGTTGTCCAAAGTGTCGAATTCCTTTTTAGGATACTCCAAGACGAAAATGACTTTAGGCGATGTATTGCGCTTTTGATCGGATTGGTGCTAGGCGCAATCTTTTCTATTACTGTCATGACGTTGGTTAAGCCATGAACCAAGCTGGGGTTAGTTACTCGTTTAAGTACTACTTAATTAATCAAGCGTGCTGACAAAATATACCTCGAAATCATGGCCAATCAACATGAACCAAATGATAGGAATGAAAAACGAACCGACCTTGCCGCGTCTAGTTCGAACTCATAAAGACTGTAATAACAAATTTAGTTCGTCGAAGACTAGCCTCTCTAACATCATTAGGGTTGATATGAAATGAAATAATGTCTGTCTAGTACCTTTTGTATAGGCCAGGGCTATCGGTTAGCAATTAACCCCTTTTGGGTGAGTTGTTTGTCCTAGCCCATTAGGATATTCTTATATCGCTAGTGATAAAAAACAGAAACAATCCTGTCCTGTAATTTCTCGTGTTTCGTTTACACCAAATATCAGATTTCAAATTCTTTTTGCTTCTTAATACCCACTCCCTCTTAGGTATATTCACCATTATAAAATGAATCCTGTAATTTTATAGAATGGGCTGTAGACATATTTGTGATGAAATAGGAATATTAGGAGCAAGCTATCGCGACGGAGTCAAATATTGTAGAAGATGTTCGGTATATTTTTTTCATGATGGATCATTTTGTCCGTGTTGTCATCTTCATCTCAGATCCAAGCCAATTAGATCACGAAAGTGAAATTTAGTCCTAAAATTCCACTAAAAGAAATTTCAAATATCTGCTGACCTCAAGGGATATGGAAAAAAGTTTTAGTGCCAAGAATTACTAATTTATGCTATGAATGAAAATAATCTTGAAACAGCTACGTTTGCTGCTGGCTGTTTCTGGGGGGTAGAAGAAGCGTTCATAAAAATAAAAGGAGTAAAATCAACGAGAGTTGGATATGCCGGGGGAAATTTTCCTAATCCAACTTATGAGGATATTTGTACTGATAGAACTGGACATGCTGAAGCCATACAAGTAAAATATGATCCTAAAGAAGTTTCATATAAACAACTTTTAGAGTTGTTTTGGTCTATTCACAACCCGACTACCAGAAATAGGCAGGGTCCTGACATAGGGTCTCAATATCGTTCTACGATCTTTTATCATACATCAGAGCAGGGGCAGATTGCTAGAGAATCAAAAGAAAAGTTGGATGACTCTAATAAGTTTCAGAACAAAATAGTTACAGAAATTGTACCAGCAACTGCATTTTATGAGGCAGAAGACTATCATCAAAAGTATTATCAAAAGACTGGCGGAGGTAGTTGTTATCATTGAGAATTAGTGTCCTAACGGATTGAAGTTTATTTTTTAAAACTAAAACCAGTATTGTTAGAAATGTGAACATTTGATATCCCAGTATTGTTAGAAATGTGAACATTTGATATCATCAAAAATTCAATAATTCCTATATCTAGGAAAAATTTTACAGATCCTTATATAATTTGTTGAACATCGTACAGTAACGCCTAAACACCAACTGGTGGGTCATTATTGGTTGGTTGTTCTTGTTCATTGACCATAACTCCCACCAGTAATAAATTTTCACCAAACTATTTTGATAACTCTACATGTGTTTGTTCTAATCCATACATAGTCTATTTGACAATGGTCTGACTCTGTTCTCTCATAAATTGTGTAAGATAGTATCTACCACCTGTGCCTTTTCCTGTAGTGCCAGAGTCCTTCCAACCTCCAAATGATTGGCGTCCCACCATGGCGCCAGTTGTAGAACTTTTTTTCCTGTTTACATAAACGACTCCCGCTTCTATATCTTGGAGAAATTTCAAAATTTCTTCTTTCTTGTTACTGTATATTCCTGACGTAAGACCATATTCTGATTCATTTGTCATTTTAATTGCATTATCAAATTTATCATATTCTGTTATACATAATATAGGAACAAATAATTCCCTTTTAAGTAAAGGATGATCCTTTGGTAGCCCATCTACTATCGTAGGTTCTACATAAAACCCATATCTAAACTTGTCATTTCTTATTGGTGAGCCTCCTGTAAGAATGTTACCATCTTTAGAAGCAAGCTTAGAATATTTCTTGAAATTATTGTATGCATCTAAATTTATTACTGGTCCTACAAAGCTATCTTTCTCCTTGGGATTTTCAACTCTTAGTTTTCTTGTCTTTTCCACAAGCCTTGATAAGAATTGAGATTTAACATTGCTCTGTACATATACGCGCGAACATGCACTGCATTTTTGCCCTGAGTATGAAAACGCAGCCTTAGCTACCCCTTCAGCAGCCATATCTAGGTTGGCAGTATCTGTTACAATAGTGGCATTTTTTCCTCCCAATTCTGCAATTACAGGTCGAGGTCTAGTCTTGTTGGATTCACTCATCAATCTGTAGCCAACCTCCCTTGATCCAGTAAATACAACACCGGATATTTCCTGACTCTCAATTATTGTCTTTCCTATTTCTTCGCCTGATCCTGGAACAAAATTTATTACCCCATTAGGCACTCCCGCTTCAATCATAATTTCAACAATCTTATAACCAATTATTGGAGTATCACTGGCTGGTTTTATAATTACTGTGTTACCGGTGATAAGAGCACCAACACTCATTCCTACTAATATTGCTGCCGGAAAATTAAAAGGTGCGATAATAGCCCATACTCCATACGGTTTCATAATACTTGTATTCTGTTCATTTGGACTTCCCAATTTACTAGTAACAAATCCATTGTTTTTTCGCATCTCATCAGAATAGTACATGATAAAATCAATCGCTTCATCTATATCCGCAATTGATTCATACCTATTCTTTCCATTTTCAAAAGTAAGCCATGCCGATAATTCAAATTTACGTTTCTTTAAAATGGTACCTATTTTTCTAAATAACTTTACTCTTTCTTTATAATCGATTGTACTCCATTCTTCAAACGCGTCCATTGCTGCCCGAATTGCTTTTTTTGCATGAGTTAAGTTAGCTTTCTGGATATGTCCCAAAGTAACTCTTCTATCTGTTGGGGATGCACGGATCACCGTTTGAGATGTATAGATCTTTTTACCATCAATAATAACAGGATAGGTTTTTCCAAATTCAGAAGAAACCAATTTAACTGCTTTTTCATATAAAGTATGAAATTGATTTTCTTGATTACGATCAAGAAAGGTCTGGAAGGTATCTTCATTTTTAAATACCATAATATTAATTCTCACTCATCTTTAAAAAGTATGTAATAAGGTGATGATGATGATGATAACTAAACAATAAAGATATTGAGAAATCGAAACAATCAAGATTGTATCAGGGATCTGGCAAGTAAAAATATATTTCTTTTTCTTTCTCTAATTCTTCTTAAGGAATACTGTAGCCATTTTTCGCCGTACGGAATATATTCCAATACTACATATCCATTTTTAACCAATTGTTGTTTCAAATCATCTCGGACTCCTTTCAATAATTGAAACTGCAAATTTTTCATTCTTTTTGATCCTTTAGTGGATAAAGCTAATGCCTCGTCTACAAGTTTTGAATCATGGGTAGCAATGGCCACAACTCCATTGTAGGTAGGTTCCTTGAATATTAATTTCACAAGCCTTGAAAAATTTTGAGTTATTTCATTATTTGATTGATACGCTTTATCTTTTTCTTCGCTATATGCGCCCTTCACAATTCTTAAATTAGCTAAATTTTCCATAAGGTGCAATAGATCACTTTGGCTTCTTCTAAGATATGATTGAATTGCTACACCTGTATCCCTATTTTTTCTTAGCACTTTAAGATAAATTGATAAGGTGTCATCTACAAAGTTGGAACTTTCAATATCAATCCACATAAAATGTCCACTCTGTTTTGCTTTTTCAGAAATCCTTCTAAAGTTCTCTAAGCAGACATCATACCCAACGCTGAGACCGATTTGCGTTGGTTTTACAGAAATACTACCCCTCACATTCTTAGATTTTAACAGATCAAGCAAAGTAAAATATTCTGAAACTGAGCTATCAATTTGAGATTTTTCCGTATTTCCTTCACCAAGATAGTTAAGGATGGCTGACATCCCTTTTTGATTTGATTTTCTCGCCTCGGTTATTGCGTCAGTATTGGAATATCCGGCAATCCATCGCTTGGATATTTTAAATAACATTCTTTCTAGAAGAGTTGGATCATAATTGGCAGAATGAGAAATTTTTTTTTGCAATTATATTATCTCCTCAATGGTCCTCCCCAATGAAAAATGGTTATTTGATATTTAACTATACTTTAAAAATAAGAAATAAAGTTCTTCTATGATATAAATTAAATTATCACGTCATTATTAAAAACCCTATGAAAATATCGGAATTATGTAAGATGATTGAAGACTCTATTCACTCTGGAAAATATCCGTTAGAAGATCAACAACAAAAAGACTTTGCAAATTCGGTAAAAATCATCAATAGATCTGATTCTGAGGATCTAAAAAGTACTGACATCAAAATAGAAGTCAGAATACAAAATCTATACACCATAAATAATTATCTGCCCAATATTCAACATCTGCCGGGAATAATTGAAATGGATATTTTGGACTCATTTAAAATGATATGCAGACGGTTAGGAAGAATTTCACCAGATACGATTACCAATATTACTTGTTAACAAAACCTTAACCAGTAGTGTGAAGTGCTATTAACAAAACGTATAAAAATCAAGAATATGCATAATATTGCATAATTTGAATGTAAATATGCATAAATCCTCCCTCCTTCGAAAGCAAGAAACCGATCCTGGTCACACAGTTGAAAACGAAGACTTCGAACACCAAGATAGACTAGCTAAGATATTGATGTTCCATAGTAAGGGCTTTTCACAGTCCGAGATAGCGCGCAAACTCAACGTCAATCAGTCCACAGTTAGTAGAGACTTAGCTGAAATAAGAAAGAAAGCAAGAAGCTCATTAGATCTCTATGTAAAGGAAGAAATCCCTAATGAATTCCAGATCTATATCTCTGGATTAAGCCAAATAATCAAGAATTTATGGGAAATTGTTGAGGACAAACAAAATCCCAAGATTAGTGTAAGGGATAGAACATATGTATTATCGTTACTAATGCAGTGCTATGATAGAAGGATAGAAATGCTTGTTGGTGGTCCTGACACAGACATGAATGCAATGAAACATATGCATCACATACAGGTTGAAGAAAGATATCGATAGTGCAATCTAATTTGTGGGATCATTAATTTAGAGTTGATTAGATTGTGAAGTAAATTTAAAATTCGACCAAATTATATATTCTTTGGGTTTAAAATGGACGATCCTCCATAAATCAGGTTCCTATTCTCAGGATATTGTTTGTTTGATAGCGTTACCATTATCGGTATGAAACCTAACTATGACTAGCTATTGGTAATCGGTTTTCAATAAGTCACTAGAAGATACACGCCGCTTGAGGTATATGAGATAAGGATTACACATTGTTACTCATGAATATCGATTTTCGTTTAACCTGATATCTTAAATGAGGATTCAGTCAGATTTAATTCATGGGTCTATCTTATGTAACAGAATTTACGAAAGTAGTGGACACTTCTTATGATGCTAATGACGAAATTGTAGCGACCGATTTTGCATACACAAATCGAAGCGCCAAAGGATCTGGGAATACAGCACTATTCGAATTGATTCTGTCATGTGCAAGCGGTACAGTGGAGCCAGTGGGATTTGAACCTTGGTGGTAAGTGGGGTTAGTCAATAGTAGAATAAACTTTCATTATGGTCGCAATCTTTACTGTCTGTCTAATCACAAAGCAGCTCAGTACGAGGCTTAAATGTTGAGTTTATGAAAACTAAAAATAATACCTTCCCCTCAAGAAAGGAAATGGGAAGAAGTTTCTACTGGATGGTTCTCACCCTTGTGATAATGTGTACTGTAATAGTGTCCGGTGTTCCAGTTCACTTCATACAAAATACTCCTTCGTATGTTCTTGCATCCCCACAACCAAAGGAGAATATAACCATGACAGTCCAATTTGCAGGTCCAAATGAAACGGGAAAATCTCTAGTAGACAGTGCTGCTGATAAATTAAGATCCAATCATCCTGACCTTGGCATTAATATAAAGTATATCGAAATTCCGGTTTATAACAATACCAGATATCAAATGTTAAATGCGATAACCAATGGTACCGCTGTTGATATTGTAACGCTAGATCAAATATGGCTTGGCGAATTTGCACAAAAGGGGTTGGTGACAGATCTTACAAATTATACAAAAAAGTGGGGACAACTTTCTGATTGGTATCAGTCAAATCTAGATGGCATGTATTATAACAATTCAATATATGGCGTATGGGCATGGACTGACGTTAGAGGAATATGGTATTGGAAGGATTTATTGAATAATGCAGGTGTTGATCCTAACTCTTTAGAGACGTGGAATGGATATATCGCAGCTGCAAAGAAATTAAATACAGTATTAAGACCCCAAGGAATTGAAGGTGTACATCTTACTGGTGCTAGCCATTCTCCAGACCTATGGTACCCTTATCTTTGGATGCTCGGGGGCGCATACTTGAAGATAAGCCTGGACATCCCACAAAGGGTACATACTGGTTTCCAACCTATAATAGTTCAGAAGGGATTCAGGCTTTAGGTTTTATTAGAGACCAGATCAACGCAGGAATAAAACCTGCATGTTGTGCTAACATAATTGATCGAGATTTTGCGCAGAAGAGGGCAGCTATGATGCTTGGCGGATCATGGATACCGGGGGAATTTCCCAACGTTACCAAGCAGGATTTTGAAAGCAAGATAGCGTTTGTACCAATGTTTCCAGTGCCAGATAACAAAACTCAAAAATCTACATTGATGGGGGGATGGCAATTTAACATTCCAGTGACTTCTCACAAGAGCCTTGCTTGGGAGCTAATTGAACTTATGTTGCGACCACAAATACTAGCTCCTTGGATCGCTGAGCGAGGATATCTTCCAACGCAGATAACTCTAGGCGAAGGGTCAGGACCATATGCTAATCTTCTTAGAAAATCTATTCCGTTTTATGACGAGATGATCTCAATGATTCCTCAAGGCCGAGGTAGGCCGAGCATACCAGAATATCCGGCTATTGCTGATGATATACGAGAAGCTCTAGACGATGTTTACTATGGTATTAAGGAGCCCAAACAGGCGTTGAATGATGCTGCGACGAAATCTGCGAACACATTAGGGTGGTAGATTTAGGTGTTTGCCAGTGCAGTGCACATACTTAGATAAAGTAGTATATTTGCAGTTCCTTTGACAAGAATGAAAATAACCAAATCATATATTAAGAACTTAAACAAAGATGGGAAAGTCTAATGAAGTTGAATAAATTAGTTAATTGTGTGTGAATGAATTGATATTATTTCCAAATGATGATACTTTAACACAGGGAATCGAATCATGGAAAGACTTTGCTAATGCTTGCAAACGTTGAATGGTTGTTACCAATATAGTATTGCAATCGATGCAAAAGGAGAATATTATTCAGCCGAATCTTTAATCATGGGTTTGGTTTTTGTGCAGCATAAGATAATCAATTTGTTGATTAATAAAGCTGATCCTAGTCAAGAATAAAGGATAATCTCTTTTTTACTTCCTTTAATTCAAGACATGATACAGCTGACAATTCAAATACAATTACAGAACTATTTCGACTAAAAGATATCACAGTTGATGTCATTATGGTTTCACTTTCTGTCGAGAATTTATTGCTTCAAATATTATTCTGCCAATTTAATATGAAAGACAGTCAATGAATTTTTTTGTCATCGACTCTAGTTCAAGATACGGTTCCACATACTTGTATATAACTTGGGCCTAAATAAACGGACAACTTTGGTTCGGGCCCGGAGGCATTTGAACCATTGACGAATTCTATCCTTATTATTATGGTTTTTTTAATTTTCTAACCTCTATTCGAAACTTCGAAATTCATAGGGAAGATGCTTTCACAAGTACTCAATTCGAACTAGCAAAAAGAAAGCTAGTTGAACCTGTTTCAGGAATAGAAAACCCTGGAAATTATCTAGTGCTAAGCAACTTAGTTATTCTCTCTTCATACGCGTTCATTGAGATTTTGCAGATATGGATCGATCCAAGTGAGAATTGGAAAGGTTTGACATTGTCAATTCTGTTGTAAGTAATGAAAGACAATGATTACGGCAAACGGACATACTGCCATTAAGCAAAAAGAAAATTTGCTACTGCAAATGCCTACTGTTATATTTGGTATGACCGGAATATGACTATGGCAAAAGACCCAGTATGTGGCATGTTTGTAGAAGATAAACCTGATTCAATTAAATATGCCAAATCTGGGAATGAATATTTCTTTTGCAGTTCTCAGTGCCTAAAGGAATTTAGAGAACCTGAAAAAGAGTTGAAGAAATTAAAGATTCACGTTGCAGTAAGTATCGTGTTAACAGTTCCGATCATATTCTTTAGTTTACCACACATGTTACCTGCACAGTTTGGAAATTTGGTGCCGATGGAGTTGATGTATATTGCAAACTACATTATGTTGGTATTGGCTACACCGTTACAGTTCTGGGTTGGTTGGAGATTCTATAAAGGGTTTTGGGATGGCATAAGAGTAAAAGCATCGAATATGGATACGCTCATTGCGGTAGGAACAACAGCAGCATATTTATACAGTGCAACGGTAACTATCATTCCAAGCTTCTTTCCATTTAATTCAGTTTATTTCGAAACATCTGCTGTAATTATCACACTGATACTTATAGGCAAATTACTCGAAACGAGAACCAAGGAGAAGGCTTCATACGCAGTTAGAAAACTATTAGATTTGTCGCCTCGTATGGCAAAGGTTTTGCGTCCAAGAAATAACTCAACAGCGCAAACCTTGGAACAGGAAGTAGAAATTCCGATTGAGGAAATAAAAGAAGGAGATATATTGATTGTCAGACCTGGCGAAATAATTCCAACAGATGGAATGATTATTGAAGGCGCCTCCACAATTGATGAATCTGCTATAACTGGTGAGAGCATTCCTGTGGACAAATCAACCGGTGATGAAGTGATTGGAGCTACCATAAATAAAACAGGGCTTATGAAATTAAAAGCTACAAAAATAGGACAGGACACCGTTCTCTCACAGATAATAAAACTTGTAGAAGAAGCTCGAACAGGTAAAGCTCAAATACAGAGAATGGTCGATCAAGTTGCAAAGTACTTTGTTCCTGCCATAGTTATTACTGCTATAGCTGTGGGCTTAGCGTGGTATATGATAGGTAACATAGGATTGACCTATAGTCTGCTTGCTTTCGTTTCTGTTATAATTATTGCATGTCCTTGTGCATTGGGTATAGCTACCCCTGCAGCTCTGATGATGGGTTCTGGAAAAGCTGCTGAACATGGTATATTATTCAAAGGTGGAGAGTATTTGGAAATAGCCAGCAAAGTAGATACAGTTGTTTTTGATAAAACTGGAACACTGACACAAGGCAAGCCTTCTGTTACAGATATTCATCAGATTTCCGGTATAGGAGAAAAGGAACTCTTAAGACTTGCAGCAATAGGTGAATCAGGCTCGGAGCATCCGGTGGGACAAGCAATTGTAAAAAGGGCTAAGGAAGAAATCGCAGTTCCTAATCCAGATTCATTTGAAGCTATATCGGGTCAGGGTCTCACGGCAAAATACAAAGGACATCTCATCTTGGTAGGAACAAGAAAATTGATGAGCGAAAGTGGCATTTTAGGTCTGGAAAATATTGAGGCAAGACTCAAGCAGTTTGAAAATATGGGAAAAACGGCTGTATTAGTGGCAATAGATTCCAAGTTAGCTGGAATTATAGCCATTGCTGATACAATAAAACAAAATGCAAAAGAAGCTATTGACGCCCTGAAGTCAAAAGGTAAGGAGGTTATGATGCTTACTGGTGATAACGAAAGAACTGCTGAGTTCATAGGATCAAGACTAGGAATAGATAGAGTTATAGCTCAAGTCCTTCCTCAACAAAAAGAACAAGTGATTTCTAATCTAAAGGCCGAGGGAAAATTAGTGGCTATGGTAGGAGATGGCATTAACGACGCACCAGCATTAGCCAGATCCGATTTAGGTATTGCTATTGGCTCCGGAACCGACGTCGCAAAAGAAACAGGAGGCATCATACTCATTAAAAATGACATTAGAGATGTTGTGACTGCTCTTGAATTAGGAAAAAAGACCGTTACCAAGATTAAGCAAAATCTCTTCTGGGCTTTTGCTTATAACACTGGTTTAATCCCGGTGGCTGGTGGCGCTTTAGTCCCGTTCCTAGGTATAGAAATATTTGGATGGCTCCCGATGCTAGCAGCAGTTGCTATGGCTATGAGCTCTGTAACGGTAGTAGGAAATTCCATATTACTGGGAAGGTATAAACCTGAATTGCTACTCCCTAAGAGAACAGAAAATAAAAATAATGCGGATGAGCTACTAGTGACTAAACTAAACTACAGTAAGAATTAACCAATTTTGCATGAATCTTTCTATTGAATCAACGAGTAGTATTTGTGTTAAATTTAGAATTTAACAAAAATTTTCGTGGAAAGATTTCTAATTTGTGACCTCCAATAAAGTAGTTTCTGAGTGAAAATACTACAATATTAAATACGATTCCGAGTTGGCAACAACAATTTGATTTTGGCGATATCAACCTAACATTTTAACACATTTAATAAAATAGCAATCGCATTGAAGAATTAAATATGATACATCAACCATACGAATAGTATTAAGGATGGTTCAATTAAAAACAACAATTGTAATGATTGTGATCCTGTTGTTTCTTTTAGGTTTGAGTCTAGGGCTTTTTAATATCATAATGCCGGCAGTAGCTTCGCATTTTGGATCAATTGCGGTATTTTCAGATGTTTTTACTGGTGGAGGAAACAGCAGTTACCCTATAAATGAATTCGACCCTCTCAACAAGGAGATTTATGTCACTGAGACCATAAAATGGTCTAACCCAACGGCTGGCCCACCCCATCCTCATACTGTCACATTCATTGGCAATCAAAGTTCTCCAGCGCTCAAGTCAAAAATAGCAAACATTACCAATACATTCCGGTCAAGTAATTCACAGTCTCTGATTAGTAACTTGATTAAATTGAACAATAATAGCCAAATTGATGA